>Ga0256405_10010038_pt1 | contig 12673 bp, 6 predicted proteins | sample RumenRJG_02DNA_FD_189096 | JGI IMG/M metagenome (GOLD analysis project Ga0256405, IMG submission 189096) | Bovine rumen microbial communities from Lethbridge, Alberta, Canada - RJG_02 | ecosystem: Host-associated > Mammals > Digestive system > Stomach > Rumen | place: Canada: Alberta | collected...
AGCACTTCGGATGATTGAGGTAAAGGGTCGCAAGAAGGGATCCACTACTGTGACGGTATCCAAGAATGAGATTCTGACCTGCTTGAATAAACCGGATGAATTCATTCTTGCAATTGTTGAGATTGATGGAGATAAGACAAGAACCGTCTATTTGAAGAGACCGTTTAAGAATGCACCGGACTTCACGGCAACAAGCGTGAACTTCGATATCGTAGACCTGATTAATAACGCGGAAATTGAGTATCAGGAGTGAGGAGAAACAGTATGGCAACAAAAAAATTGATTGAGGTTGCGTTACCATTAGAGAAGATAAATGCAGCTGCAGGAAGGGAAAAGTCCATACGTCATGGGCACCCGTCAACACTTCATTTATGGTGGGCAAGGCGTCCGCTTGCGGCTGCAAGGGCTGTAATATGGGCATCCCTTGTGGATGACCCATCATCGCATCCTGAATTATATCCATCGGATGAAGAACAGAATCGTGAAAGAGAGCGCCTTTTTGGAATCCTTGAAAGCCTGGTTGTGTGGGAAAACTCAAATGATGAGAATGTTCTTTCCGCAGCGAGAGAAGAGATAATGAAATCCACGAATAATAATCCTCCGGCTCTATTGGATCCCTTCGCAGGTGGTGGAGCGATTCCTCTCGAAGCGCAGCGCTTAGGCCTAAAAGCATATGCACATGACCTTAATCCGGTAGCAATAACAATTAATAAGGCGATGATAGAAATACCGCCTAGATTTATTGGATGTTCTCCAGTTAATGATGATGTAAGAAATGATAATACTTTTGTTAAAACAAAGTGGGATAATGCTGCTGGACTGGCAGAAGATGTACGCTTTTATGGTGAGTGGCTTAAATCAGAAGCATATAAGCGTATCGGGCATTTATACCCATCGGCAGAACTCCCGAAGGCATTTGGTGGAGGTAAAGCAACTGTTTTCACATGGATATGGGCAAGGACAGTTAAGTGCCCTAATCCGGCCTGTGGATGTGAGATGCCTTTGGTGGGTAGCTATGAACTAACAATAAAAAAGGGGAAAGAGGCATGGATGAAACCTATCCCCAACAACGGGAAAATTGATTTTTCAATTCAATATGGTAAATGTCCGAAGGAATATAAGGAGTTTAAGTCGGGACATGCAGCTGTATTTAAGTGTCCAGCATGTGGGGAATCTACTACAGACCAGTATGTTAAAAATCAGGGAAAAAAAGGTGGGATCCATTCACAGCTATTTGCAACTATCGCGGAAGGGAAAAACGGGCGTGTTTATTTAGAACCAACGGTTGAGCACATTTTGGCAGCTGATGTCGATGTTCCTGAAAACATCCCCTCCGGTTCGATGCCTGAGAATCCGAGGTGGTTTAGTCCGCCTGCTTTTGGGATGGAAGATTATGCCGATCTGTTCACAAATAGACAACTGGTAATGTTTTCAACATTTAGCGATCTTCTGGGAGAGGTTCGAAAAAAAATAGAGTCTGATGCAATTACAAGCGGCATGGCTGACGATCATATTAAACTTCGCGATGGCGGGAACGGAGCAAAGGCTTATTCAGAGGCTATTAGTGTGTATTTGTCTTTTGTTATAGATAAGATGCTTGATTATCATTCTACATTAACAAGCTGGCATATGACGAGAGAGAGTATTGCTAATGCTCTTCGAAGACAGGCTCTGCCTATGGTCTGGGATTACACGGAGGTAAATCCATTTTGTAATTCTGCAGGCTCATTTTCGAATATGTTGGATCGCATAATAACGAATCTTTCTCATTTTAAGTCTCAGATTGCAGGAGAGGTAAAGCAACATGATGCTCAGAGCGACTGTGGGCTGAGAGATATTATGGTTTCAACAGATCCGCCATACTATGACAATATTGGGTATGCCGATTTATCAGATTACTTTTACATTTGGTTAAGAAGAAATCTAAGAGATGTATATCCGGAATTGTTTTCTACAATGTTGGTTCCTAAGGCTGAAGAACTGGTTGCGACTCCTTATCATTTTGGGGGAAGCGCAGATAAGGCCAAAGAGTTTTTCGAGGACGGAATGCTGGCAACCTGTAAGCAAATATATAAATACTCCAGAGACGATTTACCAGTAACTATATATTATGCATACAAGCAAAGTGATTCTGGAAAAGACAAGGATAACAAGAAACAAGCGTCAACTGGGTGGGAGACTATGCTGTCTTCTATTATTACCGCTGGGTTTGCAATAACTGGGACTTGGCCTATGAGAACAGAATTAACAACAGCGTTGAAAGGACATATAAATGCTCTTTCATCCTCTATTGTACTTGTGTGTCGGAAACGAGAAACGAACGCATCTGTTTGCACAAGAAGAAATTTTATCAATGAATTAAAGCGAGAGTTAAGATCGGCGTTAAAGAAACTTCAAATAAGTAATATAGCTCCTGTTGATTTAGCTCAGTCAGCTATTGGCCCGGGTATGGGTATTTATTCTAAGTATGCACAAGTGCTTGAGGCAGATGGAACACCTATGACTGTCCGTAGCGCATTGCAGATCATCAATCAGGAACTTGACTTATATTTTAATGAGCAAGATGGTGAGTTGGATACAGAAAGTAGATTCTGTGTAGATTTGTATTCACAGATGGCCTTCAACGAAATGCCTTTCGGTGATGCCAATACCCTTGCCACAGCGAAGAATACTTCTGTCGCCATCATGGCTTCTCACGGAACACTTTATGCACAGAAGGGTAAGGTTCACCTGATTGAGCGTCCGGATCTTCCGACCAGCATCAATGAGCATGAAGGAAGCATATGGCTTCTGTGCCAACAACTGACGTACAAGATGGAGAAGGAAGGCATTGAAGGTTGTGCTGCAGCAATTGCCAATATGTACGGATCCAACGCGGAACGGGCGAAGGATCTGGCATATCGTCTTTATACCATTGCTGAAAGAAAGAAGTGGGCTCAGGAAGCGTATGCCTATAATGCTTTGGTCGTAGCATGGCCGGAGATTCAGTCCAGAGCTGCAGAACTGAAAGCAATTGTTCCTCAGCAGCTTACTTTGGAGGACTTTATGAACAATAACAATTAACATGAGGTGGTGTTTATGCCATATAAGAAGTTGATCGAAACAGTCATACCTGTTTCCAAAATCAACACAGAGACAGAAAGGGAAAAGACTGCCAGAAATGGGATGCCATCGAATGTTCATATTTGGTGGACGCGGGATCCTATGGCCGTTGCTCGTACTTCCATATTTGAATCTCTGGTTGATGATCCTGCAGAGCATCCGGAATTATTTCCATCGCAGGATGAGCAGGATACAGAAAGGGAGCGGCTGTTACGAATTGCAGAATCTTTGTCTGAGATAGAGAGTGCAGATAGAAAAGATATATTAGAGATTGCCCTAAAGGAGATTCAGAGGAATGTATCAGGACAACTGCCAACAGTGTTCGATCCATTTGTGGGAGGTGGCACGGTTCCGGTTGAAGCTCACCGGCTTGGATTAAAAAGCGTGTCCTCCGATTTGAATGCTGTGGCCGGCATGATTACCACAGTGGTTTCGGACATTCCGTCACGGTTCTCGGATACAGTTCCGGTACATCCGAGAACTGAAATGACATTGGATATAGCGCTTCCAGGTGCTGCAGGATTTGCTGATGATGTTCGCTATTATGGAGAAAAGCTACAAGAGAAAGCTTTTCAGAAGATTGGGGCTTTATACCCAAAAGTGACAGATCCGGTCAGAAAAAAGGAACTTGAAGTTTCTGCATGGATCTGGGCAAGGACTGTCAAATGTCCGAACCCATCATGTGGGTGTAGCATCCCTCTTTCTTCCAGCTATGATCTGGCAAAGAAGAAAGGCAGTGAAGCATGGGTAGAGCCTGTTGTTGAAAAAGGAAAGATATCCTTTAAGATGCACAGGGAACCTAATCCTGGCGGGAAGCTTAAACCGAAGGTGGCACAGACGGCGGTGTTTAAGTGTCCTGCCTGTGGAGAAATCACTCCAGATGCTTATGTGAAAGAATGCGGAATTAAACATAGCATTGATAGTCAGTTGATTGCGATCGTAGCAGACGATGGAAAGAAGCGATTATACCTGGAAGCGACTCCGGAGCAGGAGAGAGCTGCACAAGTTAATGCCCCGAAGAATGTCCCTCATGGAGATCTGCCGAATTTTCCGAAGAGATTCTCTCCACCTTCATTTGGCTTGACCGATTATGCAGATCTATTTACGAACCGGCAGCTAGTGTTCATCACATCCATGATGGATCTGGCTAAGGAGATGCAGTCTGACGTCGAAAAAGATGCCTTAGAAAAGGGCTTTGCTGATGATGGAATCACATTCACAGATGGTGGATGCGGCGCACTTGCTTATGCCGAAGCTGTCAGAATTGTGCTGATACTCACAATCAGCAAATTGCTTGATCGATGCTCCAATATATGCAGCTGGAGTACAAGCAGCGGGGGCTCTCTCAGAAATGTCTTTTCCAGAGCAGCGATGCCAATGATATGGGATTATGCCGAAGGAAATCCTTTTGCAGGTGCTGGGGGAAGCTTCGCAAACGCTTTGTCACGAACATGCGATACTCTTGCTCTTCTGCCTGCCGGTATTGATGGGAGCACTAAGGTTGCCGATGCAGTAATGCCAAATGATGTGAAGGATGCAATGATAGTTACAACTTTGCCGTACTACGACAGAGCAAGCTATTCAGACCTTTCAGATTTCTTCTATGTGTGGATGAAGTATGGCCTGGGAGACCTTTATCCAACCTACTTCTCAGGAGATATTTCTCCAAAACAGGAAGATATGACCGCATTCTCTCACCGATATGGGGGTGATAAGAAGAAAGCGGACATGATTTACGGGGAGAGTTTGGCTGTGGCAATGAAGAATCTATATGAAAGCGCATCGGCAGACTATCCGTCCTTGGTCGGCTTCATTTATAAAGGGAACAATTCTTCGGACAATGAAGAACTCAGCGAATGGGAGTATTTCATTGATGCTGTATGTAATGCAGGCTTTTCTGTTACGGCATCCTGGCCGCTGGGAAGGAAGTACGAAGATAATATTGAGCTGGCTGAATCAAGAGGTATTCCGGTTACAGTAGTTTTGCGGAAGAAGGAAGAGGACAGTTCACAGATTACCAGGCGTTCCTTTGTCGCGGCTGTGAAAAGAGAAGTGTCAACATTGATTGAAGAAACAAGCAGTAAGGTCGGGATAATGGACCTAAGGGCATCAGTTATCGGCCAAGCATTAAATATATACACGAGAAATAAGCAGGTTTTGGATGCGGACGGTTCCAGTATGAAGCCGCACATGGCATCCCGGATCATAGAACAGGAAATTGATACGCTGATCTCTGCGTATTATGAGGAAGTAACGAAAGCCGTAAGTGAGGAGGAAACAGATCATGGCAGAGAATCTTGAGTATGTACAGAAGGGATTCCGGATTCTTCATCCTTTGATGGCTGCGTATATAGCGCAGGAGATGAGCCGGGAATACAAAGACGGATGGTGGCAGGAGGTTCTGTCATCAATCGGTGATCAGGGATGGGATCTGCCTTCCTCTGGGGAGTGGGGAGAACTGGTGGATTCTCTGGATGTGGCCAATTGCCTCCGCTTATTGGATAGGCAGTGGGGACCGCTTTTCAGACGCCATCTTGCAAGAGATCGGAGAGCATGGGCAACAGAGCTTATGGGCGTTCGTAATGTGGTTTCGCACGCCGGATCTCAGGATATGCCGAAGGACGATGCGGAACGGGCGCTTGATACCATGGCGCGACTTTGTGCTGACTTTGACCTGCAGGGGGCAGAAGAAATCCGCACGATTCTCCGAGAACTGCGGTATGGAACCAGCATGGGGTCCACCACTGTTACCGAGGGTAATTCTGAGCCACAGACACCGGCGAAAAAGAAAAAGGAAGAGGTTGGTGTTCTCACAAGAATCAATGGCTCTAAGCTTCCAAGCTGGCGTGAGATCATAGAGCCTCATCCGGATGTGGCACAGGGAAGATATTTGAACGCTGAGTTTGCGGCAGATCTTTCTCAGGTTGCCAGAGGCGAAGGAGCTTTTGAATATAGAGATCCAGTTGAATTCTTTGCCCGTACTTATGTTACAGAGGGCATGAAAGGACTCTTGATACAGGCACTGAAGCGCTTTGGCGGAAAGGACGGGGAACCGGTTCTGCAGCTGAAGACCGCTTTCGGTGGTGGTAAAACACACAGCTTGCTGGCACTGTATCATATGTCTCGCGGCGGGGTTCCGCTTGATAAAATACCGAATCTGAAAGCAGTAATGGCAGATGCCGGCGTATCAGAGCTACCGAATGCCAAGGTCGCCGTACTGGTTGGTACTGCTATGGATCCGTCAAGATCCAAGAGACCGACCAACCTTCCGGGAATCACGATTAATACAATCTGGGGCGAAATGGCTGCTCAGCTGGCGATTGCTGCGGGTGACCCGAAGCTTTATGACTATGTAAAGGATGCAGACAAGAAGGGCGTATCACCGGGAAGCCTTGCCCTGAAAAACCTGTTTGATGCATGTGGACCTTGCCTGATCCTGATGGATGAGTTGGTTGCTTACGCAAAGAAGATCTATGGCATTGAAGGGTTGCCTTCAGGCTCTTTTGATAACTTCATTTCCTTTATTCAGGAGATAACAGAGGCTGCAAGTGCCAGCAAGAACAGTATGGTTGTAGCTTCGATTCCGGAATCTGCTGTTGAGATCGGTGGAGATGCCGGCCAGAAGGCACTCGAAGCAATCGAACACACATTTGGCCGTAAAGAATCCATCTGGAAACCGGTAGCGGCAAATGAAGGCTTTGAGGTCGTAAGAAGAAGACTCTTCCTGGATTGCAAGAAGCCAGAGGAAAGGGATCAAGTTTGTGCTGCGTTCAGCCAGATGTATCAGGATAATCAGGGTGATTTCCCGATTGATGCAAGAGAAGTCGAGTACAGAAATCGTTTGATTTCCTGCTATCCGATTCATCCGGAAATATTCGATCGTCTGTATGAGGAATGGGCAACAATGGAACACTTCCAGCGTACCCGTGGCGTTCTGCGTCTGATGGCAGCAGTTATTCATGAACTGTGGATGGCAAACGATGCCAGCGCAATGATTATGCCGGGCTCTCTGCCGTTGGATATTCCGACAGTAAAGGATGAGCTGGTTCGTTATCTTCCGGAGACTTGGAATGCCATCATTGATTCTGAGGTTGATGGTAAGAATGCGGTACCATATCAACTTGATAAATCGACGATTAGATATGGACAGAAGATGGCAGCAAGGCGTGTCGCCAGAACGATCATGCTTGGAAGTGCTCCGACGGTTCGTGCTCAGAGCATTCGTGGTATTGAGGCATCCCGTATTCGCCTTGGAGTAATCCAGCCAGGTGAAAACATTGCTGACTTTAATGATGCTCTGAATACGCTGCGTGGATCGCTTTCGTATTTGTATGCGGATCCGGCAGGAAACCGCTATTGGTATGATACCCGTCCGACGCTTCGGAAGACAGCATCGGATCGTTCTTCTCAGATGGCGAGCTCTGATGTTGAGTATGAGATCGAGAAGAGACTCAGGGATCTTCGGAAGGAAGCTCCGTTTGCTGGTCTTCATGTTTGCCCGGCATCGTCAAGTGATGTGTCTGATGAGCAGGCAGTAAGACTGGTTGTTTTAAGACCGGCGGATACATATAAGCAGAATAAGCCAAACTGTAAGGCGCTTGCAAAAGCAGAAGAGATTCTGAATAATAGAGGAACTGCGCCGAGAACTTATAGGAATATGCTGGCATTTGTTGCACCGGACGAAGGGCTGCTTCCGAGTCTTCAGAAGGCTGTGAGCGATCTTTTAGCATGGGAATCCATCAAGACAGACAGCACAAGGCTGAATCTGGATGCTGCTCAGAATGCTGAGACGGCAAGCAATATCTCCAGGTGCAATGAAACTGTTAATAGCCGCCTGAAGGAAGTGTATTGCTGGCTGATCGTTCCGAGCATTGACAGTGGTGCTGATATGAAGACCATCATCTGGGACACTGACCGGCTGGTAGGCGTTGAGCCGATCGTCTCCAAGGCAGCAGCAAAGATGATCCAGAATGAACAGATCATCACAAAGTGGGCACCGTCCCTTCTGAAGATGGAATTGGATAATCTGCTCTGGAAGGATGACAATCATATTCAGGTTAAAAAACTGTGGGAGTATCTCACAACGTATTGCTATCTGCCGAGACTTGCGAATTTCTCTGTACTGGAGAGTACAATCCGTGCCGGCGTAGCAAGTGATGAGGCATTTGCAATCGCATCTTCTATCAGTGATGAACGGTATACTGGGCTGAGATATGATACTTCGATTATGGATGTGTATCCAAGTGACTATCTTGTGAAGGTGCTCAATGCACTGAAACAGCTGAATCAGGAGAAACAGGAGCAGCAGTCTGGAACCGCCGGTGGCAATGATGATTCTACATCGACAGCATCTGCCGGTGGATCCGAACAGACTTTCGGAGGAATTGGAACTGGTTCTGGAGAGACTGTTCAGCCTAAGCAGGTCGGTGATACCAGGTTCTTTATGAGTGTGAAGCTGGATAATACCAGGGTCATCCGGGATCTGCAGAAATATCTGGACGAAGTTATCACGCATTTGTCTACGACCGACAATTGTGAGGTGGAGCTTTCTCTGGAAGTTAGTGCGAATGCGCCTGATGGATTCACGCCGGAGACGGTCCGCACGGTGTCAGAGAACTGCCGGACGCTTAGAGTTGATAGCTTCGGGTTTGACAAGTGATTTGTATTCCACGGGGAATAGATGAGAGGTATTTCCTATGAGCGATGAAAAAATGAATAATGACAGCGCGGTGGAAAATACTACACAGATTATTCCCCGTGGTGAAGTCAATATTTTGGTCACAGATGAAGATAAGACTGGCGAAGACTTGCTTGCAATGAGCGATTTCTTCAATGGGTACATTGAGCAATTAAGTGATGCCATCAGACTAAATGCACCAACAGTTGTTGTTCCGGATATTCCATTCGCGGACATAGGTATCATCAATGAGGTTGTACATCGAGCAGAAGTAATATCAGCAGGAACCACTCAACTGATTCCTGATTTTGACCATTTACCCAAAGACATCAGACAAAAGTTGGATGAGGGTATCTATAAAGTCGGCGAATCCCGTCAGGTTGACGGTAATCTGCGAGCGGTGATTGTTGATGAAGCAGGAACGCGTGTCAAAGATGTAACTTTGAAAGAAGTCCGGATCAATCCTGGGACTATGGAAGCCTCAAGGAGTATTGCGAATCAGCTGCAGATGAAGCAGATATATGCAAAGCTTGATGCCATTCAGGAAATGCAGAGTTTCCAGATAGCACGAGACCGGGATAGAGATATAAAGGTTCCTTTTCTTGATGCAAGATTTTATATTCTGAAGGCGCAGGGACAAAACTGTACACAAGAAGAAAGGAAAGCCTATCTCGAAAAGGCTTCGGATAAATTGCTATCTGCGGTAAACAGTGTTTATACAGAAATGTCAACGTCAGCAGAACGTTTAGCAAAGCTGACGCGGTTTCCTATATTCCAAAGGAAAGGTCAGATAAAGGAATATATCGGGTATATGTCTGAAGATCTTCAGATAGCAACAAAATTTGTGGGACTGAGAATGCAACTGCTGGATTATTTGGGTGATGTCGACGGAGCTCAGATTGAAATGGATAGGTATCGGCGTGTAATGAGTGATTTTTTTACTAAACAAATTGCAGATAGGCCTTATTCAGCCGCAGAACTCATCCATATGAATTATCCGTATAATGCGGAGAATATGAACTGTTGGTATCAGCTATCAAAAGATGTAAAGCCAAAGTTAGCCAAGCTTGAAACATCGAGCAGTGAGCATATTTATCTGGTGACTGTGGAGGATGAAGATGGAGAATGAAAAAACATGTTGGAAATGTAAAAGAGTGTTGGTAGGAAAATCAACTCTTGGGCTCTGTCCGGACTGCGTTAATAAGTATGGAACACCAGCGGCGGCTGTAGGTACCGGCTTACTCTTAGTGGGCGGACGTTTTTTGCTGAAGAATGGCGGAAAGATCGTAAAAACTGTTGCAAAGGGAGCCAAGATATTTAAAGGCTAATCTTTAGCATGACGGAGGCACAAATCTATTGGGGAGTGAAGCTAAATATCATCATTTAATACCACAGACATATCTGTCTGCTTGGGCGAATTCGTCTGGTACATTGCGAATATGGGATATTAAAGAGAACAAAGAAGAGTGCAGGAACAAAGAGAAATTCTTTGGTGTCAATCATTATCACTCAATTGTTGCTGGGATGCCGATATGTACAGAAGACGATGCGAAGACAATATTTAACGGATTAAAGGATTACAACATAACATACCAGGGGAAAATAATCACGGATCCGCTGAAGCTTAATCAAATATACTATGATTTTGAAAACTGGGAGATCACCAGGAAAAGTGATGGATCTATAGCAGCAAAAAAGCCGATAAAGAAAGATATCGATGGTAAGAAGATCAGAGATATAGAGACAACATGGTCGACAAAATATGAAAATTGCTGGCCTGCTGTACGTGAGGAGATAATAAAACGAGTATTGCAATCAGGGAACGGAAACATACCGGAGTTCCAGAAGAATTTCTTGATGCGGTTCTATACGTCCATGGATTGGAGAGGATTTGCATCGGATCAATTGTTTTCTCAAACCTATGATGCTCTATGTAAAGATGCTCTCGCATTTGATGAAATAGATATTCCAACAGATGAAAGAGAATTACCTTTTTTTGAAACGGTGTACGATTATTTTAGGCATTGCTTGCTTCTGAAATATTTTAGGAGATTTTTGAATGAAGACGGGCCTATGTATTATCATGCCTGCCAAAATCTGAAATACACGAGTTTTCATTTCCTGATTGCAGATGGTCCAACATATTTCATAACAAGCGATAATCCTTCGTTTTGGTGCAATAGGGAAGATGGGCTGAGAGTGGGATTAATGCCTATTGAACCCAGAATATTGATGGCACAAGGAAAAAGCACAGATCAAGATCCAGTATACTCAGTCACACATATTACAGAAGCAGCAGTCAAAAAATATAACAGTTGGATTGAAGAAAATGCGGAACGGTATGTTGTGTTAGATAATTCCTGACCGTAGTTGCGAATAGGATAATAGCGGCCCTCCGACATTGAACCGGGAGCCGCTATTTTCATGTCAGTCTTTTTTATAAAAGCAGGTTTCGTAGCCGTCGGCACGGAGCAGGATGTCCGGCATCCAATTCGGAGATCTGCCCATCTGCTTGCAGATCACATTCAGGTCAACATCAGGGCTGCATTCGATGATCAGTTCATCATGAACATGACCGACGATGAAGCAGTGCCGGAGTGTTTTCATGGCATAGCAGAGGATGTCGCGGCTGACAGCCTGGACGATGTTCTCCACGAACTTTGGACCATAAGATTCGATGCGTTCCCATTTTTTTGTAGAACCGACTCCTTCGTAGGTGACAGATTCACCGCCATACTGGTTTTCTCCGATACGGGGCTTCACGTAGGAGAGCAGACGGCCTGAGGGGAGTTTGATGAATAACATGCCGCTCTTATAAAAGAAGCGGATCCCGCGTACTTCAGTTTGGATGCGCTGCGTGATTGTAGTCTTGACAGCACGATCAATATCCCACCAGAAGGCGGTGATCATCGGGTTGGAGTTTCGCCAGGAGTTGACCAGCGGCTGCAGTTCCTCTTCGGTCAGTCCCATTTCCAAGGCTCCCATTGACTTCAGGGCACCAACGCTCCCGCCATATCCGAGAGCCAATTCTGCGATTTTTCCCTTCTGACGGAGATGACCGTTGATACCGTGCTTTTCTACCGGTACGCCGAACATCTGGCTGGCAGAGGCACAGTAGATATCTTTCCCTTCCGCAAATACCTTGGAGCGCCAGGTCTCACCGGCAAGATAGGCCAGGACTCTGGCTTCGATGGCGGAGAAGTCGCTGACAATGAACTTATATCCGGGACGGGGCACGAAGGCTGTACGGATCAGCTGTGACAGCGTGTCCGGGATATCGTCATAGAGCAGCTGGAGAGTATCATAATCGCCTGCTTTCACAATGGCTCTGGCTTCTGAAAGATCCGGCATGTGATTCTGCGGAAGGTTTTGTAACTGGATCAGTCTGCCTGCCCACCTGCCGGAGCGGTTGGCTCCGTAGAACTGGAACATGCCGTGGGCTCTGCCGTCTTTGCAGACAGCATTCTGCATGGCCTGATATTTCTTCACAGATGATTTTGCTAGCTGCAGGCGGAGCCGGAGGGCTTCTTCTACCTGACCGTCTGTATCATCGATCAACTTAGCCACATCCTTCTTTCCGAGGGATTCTGCTTCCACGCCGTTCTCAGAGAGCCAGGCCTTCATCTGCATCACGCTGTTCGGATTCTCTACGCCGGTGATATTCTGCATGGTTTCGGAGAGAGTAGATTTGGACCGTTCATCAAAGGTGATGGCGTTTTCTACCACGTCCATATCCAGAGCGATGCCTCTGTCGTTGATCTCCTGATCAAGATGATATTCATCCCAGATGAAGTCCGAGACAGGGTATTTCGACAGGCGCTTCTGTATCGCCATTTCCACTTCCACATCACGTTTATTGTAGGACTTGAAGAGTGACCACTTCTCAGGGTCATG
>Ga0256405_10010040_pt1 | contig 12670 bp, 15 predicted proteins | sample RumenRJG_02DNA_FD_189096 | JGI IMG/M metagenome (GOLD analysis project Ga0256405, IMG submission 189096) | Bovine rumen microbial communities from Lethbridge, Alberta, Canada - RJG_02 | ecosystem: Host-associated > Mammals > Digestive system > Stomach > Rumen | place: Canada: Alberta...
GGAAAGATATTCCTCGACCCTTTCCTGCATCCATTCAGGTGTATGTCTGCGTCTGTTCATAAAAATCCTCCTGATGTAGACTTTGGTTATTTCCCTTGTCTACTTCAGGAGGATCATATCACATCAGCTGCAGGGCGGCTTTTTTATTACTATTAACTTGTGATATGGAGTTTTCTATTTTGTTCTGACCGTTATAAGGGAGGAATCATCTTCGAATGATAGAATACCGGTGGATAATTTGATCTGATCATAGAAGCATCAAATCAAGAATGTTATTCCCCCGCTCCTGCGCCGTAACGAAGGTGCAGGAGTTTTTCTATGGCTGTGGCGCGGAGACGGTAGACGGAACTCATCTCACAGTGGAGCTCTTCCATCAGGTCGAGGGTGCATCGCTTATAGGGATGGACCAGCATACGGTCAAGCACCAGCTGCTCTTCCGGAGAGAGGAAACCAAGCAGGCGTTCCAGACGGGCAACATGATTCACGGTCAGCTTCAGGGATTCCGTCAAGCACTTGTGCTCTTCACGCAGGGAGGCAAGCTCCGAGGGACTGAGCACATCATCCTTCAGGTCATTGGAGATCCGGGCGAGGTCGTCATGAAGGAGCTGGATTGCCTGACGGTCATACTGAAGATTATGGAGATCGGACAAAAGACGGTCGCGATTCGTCAAGTTCTCACTCCCCTTTCGCAGAACGACGCTTGCGGTAGTAATACTTCGATTTTCGCTCGGTGAGAGTAGTTCGAGGGATCAGGGTATTCACCAGATAGACATGGCCGTTCAGGGTTCGGGCCTGGATATGCGGAAGGTTCATGCGGATGATGGTGGTGGCAAGGGTATTGCGGCAGCTGTAGGCATGCTTGTATTCATGGACGGTGAAGAGCACTTCAACCTGGTGCTTGCCGGAACGACGGAAGTCATCCACGATGCGGCCGGGTTCCAGGTGATGGTCCCGGTAGGTGCGCGGGGTGTGGTCAAGGTCAAGGTCAGAGTCGATGATTTGCACGATAAGGCCTCCTTCGGAGAATGAGAAATGTTGAATGATAAATGTTAAATTGGTAAGAGATGTGGCCTCGCACGTCATGACACAGAGGACGGTCACCCTGTCCTCCCGGACAGATGTAACAGTCCCCGTGTCATGAGGGAGAGAGGGTCGCTTTTACGGCGTCGATGAGGGCGTCCTGGGTCATGGACTTGGACTCCAGGGCGGCGAGGATCCGCTCGTCGATGGTGCCGCGGGTCACGATATGCTGGATGGTGACGGGGCGCTGCTGGCCCTGGCGATAGAGGCGACCGTTTAATTGGGCGTAGAGTTCGAGAGACCAGGTAAGACCGAACCAGACGAGATGACAGCCGCCCTCCTGAAGGTTCAGGCCATGGCCCGCTGAGGCTGGATGGATCAGGCCGACCTGAAGCTCGCCGGCATTCCAGCGAGATATGGATTCCTGAGAACTGATGTCGGCATACGGTACACCCATACGGTCGAGGCGTGTGCGGATCCGCTCGGCGTCGTGGCGATACCAGTAAGCCACAAGGACGGGGTTGCCGTTTAATTGCTCGATGATGGATTCCAATTCATCCAGCTTCTGGCTGTGGAACTCGATGGGCGTACCGTCATCGGAGTAGACGCAGCCGTTGGCAAGCTGGGAAAGCTTGTTGGCCAACGCGGCTGCATTGGAGGCAGTTACGACGGGTGCGGTGGGTCCCGGAAGACAGAGGGACGGTTAATGCGTGTGACGGTTACAAAGTGGTGTCAATCATGCATTTCGTGTGCGGCTTTGCGGCATGGGCGTTCTTCTGTCCCAGCGGTGACAGCAAGAACCGTCCCTGCTGTCTTCCTTGTGGATGGATAGAGAACCAGGTTTTTTTTCAGGCGGTTGTACTGGGCCTGCTCGCGGGGAGTCATGGTGACCGGACAGGTGGTGCGGATCAGGTCCGGGAGCTTCAAATAATCCGATCCCTTCATGGACACGCAGATGTCGGAAATGGTCCGATAGATGATCTCTTCAGCGCCAGGTTTGGGCTTATAGGTGAAGACCACTTCCCTGCTGCGCCGGTCCGGGAGGAAGTAGCGCTCACGGTAGCCGGTGACGGAACGGCCGAGGCGCTCGCCCATGTCGATGAGATTGATCTGCGCCCAAAGATCCTGCAGCCCATTCGAGGCCGGGGTCGCGGTGAGGCCGATAAAGCGGGCGGCTTTGGCGCGGACCTTGCGGAGGGCCTTGAAGCGCTTGGCCTTGGGACTCTTGAAAGAACTGAGTTCATCGACCACGATGCAGCAGCCGCGGAAGTCAAAGAGACCGGACTCGACAAGCCATGGGACCTGTTCGCGGTTTATTATGTAAACCAGTGCTTCCTTCCGCAGGGCGGCTTTTCTCGCTTCCGGAGGGCCGGTCACGACAGAATAGGTCAGGCCGCGAAGATGGTCCCACTTCTCAATCTCATTGGGCCAGGTAGTCAGGGCGACACGGATGGGCGCGATGATCAAAACGCGGTCGATCTCGAAGCGGTCAAAGATCAACTCATGGAGAGCGGTGAGGGTGATGACGGTCTTGCCAAGGCCGAGATCCAGCAGCAGGCCGCAGGCGGGATGGGAGAAGATGAAGTCGATGGCGTACTGCTGATAAGGGTGAGGGGTAAATTCCATAATGATCAATGTGAAATGTTCAATGTTCAATTGAGGACAGTTTCCAGCATGGCAGGAATGTCTTCGGGGCGGTCCAGGACGAAGACCCGGAAGCCGAGGGCGCGAAGCAGGGCGTGACAATGGAGCTGGAGCGGGCGGGGTTTCCTGCCGGGGGCCTTGAGCTCTACAAAGGCGAGGCGTCCGCCGGGCAGCAGGACGATCCGATCAGGGACACCGCTCATGCCGGGACTAACGAACTTGAGGCAGAGGCCGCCCAGCTTGCGAACGGCGAGGACAAGTTTGTGCTCAACGGTTTTTTCTAACATAGGGACCTCCATTGCTCAGAAGTATTTCCGAAGGGGTGAAAACTCTATACGGGTATATACGGGTATAGGATGCATCCCCTATCCATTACTTTTTATAAATGTTAGGAAAAAATGGGAAATACGGAAATGGATGTCGGAGAGAGCCTGAATTTACTGGGCTGGCGGGCGGCCATTTCCCATGGATTTCCCTTAAAGAATGGACACGAAAATGCTCATTGAGCAATGCAAAAAAATCTTTCAGGAGAGGGAGAAAGCCGGAAGGGGTTAGGGGTCTGGGGGAATTGGGGGAGGTGGCTTTCTCTTTAAGCGGGGTTGGGGCCCCGCGCTCTTTTGCTCCCCCTTTCCCCCAGGAGCCGGGATAACGGCTTGGTTCAATCATCGGCAGAACACCGGACGAAGGCAAGCTGGGAACCGTAGAGGCCGAAGGAGAGCTTGCCGGAGACGTTTCCGTCATAGCGCTTCCAGCCGCCGAGGTGGCTCATGATGGCGGTGAGCTCATAGGAATCCTGCTTGCGGATGGCGGTGGGATCACGGCCAAAGCACTCGGCCCAGAGTTCGAGGTTGCAGACTTTGGTACGGCGGAGCGTTCCGACGCGCTCGGCCGCGCTGTAGTCGTCACCGGCGAGGAAGAGACGGCGCTCGGAGAGAGACATCTTCGGCCAGTCTTCCGGGAGAAGGGTATCGAGATACTGGCGGACGAGGCCTTCACGGTCGTCACTCTCCAGGGCGTCCTGCTGCATCTCCATAGCCTGACGCGCCTCCTCCCCTTTCAGGATCAGCTCTTCCCCTTTGCGGTAGGCAGCCAGCGCCTCGGCCCAGATTTGCGAAACGGTATCGGAATCCAGGTCCCAGGGGTGTCGGGCGGTGCCGCCGTAGACGGTAACCGGCCAGAAGCGGCGGTTGCCCGTCACGTCTCGGAGGAAGCCGGTGGTGGCATTGGTGGTGCCGAAGATGACGCATTGGCGCGGATGGCTCTCCACAACGGTGCCATAGGCGACGCGGAACTTGTCATCCTGGCGGGAGGCGAAGCTCTTGACGGTCTCGACATCGATCTTCCGGACGCCGGTCATTTCGGAGAGCTCGACAATCCAATAGCCCTGCAGCTTTTCGGGGCCGGTCTTGTCGCGCATGTCGGAGATGGTCATGGAGTCGGAGAACCAGCTGCCGCCGAGGCGGGCAAAGAGCGTGGACTTGCCGACGCCCTGGGGCCCGGAGAGGACAAGGATGTAGTCAAACTTTTCGCCGGGACGGTAGACGCGGGCCACGGCGGCGATCAGGGCCTTGCGGATCACGGCGCGGGTGTAAGGGCGGTCCTCGGCACCGAGGTAATCAATGAGGAGGGTATCCAGGCGGGACGTACCGTCCCAGGGCGGCAGGCTTTCCAGATACTCCCGGATAGGGTGAAAGGCACGCTCGGAAGCGGCGGTGAGCAAGGCGGACTTGAGCTTCTGCTGACTGTAGATATGGTAAACGCGGTCCAGGTATGCCCAGACGAGACGCGCCCATGGCGATCATCGCGCCGGTGCCGCCGCCGTAACCGAGGGCCAGCTCGGCCACTTTTCCGCGCTGCCGGAGATGGCCGTTGACACCATGCTTCACGACGGGGACGTGGAACATCTGGGAAGCGGATGTGCAGTAGAGATCATCGCCGCGGGCGAACATCTCCATGCGCCACTTCTCCCCTGCCAGCCAGGCGAGACAGCGGGCCTCCACCTGGGCATAGTCGGAGACGATGAACTTTTTCCCAGGCGCAGGGACAAAGGCGGTGCGGACCAGCTGGGACAGGGTGTCTGGAACAGAATCGAAGAAGAGTTCGATGGAATCGAAGTCGCCCTGCCGAACTAAGGAGCGGGCCAGCTCCAGATCGGGCAAATGATTCTGGGGAAGATTCTGGACCTGGACAAGGCGCCCGGCCCAGCGGCCGGTACGGGCGGCACCGTAGAACTGAAGCAGGCCGTGGGCCCGACCATCGGAGGCGGTGCAGGCAAGCATGGCGTCATACTTCCGGACACTGGACCGTGAGAGGAGCTGACGCAGTTCGAGCACTTCCTTCGGTTCACCCTCACAGCTTGCAAGGGCCTCGGTGACATCCGCTTTGGCGAGGGAAGCCAGCTCCACCCCATGCGCCATGAACCACTCACGCAGGCGCAGCGGAGAATTGGGATTGTCAATGCCGGTGAGCTCGCGGGCGCGGGAAAGATAGCGGTCGCGGTAGAGCTCGTCGCAGCGAATGGCCTGCCGGGCGAGATCCGTGTCGATCCCGACACCCAGATCATTGGAATATTGATCGAGGACATACTGCTGCCAGACGAAATCCGGTACCGGGAAGCGGGAAAGCCGCTGCTCAATCTCAAGCTCGGTCTCGACATCGCGGATGTTGTAGGTTTTGTAAAGCTCCCACTTCTCCGGCTCATCATCAGGATAGATGCGTGTCGCGGGATTGCGCGGGCTGGGATTATGCGGGACAGAGAAAAGGCGGATCAGGTCACGGCCGGCGTCCAGCTTTTGCTTCTCAAGATTCAGCGCCTCCCCGACGCCGCGCAGGGATCCGGGCAGCCCGAGATAAAGGGCATGGACCATAGCGCAGCGCCAGGAATGCGGGTCCAGGTAGCGGCCGAGGTAAACACTGAGGCAGCGGCGCTCGAAGGAGGCGTTGAAGGCGTACTTCAGAACCTCATCGCTGAGGAGGCCGTCCACGATCTCCGGCGGGAGCCGGTCCCCGCGGGCGAGGTCGTAGCAGGCCACGGGGCCCTCGTCCACGGAGACACCGAAGAGGAGAATCTCGAAGTCCGGGGCCTCCGTGTAGACGTAGAGACCGCACTTGGTCAGGTCGCGGGAGGAATAGGTTTCGATGTCGATGTGGAGAGAGTGCATCACAGCCAGTCGTCATCGTCCGGGTCGCCGAAGTCAGCGGCGGCGGAGGAACGGAAACCTCCAAGGGGCTCATCGTCTTCCAGCTTTTGGAAGTTCAGAAGACCGAAGGAGATGCCGGAGCCGGAACGGTTGTAGGGGTAGGCGTTCATGGTGAAACGGCCCCAGATGCCGGAATAGATCTCGGAGGGATCCGTGATGGGACGGCGGTCCGGGCCGACGATCTGGGGTTTTTCACGGGACGTGATGTTCACATACCACATGCCCGCATAGGCCGGGTCGCCCGCCTTCTCGACGTCGCCGTCGTGGATGGGACTGCGCATCTTCGGACCGGCAAAAGCCTTGCCGTACTTCTCGATGCCCTTCTTCTTGGCATGCTCGACGGCCAGTTCCAGGGTTTCGATGCACTGGGTATCCTCCTTGGGGATCAGGACACAGGCGGAGTATTTCGGCTCGCTGTCATTCACAGACGCGGGCTCACAGAGATGCTCATAGGAAACGCGGACTTTGCCGGTGCGGATCTTGGTGTCGGACATGAGGGTTGCTTTGAATTCGTTCATTTCGTTTACTCCTTTTTAATCGTTAAAATCATCGGCTGCGACGCGGCTGACAGCTTCCCGGCGGTCGGTCTCGCGGGTCAGGGTCAGCTTGGGCGTACTTTTTTTCGTAAAGGGCAGGATCAGTTCCTCATAGCGATCCTTGCCGAGGAGCTTTTTCAGCTCGGTGAGGGTGACAAGGGATTTCTTATAAAGCTGGTCATCGGTGAGGCCCGCTTTGTGGGCAGCATTCACGGCACCGGACTCGTCGGCCAGCTTCGTGACGGAGCGGCCGGTCACCAGCTTCCAGCCGGGATAGGTCTTGCCATGGGAGACGGCCTGGGCGGTGGCATAGGCGAAGATCTCTTCAGACCACTTGGCGAGGTCGTCGGCCTTGTCCATGACGCAGGCCAGCTCTTCATCGGAGAGCAGGGGCGCGGGCTTAAATTCCAGCTGGGCCAGACGTAGGAGCTCTTCGCAGCGGGCACGGCAGCGGGTACGGGCGCGGCAGTAATACTTCGTACACCAGGGGCCGGGAGCGAAGTCCCCCTCCCCTTTCGCCGCGAGGGCGGCAGCCGGTTTCAGCACATTCTCGGCCCAGTCCAGGAGGTCCGCGAGGGAGATGCTCCAGGTGGACGTGTTGTGGATGCGCGGCTGGCAGATGACCATGGTGACGGCGGTAAAATCGTAGAGATGGTGCAGCTGCAGCGTGGCGCCGAGGGCGTACATGCGCATCTGGACATTCTCGACAGCGGAGATCTCCTGATAGCCATACTTGAAGTCCACAACCAGAAGCTCGTCATCCGAAACGGCGAGGAAGTCCGAGGTGCCGAAGGAATCGGGAACGAAATCGCCCATGGTGACACGGGTCTCGAAGAGGATCAGAGGATCCGGGCAGCGGAGCCGCAGCTGGTCCACGCGGTCGCGGAGCAGATCGGCGTACTCGTCGGTGGCCTCTTCCATTTCATCGGAATCAAAGTCCGAGACCGGACGGGAGCCGGCGGGCAGGCCCAGGATCTTTCGCCCCTTGTACTCGGCCAGCTCATGGGCGGCCGTGCCGGAGAGAGCGTACTCGCTGGCTTCCTCGTCGATGCCCTCGGAGAGGCGGAAGCTCGGCGGGCAGCGGACAATGAGCTCCCCCTTGGAGGGGCCGAGGACGGAATGTGCGGTCGGGCCCATCAGGCAGCCTCCTTGTCCGGGAGATCTTGCGCTTTGGCCATGACCTCCGGGTAGCGGTCCTCCGGGATCTCGGAGAACTTTGTGACAGAGAACTCGGTGAAGAGCTTTCGTACGGCGTCCTTGTCCTTCGTCATCAGGAAGGAACGGAGATCGGCTTTGGAGACGGGCGCGGGGGTTAATGTGGAATGTGCAGAGTGCAAAGTGGAATTGGGGGCGAGAGTGGGAGCCTGAGGTTCCGCGGGGCGGACGGGCGCTTCGCCATGGTTACCAAGTGTGTCAACAGAACTGCTCCGCGGCAAAAGTGTGTCAAGAGAAGCGTCCTGGCACACCACGTATTTGGCGAAGAGCAGCAGGGCGTCGGCCATTCTGATCAGGGCGACGGAAAGCTCCTGGGCCGGGGTCAGTTCTTCTTCTGCGGGCTGAGACTTATCGAGTTCGTTCATTATTGTGTCCTCCGATTTTCTGAATGATGAGGTCGCCTGTAATCAGGTCGGCCTTGTTGATACTGGTGCGGTACGCGCCAACGTCCACACGGATGAAATGCGGATACTCCTTCACGACGGTGACGTGCTGTACCGAATGCTGTTTCAGTTTCCCCCAGGTAACCCGTATCCGGTCTCCGGGAGACAGTCCATAATCGTTTTCCATGCTTCCTCCCTCCTGGGATGGTATTACGGGGCAGTGAACTGGGTCAGGATGCTCAGAAGCGCCTGGCGATCAGGGCCTTCCAGAAACTGCGCAGCTTTCCGGACGGCATCGATCTGCTCCGGGGCGAGAACTCGACGGGACGGGCGGAACCAATCGGCCAGCTTGTATCCGCCGCCGTATCGACCGAACGCAGGTTCGATGGGATACGTGCCTGTCAGCGCGAGCATATCAGAACGGATCGTCCGCTCGGTCACGCCGAACATGTCCGCCAGTTCAGCGGCGGTCGCATGTCTGCGAGTGACCAGAACGTTCATGATCTCGTCACGACGCTCGGAAGCTGTCACGCTGTATCCCTCCTTTCCTGCCTCGGTGGCTAAAGAGTATCAGTTAACCCGGAAGGTCCGTTTCCGGGATAGAAAAAATATTGCGGAAAATAAAAAAAAAGCCGGACACAAGGAACCGGTGATCTTCTAAAAGGATAGAAGAATCCCAGATTCGATGTGTCCGGCCATTTGGTGACTTATGGCAGAAGCCATAGACCCATTGCTCGGTACGCCTGTAAAGAAAACTCCGAAAAGCCCGCTCTCAGGCTGATTCAGTTTTGTCAATTACTGTTGTGTAAGCGGATTGTAACACATTAACCTGCGTTTGTAAAGAGAATTGTCCTGTTGATTTTCTTAATTAATTGTGTTATGCTTGTCACAAGCCAAAAGAAAAGGAGTGAAACTATGTGCTGCAGATACTATATTGAGCCACAAGACGAGATGCTTCGGCAGTATGCAGAAATCGCCGCACGTACCAAACTCCGCGAACAGTTCCTTCATAAGGTCCCAAAGCCGCTCCAATTCAGGGGAGAAATCCGGCCCACCGACATCGTACCCGTGATCGCCACCAGCAGACGGGGCAACAAGGCCTGCTTCCCGATGCAATGGGGCTTCAACATGGAAGGGCGTTCCATGCTACCGAACGCACGGATGGAAACAGCGGGAGCGAAGCCGCTCTTTCAGGGCGCATGGAAATCTCACCGCTGCGTAATCCCCGCATCCTGGTACTATGAATGGGAGCATTTTCTCCGGCCGGACGGGACGAAAGAAACCGGCGAAAAATACCTCATTCAACCGAAAGGCGATACTGTCACATGGCTCTGCGGCCTGTACCGCTTTGAAGACGGACTCCCCCATTTCGTCGTGCTCACCAGACCGCCCAGCGAAGAGATCTCCTTCATCCACGACCGGATGCCCCTGATGCTGCGGGAGAAAGACGTGGACGAATGGATCAGCCCGGACGCGAAGCCGGAAGAGATCGCGAGCCGGGCCGTGACGGAACTGCATTTTGAAAAAGCGCCGATAGAAAAGCCGCTGGAAGATGAATATACCACTTTCCTCCCGACGCCTATCGGGATGGAGTGAATTAGACAAAATACGCATAGAATACAGTTGAGAACACAGCAGAATCTTTGCCGTTATCAGGGAAAACAGAGACCGCAGTGTAACACGGCTGATCAGCTGCGGAAGTTTGGAAGCGGTCATCGTGGCATCGCAGATGGAGAAGAACAAAGTACCTCTGACAGAACGACGCGCTATCCGGGCCGTGGCCATGTCCCAAAGGGATTCGCTTCGCGTCGACGACGGCGGATATACGGAGATTGTGCTGTAGAAAATATAGACAAAATATAGACAGACATCTTGAATTCGTCACAAATAGTGTGTAAAATATGATTGAATACAGAGGTGAATGCTTTGTTCGAAACGGAAGAAATCAGAAAAAAACAGGAACATCAGGAAGACCTGGCAAGACTCCGCGGACTAAGGCCGATTGATGATGACTTTATGCGTTGTATCTTTCGCGACAATAAGCCCCTGGCTCAGTTGGTTCTGCGCATTCTGACCGGGAAAAACGATCTGGTTGTTCTTGAGCTGGAAACCCAGAAAGATATGAAACGGCTTGTTGGAGCCCGTTCGCTCTGTCTGGACTGCTATGCTTCGGATTCCACCGGGAAGAAATATGACCTGGAAATCCAGCGGGCATCAAAAGGCGCCGGCGCACACCGGGCCAGATATCACTCCGGTGCAATGGATGTGGAGAATCTGGATGCCGGTCAGGCTTTTGAAGAACTGCCGGATACTTACACCATTTTCATTACAGAAGAAGATGTCATGGGTGAAGGTCTCCCCTGCTACCGGATTGAGCGGATGAACATCTCTACCGGAAAGCCGTTCAACGACGGATCACACATTTTATATGTCAACGGCACTTACCGAGGAGACACGGAAATTGGCAGGCTCATGCATGACTTCTCCTGCTGGGATCCTGCGGAAATGAACTATGAACTGCTGAAAGACGCAACCAGGTATTACAAGGAAACTCAGGAAGGGGTGGAATATATGTGCAAGGCATTTGAAGAAGTCAGAGATAAAGCCAGAGAGGAAAAAGAATTCAGCAACATCAAAACACTGATGGAAACTATGAGCTTGACCGCTCAGCAGGCCATGGATGCATTGAGAGTTCCAGCCGAGGAGCAAGCAAAATACGCAAAAATGCTGTAGTGAACATTGGACCACGAATATGTACAAGGTAAAAGAAGAAGTCAGAGATGAAGTAAAATTCAACAAATACTGGCTGCTGATCCTCTATGTCGTTCAGAAGCTGAATCATGATCAATACTCCCTCAACGTCGGCAGGACCATCTTTCAGAAAGTGTGTTATGTACTGACCCGTGCGGGAATCCCCACCGGATTCCATTTTGTGGAAGGCAGCTATGGCCCGTATTCCGCAGAAGTCAAAGAAGCCATCACGGTTCTCTCAAACACCAACCTGATGACCGAACGCCAACTCGGCAGAATGATCGAGACCGTCGTCTCCCCTGCATTCCAATTCCCATTCAACCAGTTTACGCAGGAAGAAATGCAAAATGCGGATCGGGCGGTCGATCTGCTCAGCAGAATCAAGAGCACCGAACACGCCGAAATGGTCGCCACCGTACTCTTCTCCTATGAGGAGCTGGAAAACGCCGGCGGTGAAATCAAGGACACCGATATTTTTAATCACGTCCTGAGCTGGAAGAAGAAATGGGTTGGAAAGAAAGAGGACGAGGTCACAGACACCATTCAAAATCTCAGTTCACTTGGATGGATCTCTCCGATCCCAACCGAACATTTCAACGCAAAGGAAGACGAGCTCTACTGAAATCATTACAAAGAACTCAGGCTGGATCACCGGAAAAGTGATTCAGCCTGAGTTGGTTTGTGGGGGCGCACAGTCAGGTGCGGGGCCTCAATTCATCGAACATTGCATGGGCCAGGGCCGTCATGATGGCACGATACTTGCCTGCATCTTCAAAGAGCTGGGTATAGGTTTCCGTGCTCTCGATGTATGCCTGCTGCGCCGCGTCGTCAAACACCTGGGGAAAGATGTTCTTTTCAAAAATCTGCTGGCCGTCGGTCTGCGCCGACTTGATCAGCTTCTTATTGTTCCTCAGCTTCTGGTGAAGGGCCGTGATCATCACTTTATCCGCGTCGGTAAAATCACCGACATACTGTTCATTGATCTTTGCGATGACTTCCTCCAGGGGCGTCAGCGTCTCGACCATTTTCACAGGCTTCTTGATCTTCGCGGATTCATACTCGCCAACAGTCTCTTTCACCAGCTCGATGGATCCTTCAAAGGTCTTTTCCAGACTGTAATACTCGAGCTTCACCTTGTTTCCGAGGTCAAAGGGAATCGCAGGATCGGGCGGCACAATCTTCGCAAGATAAGAGCAGAAAATATACTCATCATGCAGCGCCTTGTCAAACATGCGCGTGATCTGGGAGATGTACCCATACCACTTCACAAAGGTACGGCAGGTTTTGCGGAACTGATACCGCTGTTCCTGATTCAGGGCATTGTATCTCTGCTGTACCGGAAGGAGCGCATTCGTTATCGCCGCCTGGGTTTTATTGGCTTTCCGCCTGGCCTCGTCGAAGTAAATTCCCGTGACGGCGGCAATATCCGTATCATCGTAAATATGAAAATCACGGAGCATCCGCTGGGTCTTGTAGATCAGATCCGTATTGATCTCTTCGGCGAGATAGGTCTCCTGATAGAAGGGCTGGAAGGCCTTCAGGATATCTTCCTTTTTATTCACGAAATCGATGATCAGGGTGTCGTTCTTATCCGGGTGCGTCCGGTTCAGGCGGGAGAGGGTCTGGACCGCCTTGACGCCGCGCAGCTTCTTATCAACGATCATGGTATGAAGAAGGGGTTCATCAAAGCCGGTCTGATACTTTTCCGCCACGATCAGGATATTCCCCTCATCATGGAAGACCTGCTTGGTTTGGGACTCGCTCACGGAACGGCCATGACTGTCGACATTGATGCCGCTCTCCGTCCACTCTCTTCCGGAGGGATCATCCGGATCCTTGATGGAGCCGGAGAAAGCAGCGAGAATCTCAACATCCGTGTATCCGTTCAGCTCCAGATAGCGCTTGATTTCGTGATAATAAC
>Ga0256405_10010041_pt1 | contig 12670 bp, 11 predicted proteins | sample RumenRJG_02DNA_FD_189096 | JGI IMG/M metagenome (GOLD analysis project Ga0256405, IMG submission 189096) | Bovine rumen microbial communities from Lethbridge, Alberta, Canada - RJG_02 | ecosystem: Host-associated > Mammals > Digestive system > Stomach > Rumen | place: Canada: Alberta...
CCACGGTGCGGGTGGAGACCACCAGCGGGTGGGTGAACTTCATTGCAGTCTCACAGGCTTTAGCGAACATGTTTGACCCGATTGCTTTTCTGATATTAGGTTGTGCGTGAACCAACTAATTCAGGGACCGAGACAGCCTATCGGCACAACCAGAACACCGTTGTCAGTCACGGATACGTATCCAGTAGAGATCAACACCATCATGAAGGACGGTTCCCTGCCGCCGTTTTCTACCACGATGTCCCGAAGTCTGAGGAGGTTGCTTTCCCCTTCGGGGATGTCTCCTGCCCCCATCTTCACCTCTATCGCACCCCATCTGCCGTCACGGAGCTCCACAATGGTATCCACCTCTAGATCGTTGGAGTCATGATAGTGTCTGACTTTACCTCCGAGAGGTTCCGCGTAGACCCTGAGATCCCTAACGCAGAAGGATTCGAAGAAGAATCCGAAGGTCTTCATATCGGACATCAGTCTCCTGCCGTCAAGGCCGAGAGCGGCTGCAGCGAGGGATGGGTCAACCAGATGTCTCTTGGGGGTGGCCCTTATAGTGGCCTTCGATCTCACATTATGCGACCATGCGGGCACATCTTCGATGATGAACAGTCTGGTGAGCGAATCGATGTATTCCTCGACGGTGGTCTGGGATACCAAACGATCGCTGGAAATAACATCCTGGATTATCGATTTCATGGAAGCCATGGTAGATACGTTCCTGGCGTAGGAACGCATCAGACGATCCACCGCCTCTATGTTCTTCTTCTTGCCGTCAACTTTGAACACATCAATCCCGATTGTGGCATTATAGTAGTTCATGACCACATCCTGTGCGTATTCCCGGTCTATACGGACGCTTCTCGGCCAACCGCCTCTGATTGTCAGATATGCTATGTCGGACAGTGTATGCTTGGATTTCCCTGAAATGTCGTGATGGCCATCGAAGAGTGACTCGAGGGATACGGAACCGTTCGAGTCTCCTGATTCGAATAGAGACATCGGACGCATCCGCATAGGTGCAATCCTATCTACTCCGGAATGACGGTATCCATCTTCCTTAGGAACGGATGATCCCGTGAGGATGAATTCTCCCATCGAATCACTGATATCCACTTCGTTTCTCACTGCATCCCAGAGAGAAGGGACCTCGCCCCATTCATCGAGAAGGATGGGCCTGTTCGTTTTGAAGAGTTCAGAAGGTTTGGTTGCTGCCAGCATCCTCAGCGATACATTCTCTGGATCCTGCAACCGGTATTCGGTACGGCATTGACGTGCCCCAGTAGTGCTTTTTCCACATCCTTTCGGTCCGGTAATGTGTACCGCACCAGTAGTATGGAGCATCCTTTCCAACACCCTGTCCGCGATACGGGGCATGTATCCGTTTTTCATAATAATATGATGAAATCCTAGTATTTAATTACTATTAATTATAGTAATTTTTTACTATTATTATTGGTAATTTTTTACGATTATTATCGAGATTCAGTAGTGAACAAAGACGGTGTTTCATCCAATCCAGCCAATACTCTCCCGCTTACGAGGATCACTCCGTTTTCTTCTGCAAACTCAACCAATTCCTCTTCGAATCCCAATGCGGAGAACAGCACGAATGTAACATTCTCGCTGAAGCCTGCCGCTTTTGCTCTAGACACCAAAGTGTTGTATGCGTCGAACCCCATGGGTTTTCTGCTGAATTTGCATTCGCCCAATATCGTATGGATAAGGCCGTTTCCATCGGCGACTTTGGCCACGACATCGATGTCCGCATCGGTGTCATCGACCCTTCCCCACCACTGGCCGCGTTCGATGACAGAATAAGTAGAATCCAGCCAGTCCCCGCAGAGTTTCTCGAACATGTGGCCGACCTGACTGTCGATATCATTTTGGAGATGCCTGTACACCGCAGCCTTCGAGGAACTGTTCTCTATCAGCTTGAGATTGCCAGACAGAATGCCGAATGAGAAGGATATGAATGGATCCTTAATCGAATAGACGGGTTTCTTGGGTGAACTGCCCATCGGGATTCTGCGCTCGACCATTCCCACGAACTCGAGATCGTCCAGAATCCTTTTGCAGGCGGCACGGTCAATATGCAGTCTGTCCGCAATTTCCGACTGTTTTACAGCTCCGTCGGAGATGCATTTGACGGCACCGGTGTAATGGGTGTTCCCGTTGAATTCCTGAAGGATGATACTGTGTGCATCCCCCCTCCATGAACTGTCTTCATCGAAGAACTTCCCTTCTATCAGCTGCCGATAGCTCTTCCCGTTGGTATTCAGGTGGTAGTATGGTATCCCTCCGACGGTACAATACCACCTCAGGGATGTCTCATAATCCATATCGGGATGGAATCTCTGGCAGGTTTCTATCGGAAGCGGTTTTATCTGTTTTCTGTTTTCGAATCTTCCGTACAGCGGTTTATCTGCTTTTTCCGTCTCACTGCGCATTACCGAGATGGAAGAACCGCAGATCACGAACATACAGTCAAGATCCTTAAGCCCCGTGTCCAGGGATTTCTGTATCACTGACGAAGCCTGAGGTGCCGATTCGATCAGATACGGAAGTTCATCGAAGATCACAAGGGTATGTTCCTCTCTGCAGATGTCTTCTATCATCTTCATGAGATGCGATAGATCGGAAGCCTGCTGAACCTCCCTGCCGAGGAATTCGGATAAATCAAGTGAGAGCGAGGAGAGATTCTCATAGTATGATCCTCTGATTCCCTGAAGGAAAATGGTTCTTTTTCCTTTTCCGAATTCCCTCAGGAGGTATGTCTTCCCCACCCTTTTGCGGCCCCAAATGCAGCAGGTGACAAGTCCGCGCTGGTTCCACAGGTTCTCCAGATAGGATAGTTCCGAATCCCTTCCGATTATCCTTCCGTTTTCCATGCAATAGTATCATTAATTGATTTTAAAACTATTACTAAATTAATTGATTTAAAATCAATTTACAAACCAATTGTTTGTAAAACAATTAATCAGGTAAAAAAATGGTTACGAGTGCGGCCGTTCTCCCCCCGGCCTTGGGATTCACTCGTCGTTCAGAGCATTGATCAGTTCGGGTTCCGAAAGCACGATCTTTCCGATGATGGCAAGGAAATCCTCGTTCTGGGCGATGATGCTCAGCACCAGAGGGTTGTCCAGTGCGGCCCTTCCGATCTTGACGTACTTGCCGACCACGAGTTCCTTCGCGTAGGAGGTCTTCAGGGCCATGGCGTTCTGTTCGTCTGCCAGGTCGGATTCGCTCAGGGAGGGAAGGTAGAAATCGTTGTAGATACCGACCATCCTCTCGGGAAGAGAGGCGATGTCGTACAGGTCGCCGGTGAAATCCACGTTCCCGTCGATGAGGTCGTCCACGATCGATTTGTATCCCCTGATATCGTTCTTCAGGAACTCAATGAGCCCTTCGTAAAGTTCTGCATCCTCGGGAGAAGCCCCCGAGGATTTCCCAATGAGATCGTCGATCTCCATATACTTGCGTCCGATGACGGTACGCATGAGCCTGACTTGGCTCTCCACATCCATTTTCCCATCCATGGTTCGCACCAGCAGGTTTCCCTGCGTTTTACCCTATGTGGTTCATGTTTAAAAAACTATTTTTCTTTATAAAGAAATGAAAGAAAACCGCATAAATCGAAGAAAAACGATGGTTTCCGGCGGTATCCAGAACCGCCGGGAAGAAGGGTCAGTAGACCTTGTCGTGAGACACGATCCGTGGTACCTTTCCGCAGAAGGGACATTTGTCGAGGACGATCTCATTGCCTTCTTCGTCGGCACCGAAGAGCTTGGGTCCCTCGAAGGTATCGTCGGTGTAGATGTCCTTGTTCCTCACGGCGTCGAGCATGGGCTTGCAGCAGCAGGCCTCGATGTCGACATCGGAGATATCGAGATTGAGAATAGGCCTTGCGTTGATGTTGGCGTTCCTCTGGGCGTCGATCTTGTCCTCGATGCGGTCGGCATCGGTGTCGGCACCGCTGAAGTTAGCCGCCACGCAGAAGGCCATCATCTTGAGAGCCTGATAGAGATCCTGCTCCACACCCTTCCCGTATTCGTACATGAGGGCGAGATGGTAGATCGAATTGACATCCATCTTGGCGGCGGTCTTGGATATGAGTTCGAAGGCCTTCTGATAATCGGTCTCGACCCCGTCCCCGTTCAGATAGAGGATTCCCAGGTCCCTTACGGCAGGCAGATAATCCATGTCCGCCGCTTCCTTGAGCATGGCAGCACCTTTCGCGCTGTCCTGCACCACACCGTTGCCTACGACGTATGCGATGCCGGTGTTGTAAAGCTGTTCGGGACTCTTCTCTGAATCGCTCATGGGGGATGAATCGGGGAGGTATGATTAAGGATTTTCTATGCTGGCTAGAGCCTCGGCGGCCTCCTTGTGGCCGTTGTCGGCCGCCAGCTTGAGCCATTTCCTGGCCTCCTTGAGGTTCTTAGAGGTGCCGAAACCCTCCGCATAGAAGCATCCGACCGCGAACATGGAGTCCACGATACCGAAGGAAGCAGCCCTCAGGAACCACTCAAAGGACTGTTTCTCGTCCTTCCTGAGCCCCGGGCCCCCCTGGTAGTACAGAACCCCCAAACGGTCCATAGCGGGCGAATCTCCCTGCCTGGCGGCCATCTCGTAGAACTCCTTCGCCTTTCCGAAGTCGACGGCGCAGCCGGAACCGGTCTCGTAGCAGGTTCCCGTCTGATATTGGGCGTTCATGTTGCCGGAATTGGCGGCGTTCTTGAACAGTTTGAACGCTTTCGTCTCATCCTTCTCCACGCCGAGACCGTTCATATAGAGGTATGCAAGGGAATTCCTGGCCTCGGGATCCCCAGACTGGGCTGCGGTGCGGAATTCCTCGGCGGCCTTGGAATAATCCTGCTCCACACCGATTCCGTCCATGTAGGCCAATCCGGTGTACAGATGTCCTTCGGGAAGACCTGCATCGCGTGCCGCTCCGATATACTCCCAAGCTCTATCTTTGTCAAGATTCAGGTATTCGCCTTCGAAATAGAGCTGGACCAGCAGGATCTTGGCATCGGGATTACCTTGTGCAGCAGACTTCTCCAGAAGATCGTATCCTTTCTCCTTGTCCATCTCGACCGCATGGCCGAAAACATATGCCATGCCGAGTGCGAACATGCCTGCGCTGTCGCCTTTGGAAGCGAGTTCCTTCACCTCCGCGAGTGAGACTTCTACCTCGCCGGAATCGGTCTCCATGACGAAAAGCTTGTCTTTCTCATTATTGGCGGGGTTCATAGCTCAGTAACCCCGCTGAAAAATTAAAATGTTTGTGGTTAATTAATTATTATGTTAGTAACGTTTTTTGCTTAACTAATTGTATATAACAAAATAATACATATCTGAGGCACAGAGTCAGACAGATAATTCGTAACTGTCGAACTCAGGTTTATGTATTTTCGGAATACAATTCCGAATTTGCATAAAACTAACCTCCGCATGAGGGTTATAGCCAAACAGTTTAATCAGCTCTTTGCCATGCGGTGCAGGGTCTTCAGCTTGCGTTCCATCTCCTCGTATTCGGGATAAAGGCGTTCCTGACGCTGGAATTCGGCATCATGGGGACGGCGGTTGAAGGGACGGTATCCCTGACGGAGATGTAGGCATTCGTGGAACACGACATAATCGAGAAGTTCCTCGGGAACGTTCGGGTCATCGAATACTGAGGATATCACCACAATGCGGAACATCTGAGCACAGTATCCGAGTTTGGTGCGGTTGCTGCCCGTGGTCCAGGAGAAGATCGTATTGTCGATATCATTGTCCCTGAGAAGACCCCTATCAAGAAGTCTCTGCACCGAATCGTATAGGTTGCGATATTTTCCCGTGTCCGAGCGTGTCAGTCTGCGGGACCTTTTGAAGTATACGGGGCGCTTGCGGAGGATGAAATCCTCGGAACGCATGTAATCCATGTACTCGTCGCCGAAGACATGGCGTCCTCCGAAGATGTAGGTGGAAGCACCCTTGAGGAACTGCTCCAGGACGATGTCGGGAGCATCATCCAGATAGTCGGAGACGTAGATCCACATGGAGGTCCCCCGGAATTTCCATTTGAAGTTGAATTCCTTGGTGGAGATGAATCCCGCCTCCATTATCGTATAACCGCGGGATGAGAAGACGGATGCCGCTATCGCCTTCAGGCGTGGATCGTTCGCGATCGTTTCATTTCCTCCTGTTCACAAGGTCCTTCTGCTTCTGCTTCAGCTGCGGAACATGCTCGGACCACACATTACGGGAATCATTTAGGTCTCTGCGGGTATAATACATCAATGTCGAAACAGTGGACGGAGTGGGCGTGAAAATCTGAATCTGCTCCGGATTGGTACGCAGTTCGTTATGTGCGAAACGCCCCAGTTCCTCCATGCTGCGGTTGCCGCATCCGGGGTGAGCTGCCATGAAGTAATAGGTCAGGAATTGTTTCTTTCCCTGTCTCTCGTTGGATTCGTCGAACATGTCCTTGAAATCCAGGAGGACATTCGGTCCGGGCTTGCCCATGAGGGCCAGTACCTCATGGTTCACATGTTCGGGAGCAAGTTTGAGCTGTCCGGAGACATGGTCCTTCACAATGCAGTCGACATAATCCTGTCCGTGCTCCCGGTCGAAGATCACCATATCGTGCCTTATTCCGGATGTGACGAAGACCTTCTTCACCCCGGGAATGGATTTGATCCTGTCCAACAGCCCGATCTGACCGGAGTGGTCTATCTTCAGGGAAGGACAGGGACGGGGATAGAGGCATCTGCGGTCCCTGCAGGCACCTTCCTTCAGTTTCTTTTTGCATTCGATGCCGTACATGTTGGCGGTCGGCCCGCCGACGTCGTAGATATAGCCGTTGAAACCCGGTTTGGAGGCTATCCTCTTCGCCTCCCTGACTATGGAATCGGGGCTGCGGGATACGACGGTCCTGCCCTGATGGACGGCGATGGCACAGAAGGAGCATTCGCCGTAGCATCCGCGGTGGGAGGTGATGGAGTTCTTGATGGTGTCCATGGCCTTCACGATGCCGTCTTTGGCGTAATAGGGGTGTACCGCGTCCTCGTAATCGTATTCGTATATCCTGTCCAATTCCTCTGAGGTAAGCAGCCTCTGAGGAGGGTTCTGGACCAGGAACCTGTCTCCGTGGCCCTGGCAGAGGCCCTTGGCGGTCAGGGGATCGCAGTTATGATAGAATGTGCGGAAGGCCTTGATGAACTGCTTGGAATCGTACCTGCAGTCCTCGAAAGAAGGTATGACATCATATCCTTCGCGGGGTTCTTTGGAGATGTAGCAGATTCCGCGGATATCATGCCAGTCCTTACCGTCCCTCAGAGCGCGGGCCAGTTCCGCATTGGAGAGTTCGGCCATGCCGTATGTGATAATGTCGGCCTTGGCATCGAAGAGGACCGATCTGCGGAGGGAATCCGACCATGCATCGTAATGTACGATACGCCTGAGGCTCGCTTCTATCCCGCCGAGGACGATGGGCACGCCCTTGGAATAGCGGCGGATGAGGTTGGAGTATGCTATGCAAGCACGGTCGGGGCGTCTGTTATTCAGCCCGCCGGGAGTGAAATCATCGTCCTTGCGGAACTTGTTGGTGGGGGTGTAGTTGGCCACCATGGAATCGACGCATCCGGAACTGACGGACCAGAACAGTCTGGGGGTACCGAGGCGCAGGATATCCCTGTCGGAGTCGGTATCGGGCTGGCAAATTATCCCCACACGGAAGCCTTCGGCGATGAGATGGTGTCCGATCACGGCACTTCCGTTGTACGCGGAATCGATGTAGGTGTCCCCGGAAACGAGGATCACATCGAGTGAGTCCCAGCCCCTGGCCGAAACCTCTGCCGCCGTGGTCGGTATGAACATGATTCCGCTTATACAGACCCGATTTATAGAATATCACCTCTTTGGAGCTATTTTTTCCTACAGAGTTTTGACATCTATTCCGAAAATGTTATACATGTTACAAATCTTCGGAATAACTATGATCATCCGGAGAGACGATTACCTTTCCGCACTCATCGAATCCAAACATACGCGTTCGATCAAGGTAGTGAGCGGAATCAGAAGATGCGGGAAATCGTTCCTTCTGTTCGAACTCTTTACCGAACACCTCCTGAACGAAGGTGTTGATTCCGACCACATACTCAGATATGAACTGGATCTTCTCGAGAATTCTGCGCTCAGGGACAAGAACGCTCTTTACCAGGATATCCTGTCAAAAATCAAGGATGAGGGGATGTACTATGTCCTTATCGATGAGATTCAACTGGTCGAGGACTTCTTCGAGGTCCTGAACAGTCTGCTTCACCGCAGGAATTTGGACACTTATGTGACTGGCAGCAATTCGAAATTCCTATCGAAGGATATCGTCACGGAATTCAAAGGGCGCAGCACGGAAATCCGCGTGCGTCCGCTTTCATTCAGGGAATTCGTTCAGGCCAAGAACCTGGACCCCCGCGACTGCATCGACGAATACATGGATTACGGCGGGATGCCCGAGCTGTTCCAGTTTGTCTCCGATAAGCAGAAGACCGACTACCTCAGCAACCTTCTGGAGAAGGTTTACCTGACCGATATTGTCGAAAGACACCATATACGGAACGTGAGGGAATTTGGGGATCTGACCGATGTTCTGATCTCCTCCATCGGATCGGCTGGCAGCATCAAGAAAATAACCGATACCATGCACACCCGCAACAGGGTGAAGATCACCGATAAGACCGTGAAGAAGTACGTAGGATATCTTTGCGATGCATACCTCTTCGAGGAGGCCAGGAGATACGATATCAAAGGCCGGAAACACATCGATGCCGAGAAAAAGTACTACATCTCCGATGTCGGCCTGAAGAACGCCAGAGAACACTTCAGACAGAACGAATCGTCCCACATCATGGAGAACATCATCTACAACGAGCTCCGCTGCAGGGGATATGATGTGGATGTCGGTACGGTTTACACGACCAAGAAGGAGGACGGCAAGCGTAAGCGTATCGGCTGCGAAGTGGATTTCGTTGCCAATCGGGGAAACGACCGGGTTTACATTCAGTCCACCTACCGGATGGATGAAGATAAGGTCAGACAAAGGGAAAAACGTCCTTACCTATCAGTGAAGGATTCGTTCAGGAAGGTCATCATCACCATGGACGGAAGACACAGCAGATTCGATGAGGACGGAGTTGAACACATCGGTCTCATAGATTTCCTGCTGGATTCCCACAGTTTCTAAATTCCGAAAATTTGTGACATGTCACATTTTTTCGGAATAGAAATTCTAGAAGACGGTTCAGAGCGCCATGCGCATGACGTAATCGTTGCGGATGACGCCGTCGCCGATCATCTGCAGACAGCGGTAGTAATCGGTCATACCCGCACGGATGTAGGCTTTGAAGGCCCTCTGGTTGTGATAGTACACGTTGAGGTAGACTTCTGAGCATCCATTCTCGCGGGCTATGTCGAACATGCTGAGGAGGGCCTCGTGACCCAATCCCTTGCCTCTGAAACGGGGTTCCAGGTACAGTTTGTTGATGTAGAACCTGCCGTCGTCCTGGATGTGGTAAGAATAGAGCCCCAGGCGTTCGCCGTCCTTGTAGACGTACCCGAACTCGTAGCCGTGGGAGATGGATTCCCTGATAGCATCGGGATTGGTCCAGGTGGAGAAGATGTACTCTGCCTCATCAGGAGGCATAATCGGATCGAACACCTCGTGCCAAATCGGGTGCAGATAAGATGACAGTTCCTCGGCGTCCTGAGGACCCTTCCTTTCGAATTCCATCGGGGAGGAATCCGTCCTCTGGTACTAATAGTTCTGCGGTCAACGGCTCCGTGATTTCCTAGCCTGGCGTTCCATCCTCATCCGCCTGATGTCGACATTCATCACCACGATGGACAATGGAATCAATGCCATGCCGATGAAGTTCAGGAGCCCCAGACTCTCGCCGTAGATGACGTATCCCACGATGACCGCCGAAGGGACCTCCAGGATGCCTATGAGATTGGCGGTGACCGGCGAGAGGTACTTGAGGGAATACACCTGGAGGTAATAGGGGATCAGGGACATCAGCAGGGCCATACCCAGGATGTCCATTATCACATGGTCGGAAACGACCTTGCCGGGTATGGAGAACACATCCGAAAACGGCAAAGACACCAATGCTGCCGTGAGGAACACGTAGAGTATCACTGTGTTACCCGAATAACCCCTGTTCATCAGCAGTTTGTTGCCTACGGTATATCCCGCGAAGGTCACTCCGGCAATCGCCGCAAAGCTTATTCCCAGGAGATCGAAATCCATGTCCTCCGACAGGACCCCCGTGACGAGAATGCACCCGACGAACGCCATACAGACGGCGAGCACCTTCCTGGCGGTGATGACCTCGCTGAAGAGTATCATGCAGAAGAGCAGCACCCAATAGGGGGAGGTCATCTGCAATACGGTGGACAGAGACAGATGGATGCGGATCTGGGCCTCGAAGAGGAAGAAATCCGACAGGATCCTGATGGCCCCGATGAACACGAACAGCCACAGGTCCTTCTTCTTCACAGCGAAGCTGGAACGGTCGAATATAGCTAGGAGGACAGCCAGCACGATCCCGCCGATGAGCATGCGGATGAAGGCGGTCTGCATGGCGGTGAAACCGTCCGCGGCGAGGTTCCTGGTGTACATACCGATGAAACCCCATATGGCCGCCGAAAAAGTCATGGCGGCGACTGCGGAACCTGCTTTGCTGTCCATGAAAGACCTCATTCTTCGAATACAGGCCTGATGGCACGGAGCCTCAGGGTGCAGAGGAATCCGCACAGGAGGAAGTAGAATCCGTTCAGGTTCCCGATTCCGCACAGTCCGCCCATGATGATGGTGGACGCCAAACAGGAGTAGAAGGATACATTGAAGTAGCGCCTCTTGAGAAGGGTTGCGAGGCTGACCGCGGCGGCGGCACAGCTGCTTACGAATAGGGCGAGTTCGAAGGGAACGACCTTGCCCAGACCCAGGATGCCGTTCAGAGTCTCGACGTAACCTCCCATGACGGAAAACAGCGCAATGGAGAGGATGGCTGAAAGGACAACCCAGATTATGAGCATGAAGACGGTGAAGGACCTGTTGCTCTCGAGGATCTGCTGCTGGAGGTTCTGTGCCATCTCGGCATAGGCCTGCTGCGCCCTCTGGATCTGCTCCGCCTGAGCCTCCGCCTGCGAATCGGTGCGGATGTTCGCACTGCCGGTGGTGGAACGCGGTTCCGCACGGTATTGGCGTCCGCAGCGGGGACAGAATCCGTAATCCTCAACGAACTGGTAGCCGCATTCGATGCAGAATCTACCTTCACTTGCTTCCATCGTAACTCAATGGGGATTTTTCCTAAAAATAGGTAACGATGGAAGAGCGTTAAATCCCTGTTCGGGATTGTCGTCACCATAACAGGTGATTCGAATGCAGCAGATGCAGATGCAGGATACCTCGGCGATGCAGGATACCCTCGCCAAGGCGGTTTCGAGGATGCAGGACCTCGGTGCGGAGTTCGCGGACGCCAAATCCCAGACCGTGAGGACGGCCGGAGTCAGTTCCATCAACGGGGGACTGAGGCAGCTCGTAAGGAAGAGCGTGGGAGGTGTCTGTGTCAGGGCTTGGATCGGCGGCAGATGGGGATACGGCAACATCTCCTCCTTCGACAGCAGAGCCGTGATGCAGGCGGCGGAGGAAGCCGTGAAGAATGCCGCAGGAGACAGGAAATCCGATCTGAAACTGGAGCCCTCGTCGGTAGTGAAGCACATGAAGGCCCAGGTCAAGATACACCCTGACACGATCGATCTCGATGACAAGATCGAAGTGGCCCGCACCCTCGACAGGGCCCAGACCATCGACGAACGCATCGTAAACAGCATCGGCAGCTATTCGGAGGAGATCAAGGACAACTGCCTCGTCAATTCCGCAGGTTCGGATCTTTCCTGGCAGGAGGTCAGGACCCTCGCCCGCGCCATGTCCATAGCTTCCGACGGGACTTCCATGGAACGCTACTACGACGGTCCCGACAGCACCAAGGGATTCGAGGTCATCAAAGAGACCGACCTTGAGGCTTTGGGACGCAGGACCGCAGAGGAAGCCATCAAATCTCTCTCCGCAGTAAGATGTCCCTCCGGAAACCTCACGGTGGTCTCCGACCCCATGATCACCGGCCTGCTGGCACATGAAGCGATGGGACACGCATCGGAGGGTGACGAGGTCACCAAGAAGAGGTCCTTCCTGACCGGCATGTGCGGCAAGAGGGCAGCCTCCGACATAGTGAGCATGTACGATAACGGAACCGTTCCCGGAGCCCACGGAAGCATCCCCTTCGATGATGAGGGAACACCTTCGTCCTGCACCAAGATCATCGACCACGGAGTCTACACCGGATACATGCACACCCTCGAGACCGCTTCCCAGCTGGGGGTGGCACCCACCGGCAACGGAAGGGCCGAGAACTTCGGCAAGAGGCATTGGGTCAGGATGACCAACACCTACTTCGGTCCCGGCGAATGGGACAAGGACGAGCTCATTGCCGAGACCAAGGACGGTATCCTCACCGACAAGATGGTCAGCGGTATGGAAGACCCCGTCGGAGGCTGCTTCGAGGCCAAAGCCCTCCGCGGCTACCTCGTGAAGAACGGAGAGGTGCAGGGACTGGTCAAATCGTTCACCCTG
>Ga0256405_10010042_pt1 | contig 12669 bp, 14 predicted proteins | sample RumenRJG_02DNA_FD_189096 | JGI IMG/M metagenome (GOLD analysis project Ga0256405, IMG submission 189096) | Bovine rumen microbial communities from Lethbridge, Alberta, Canada - RJG_02 | ecosystem: Host-associated > Mammals > Digestive system > Stomach > Rumen | place: Canada: Alberta...
TTTGTCGGCGCGGCGGTCAAGTGACCGCGCCGACAGTCAGGAACAAAAGAGTTCCGGTCAGGCGCAGAATAAACCCGCAGGAGGTAAAAAATGCCGATCAAAACAGAAGATCCGCAAGCGCTGGAAAAACTGGACAAGAAACTCAAAGCCTGTATCGGGCTGCAGGAACTGATGAAGGAGGTGAATACGATCATCCGGAGCAAACGCAGCGATGAGGAAAAACGATCTCTTATCATGACAAAGTTCAACATCAGCGCCGAAAAGGTCGCCGAACTGCTGCATCCGGAACAGTCCTGGCTCCAGCCGGGATTCCAAAGTTATGAACTTTCCAACAACAATGCGGAGATCCGCCGATTAAAGGGAAGAATTGCCAAAGTTGCTGCGTATCAAAAAGATGCGGCTGCCGCGGAAGAAACCGGAGAACTGCCGGAGTTTTCTTTCAACGGCGGGAAAATCGTTGACAACATTCCCGAAAACCGGCTGCAAATCTTTTTCGATGCAAAGCCCGAAGCGGATATCCGGACCAAGCTCAAACAGCATGGATTCCGCTGGGCGCCCGGCAATTCGGCTTGGCAGAGTTACCGCAATCCGCGTACGCTGGAATGGGCAAAACGGGAATTCAATGCCGCAGGTGCAGAATGTGCTGCAGAATAATTCCGCACGAACTGATGTTCGATCCGTCAGTTCCCGGCTGTTTCCGCCCGCTAACGCGACAGGAGATCCAGGCGGAACGGCTGCCGAAACCCGATCCCGTCGACGTATTCCGGAACAATCCCACCGAGAAACTGCGCCGAATGAGGCAGCTGAAGGATGAGGACGGGACCCTGGCCCTGGCTTTGGATGCGATCTGGCATTTCTTCTACGGCGACAGAGATAAGCAGGGAAATCTGCTTTTAAGCCGGGACTGCCGGTTTGACTGCGGAGTAGATCTTTATTACGAACTGAGCTCTTATCTGCTGGATGAGGAAAGGTGGGCAAGGCTGATGGACACCGAGCCGCTCCATGTTTGTTACGAGGAGTTCGTAAAGCCGTTGAAAGAGTTTATCGCAAAATTACTTGAAGACATTGAACGCAGAAAGGAACACATTGCATGAATTTCCGCAGCATAAAGAAAAAATTTCTCAACACCACCAAGGAAAACACGCAGCTCAAAGTGGAAGTTTACTATTCTCGCGGCGGCTGGAACTTCGGAACAGGGAAAGAGGATCCGAGAGGATACTGGCTTTCCATACAGCCAGTAACATTCACGGAAGAGGCCGGTGTGAAACTGGTAACAATAAGTCTGTTTTCCGGATTGAAACAATTTCTGGCGGCAACCAAAGCAGACAGGAAAGGCGGGAAAACGGAACAAGCCGCCCTTCGGCTGGCGGAGCAGTATGAAAAAAGACTGCTGGAGCAGGTCTGCACCAAAGAGAATATCACCCTTGCAGCGTGAACAGCAGGACCACAGCCATGAAAATTGATTTGTCCATTTATTCCCTGATCGTGATTTCGACCAGCGGAGGAAAGGATTCATTATGCACTATAATAGAAACCGTCCGAGAGGCCCGCCGACAGAATGTCGGTCACCGGGTGATCTGTGTAAACTGCGACACCGGCGCAGACTGGCCGGATGCGGAGGATGTTGTCAAAAAACAATGTTCGGCTCTTTCGATTCCGTTATATGTGGTCAGACCCAATATTTCCATTCCCGACTACATTGAAAAACGCGGAATGTTCCCCAGCATGAAATGCAGATTCTGCACCAGACTGAAAACCGGAGCGATCGACAAGTTTATCCGGAACCTTTACCCGGCGAAAATGGAATCCAAAATTCTATCCGTGACAGGGGAACGGCGAGAAGAAAGCCCACATCGGCAAAAACTGGCGGATTTCGAACCTCATCCGGTTCTGACTGCCGGGAAACGGCAAGTCTTTCACTATCGTCCCATCCTTGAATGGAACTGGAATAAAGTCTGGCAGACTATCCGCGAAAGCGGAATCAAACCGCACCCGGCGTATGAAGAATACGGCAATGAAAGACTGTCCTGCGCTCTTTGCGTATTCGGATGCGAAAAGGATCTCCGCAACGGAGCGAAAGTGCGTCCGGATCTGGCAGAACGGTATCTTGCTGTTGAGCAGCGAACGGGATTTACCTTCCGTCACGGGCAATCACTCCGAAATATTTTAACAGGAAACGAATAACAGAGGAACGGATTATGCGAAAAAAAGATATTCGAAACGCATCCACCAAGAATGTTATTGACTGGCTTTGCTATCACTGCTGGCGCGAATACGAACGGGCGTGCCGAAAAAGTGAAGCAGCAGGAAAAAAGATTCTGAAGGAAATCGGCTGGATGAAAGACGAACTTGAAGCCAGAGCGAAGAAAGGCGGGTATTGAAAATGGAGAAAGAAGATAGGAACTTATCAATATTTCAGCGGAATCGGGCAATTTATCTGAAGATGAAGATAATTGTCAATTTCAGCATGACCGCATACCAAACGGATTTTACCGTTCACGACACGCACTTCATGAACAGATGTCCGAATGCGGAATTCATTTGGATTGTCCGGTCATCCGGGACCCATCTTATGCGGATGTGGAAATCAAACGAACTGCCCAAAGCAGGAGAATTTGTCCGGTATATATTCAGCGAAGCAACACGGGAAGAAATTGTCGATATGGAATTAGAAGCAATAAAAAGCTGCTATGAACCGGAGACCCACGATTTTTACCATGTGGATCTTTGCCATCATATTTTCCGGAAAATCACCCGGACGGACGCAATCAAAAAAGTTGAAAATAACGTGCAAAAACTGAAAGCGCTCTGGCAGCAGGAAGGAACGGCGGCATTATGAGCTCGACACCATTATCCTGCATGAAGACAGACAAAAGCAAAGGATCCGGGACGCTGAATGCCGAGCATCAGAAAATTGTTCTGGAAATACTGGAACAGGAGTGCAGGAAAGAAGAAGACGGGATGTTCCATTCGGAAATTTACGCCGATTACCGGGACGAACTGACGAAAGAGGAAGTTTTGGCAATCTGCCGCTCAGACGATCCGCGGGACACCTACGATGATAAGATCATTTCGGCATACGAAAATGCGGAAACTGAATGCGAAATTGATCTGCTGAAGAAAATCAAGGAAGACGATACCATTTCCGACGCCCTTGAGAACGGGGAAATCGACGATGATGAAATCACCGATTTTGTGCGTGATCGTCACACTGTGAATCTGCCATTCGACCATTTTCTGAATCAGGAGCTGTTCATCAACATCATCGTCAATACCGGTGACCAGAATACGGATTTCACCATCAACCAGCCTTTTGCCAGCTGGGATGGACGCAATGCCACGAAAATCGACGATGATGCGGCAATCCTCTGGCTTGCCCGGCAGCAGGGATATAATAAATCAAGTCTGACCAAGGCGCTGCGGGACCGAAAAAACCAGGGAAGTAAATTCCTCGCATCCATGTTGACCGAAGTGGAAAATGTCACGACCCACATGAACGCCCTGACATTTCTGGCCCAAATGACCTTTTCCGAATGGTTCGAACTCCACGACGCCATAGATCGCGAGAAAAACCGGAATGATCCGTATTATCCCCGAAAAAGCCGAGGACGCGGATACATCATTTTGGATAAGAACACGACTTGCGGCCTCTATGATCCGTGGAGCGGCGCCGGAGGACCTCTGGAAATTGCCCTGGATAAAGACGTTCGGCTTCCGATCCGGTTCATTGACACCGCATGGCCGGACGGCGGACGAGGTTACAGCATCAAGGAGATTTATATGGCATGCTCCAGTATATGGGATAACCGTGCCATCAAAGAAATACATCCGATGAAAAAGGCCGCATAAGGAGGCTGTATGAACAGAACGATTTATCTCAAAATGAAACTCGTCGTAGGCTTCACCATGATTCATTATCAGTCTGATTTTGAATACGATAAGGAGTTTATGGAGAAATGCAATCCCCAAAAATTCATCTGGGTCGTCCGTCAGAATGGAACGCATATCTTCCGGATCTACGAACCGCAGGATCTGCCGAAAGCCGGGGAACAGATCCCGTATCTTTTCGGAATGGCAGACCGGGAGCACATCGTCAGGGACGGACTGGAAGCCATCGAAAAAATCAACGAATCCATTGGTGAATGCGATTTCTATTACATCGCTCCGCCGCAGGACATATTCCGGAAAATCCTGCATAAAGAAGCCGTGGAGATCATCAGGGAAAACGTGGAAACATTGGAAAAACTCTGGCGGGAAGCCGCATAACAGGAGGTGCCATGAGCAATATTATCAATCAAATCATCTTTCTCTTCTGGGACTATCAAATCGAACGGGAACAGATGCTCCAATATCTTCAAAATGTTCCATCCAAAGACCTTGCAGAATGGATAGACGATCTTCTCAACCGCGTTCCGGAAGCCATGCGCTTCGCCACTCAGGACGGGCGCATGGAACACGGCGAACACCGGGATTTGTCGAAAAAGAATCTGCATGACCGGATTCAGAAAGCGGCAAAGAGGATTTGTTTAAATGGCTCCATGACAGGTCCATCCGAACATTACGCGCATGGATCCGACCGCAACAATCAATGAACTTGAAAAGGAAACATAATATGAGTTTTGAACATTTCAACAGTATGGCGGCATATAAATCAATGGATAGCGATGTCCGGGATGTACTCTATGTTGTCATTGCCAATACTGCCGATTCCAGCATCCGGCCGCTGATTTACCATAACTGGCCGATTGCTGCAGGACGGCTTTATGAAGTAATGGGGACCGTATGCAAACTGGCGGCTGATGCCTTCAGCGGGAATCTGCACTGGCATGGAAACTGGGGCAAAATCGGCATCAGTTCCAAATTCCTCGCCTATGCGGAAAACGTATTGAAACAGGCCAAGGAGACCGAAGAACCGATACCGGAAATTCCGGAATATCCGGTTTTCACCTTTGGCGAAGAAGAACCCGGATCGGAAGTCCTGAAACGGTTCGCCGGACTGGACCGCTTTTCAATGCGCGACTTCTGGGACGAGAAGCAGATCATGATTCATAATCCCTGCGTAAGGGACATCTACTGGGCAAAACAGCTCAATGAACATTACTCCATTTGCAAAAAATATGCGGCGAAAACCGGTGAGATCGATCCGGCATTATTGCGAAAATATCTTGGAGAATGGTGCAATCTTTATCCGGAACCATACCGGGAACTGCTGCGGGGGGCGGAAAAATGAGAAAATATTTCTGTCCGAAATGCAAAGGCGAAACCTTCGAGGAAGTTCTGGCGGATGTGACCGTCTCCTACAGGATCGTCAATACGTCAGACGGACCGGACTATGACGAGCAGACAAGCTGCGAGGGCGGATATGTGGCACGGATTCAATGCGAATCCTGCGGGCACATTGTCCTGGATGCAGGAGGAAAGCCGGTGACATCGCTGGAAGAGCTGGCGCCCATACTGGAAACAGTGGGCGCATACCAAGTTGAATAAAAGTTACTCTTTCTTTACGGTTCGCCGATCATGCCGGAACGCCGCTGAATGCGGCTCCAGTAATGGCGTTAATAATATTACCAATCTCGAAATGGAATTTTGCTTAAGGTAATTTTAGGAGTAATCTTATGAATATGACATAACATTTTTGCCATATTTAAGTTGTAGTCAATATTTCCACTTGGAGAAACAATAATCTCTTTGATGAAAGATGAAATTGTTTTTTTGTTAGATAAATTCAGTTTAATTCTTGGTTTGTTTCCAATAATTTCAATACGTTCTGTTTGATCTTTTGGACATTCAAAGAGTAATCGAACTTCCAATTCAGATGAGAAAGCAGGATCTTTATAGAAACAAAATACATTTTTATAAGGCACATCACCGACAATATCATCATTTGATGAATATACGCATTCTCTCAGTAATATACTGTCGACAAATGCATTTTCTAATTCACTAAAACTAAAACCAATAGCATATCCCCCATTATGAGCATATGCTCTCCATAAGTTTAAATCATCTGCAGAACGAGAAAAACTCATAAGAAAGAACGGCACATCATAGGGTTCAGTTTCCTTTAAATTAAATTTTCTAAAATAAGCAAATAATTCATTTGAGTCATTCAAAAAATTCCAATGCGTGACAGAAAAAGAAGCATCGTTTTTCAAGAAAATATCCAGCATAGATTCACTTGTATAATGATAAATCATAAAATCTTCAAAGACTTTTGATTCTTCTACCTGTTTATGATTCGGTATATCTGGCTTCTTTATCCACTTGAAAATGTATTTATGCGGGAATGGATCAAATCGGCCAGAAAAATCCTGAATTATCTGCTGATATTGAATATGGTCGCCGCAATCTTTTAATAAAGTTTGGATTTGCTTGATTAAAACAGAATTATTTTTAAGAAAATCTTCTTCATTAAAATGTTTTGGATCATAATCCAAAGAATACTGTAACAACAATGAGTGAAGAAGATTCTTAAATTGCAAGTTTCGTGCTACATTACGCGCAGATGCCATTCTTTTAACCTCAATCTTTTTCATATAATATAATGCCTTACTGTTATTTTTCAACCCCATTTATCAATTATATTGCAATATGGATCATATAAAATTTATTCAATTTTTCTTTTCAAAAACTCTTTCTTCACGGTTCGCCGGTCATGCCGGGACGCCGCTGAATGCGGCTCCGGCATTTCCGTTTTTAAACGAACCGCAGAAAGGAAGGATACAAATGATTGAACTGATCCAGATCGACCTCTTTGACTTCGAGGACACAACTCCGACAATGGTTTTGCCGAGTCTGGCGGAACTGCAAAAAACCAAACCGCCAACGCCGAAGATCGAACCGCCCCCAGTCCCGACCCGGTTCAATTACCGGATTACTGCCGATGATGTTCTTTGTCCGGTGGGATTGAAACGCAAAGCCGCCGCCAATATCGCTGCGATTCAGCTGCTCAAGAAACTGGAAAAATCCGGTCGAGAAGCAACTCAGAATGATTGTAAAATCCTAGTCCAGTATTCAGGCTGGGGCGGAATCCCGCAGGTCTTCGATCCGGATAACCGGGAAGCGGCAAAGGAATATGCCGAACTGCGGGATGTTCTCACCAGCGAGGAATATGTTTCCGCCAGAGCATCCACGCTGAACAGCCACTATACGCCGAAAGTGCTGATCGAATTCATGTGGAAGATTGCCGCTGCCGCTGGAATCACGGGCGGGAATTTCGGGGAGTTCGGGGCGGGCGTCGGTCATTTTATCGGAATGATGCCGGAGAATATCAAAGGCAAGTTCCTGGCAGTGGAGCTGGATTCCATATCCGGCAGAATCCTGAAACAGCTTTATCCGGAAACGGAAGTCATCATCAGAGACTTGGCAAAAACGCTGGTCAAACGCGATTCACTGGATCTTGTCATCGGCAATGTCCCATTCGATCGGGTCGGAGTCCATGATTCCGATTATGTGGGATATAATCTGCACAACTACTTTATCGCAAAGGCATTGGATGCGTTGAAACCGGGCGGACTGGCCGTTGTCCTGACTTCCGCCTCGACAATGGATTCAAAATCCATAACCGCAAGGGCGAACTTCGCATCCAGAGCGGCATTACTGACCGCGATCCGGCTGCCCAATACGGCTTTTAAGGAGATCGGAACGGAAGTCGTTTCCGATATTCTGGTCTTTCAGAAAGGAGCGGAAAACAAAATCGGATTTACCGATCTTCAGGCAATCGAAACCGGAGACGACACCGGAATCATGCGGGTCAATGAATATTTTGCCAAACATCGGGACATGATTCTGGGAGTCCCGTCCAATACCGGAACCATGTATGGCAAACCGGGAGCCGCCACTGTAAAACCTTTTATCGGTTCACCTTTGTCAGAACTGCTGCTTTCCATTCCGCAAATGGAAGTCCAGACCGTGACCCAGCCGGAAAAAGACCTTTTCGGCGATACGGAAGAACCGGTTTGCGAAATCGAAGTTCCGGAAGGACTGCGCGATTACACGATCTTCATGCAAAACGGCAGGCTTTGGCAATCGCGGAACAATCGAGGCATCCTCCTGACAGACAAAAACGGCAAAGAGTTTACCGGGATCGAACGCCGGAAACTGGAACATTTCGTAAATTTCAAGGAGCATCTGAACCGGCTGCTGGAACTTCAGCTGAATCCAGGCGCATCCGATATCACCATTGCCCAAATGCGGGAGACCTTGAACCGGGATTACGATTTTCATATAAGGCAGTTCGGATATCTCAACAATAAAATCATCCATCGGAATATGCAGGAAGATCCGGATTACCTGAAACTGGCAGCAACGGAGAATGTCCGGAAAGAAATTGAAACGACCCTCGACGGAATCAAAACACATCGTCTTGTTTACGAAAAGGGTGACATCTATTTCAAGCGGACACAGCATCCGTGGAAAGAACCGGATCATGCGGATGATATCGTCCAGGCAGGTATGATTTCATACGGATACCGCCATAAGATCGATATTGACTATATTGCCGAGATGATGAAACTGGACCGGGACGAAGCACGACATCAGTTGCTGGCATCCGGAGAGTTTTTTGAGGAACCGGTCAGCAAAGAAATCGAACTAAAAAGTGCATACTTGAGCGGCAACGTGGTCCGCAAACTTCAGATCGCCCGCGAGCTGGCGCCGCAGAATGTCCCGGCATTGGAAGCTGTGCAGCCGGAACCGCTGCGGATCGAAGACATTGATTTCCAGCTGGGGAGTTTCTGGATTCCTGCCAAAGTCATTCAAAAATGGATGGAATCGACTTTCGATATCAAATGCGATGTTTCGTATTCCGAAAATGAAGATAAATGGTATGTCAACACCGATTACTCCACACGTTACAGCATGACCGAATACCGGGTGGCAGACTGGGACCTTTTCAAATTGGTCGAAACGGCGCTGAATCTCAAAGAGCCGATCGTCCATCGCAAGGAATATGACCGGGACGGACAGGAAAAACTGGTGGTGGATCAGGAAGCGACTCTGACCGCCCGTCAGTTCAAGAATGAATTGCAGGAAAAATTCAAAAGTTATGTAATGGACTCTCCGGAAACATCCGAAAAGCTGGAAAAAATTTACAATTCCATCTTCAACTCCCACGTAACCAGGCAGTATGAACTTCCTGCATTTGATATTTACCCCGGGGCGGTCGGAATCATCAACGGCAAAAAGTTTATCCTGAGAAGTCATCAGAAACGGGCGGTCAGCCGGTGCATCGAAGGCAACGCATTGCTTGCGCATTGTGTAGGCGCAGGCAAAACGGCGATCATGGTCACGACGGCAATGGAACTGAAACGGCTCAAACTGGCGACCAAAACCCTGATCGTAGTCCAGAACTCCACACTCCGGCAATTTGCCGAATTCGCACCGAAACTCTATCCCCACGGCACTATCCTGATTGCCGACAAAAAAGACTTGGTCAAAGAAAAGCGCAAACGTTTCATGTCCCGGATTGCCGTCGGCGACTGGGATATGATCATCATGGCGCAATCATCCTTCGATATGATCAAAGACGATCCGGATTTGGTGACGCGTCACTACGAAGAACAGATTGCCGAACTGGAAGAACTGATTGCCGAGAGCGACAACCACACGACCGTCAAGGAAGCCGAACGCCAGAAGAAGCAGCTGGAGAAGATGCTGGAAAAACTCAACGACAAAAAAGCCGAAGAGAATATCATCTATTTCTCCGATCTGGGTATTGATTCGCTGATCATTGATGAAGCCCACGCTTACAAACGCAACTTTTTCCCGACCAAGATGCAGCGGATCAAAGGTCTGGACCGCGGCGCCAGCCAAAGGGCATTTTCTCTGTCTCTCAAAATCCGGTATATCATGGAAAAAACGGGAGGACGAAATGTCTACTTCGCCACAGGAACACCCGTAAGCAATGTGATTGCCGAGCTGTGGAACATGGTTCGATATATCAGTCCGTCAACTCTGGAAGAATTCGGGATCAGCACGTTTGACCGTTTCGCTTCAGTATTCTGCGGAACCGAAACGGCACTGGAACTGGATGCTGCCGGTCGTTTCAAGATGGTGCAGCGGTTCTGCAAATACAGCAATGTGATCGAACTCTCCAAAATGTTCCGGACAGTTGCCGACGTGATTCTTGCCGAAGATTTGACCGAGGTGGACCGCCCGCCGATCAAAGGCGGTAAACCGGAACAGGTCAACATTCCCCGAAGTCCGACCATTTCCAAATTCATGGATTATCTCTGCGATGAATACGAATGGTATGAAGGCCATTCCGACAAACGGGAACTGTCCCACATTCCGCTTCTGATTTACGGATTGAGCCGGAAAGTCACGATTGATCCGCGCCTCATAGACTACCGATTCCACGATGACCCGAATTCAAAGCTGAGCGTATGCGCAAGAAAAATTCTGGAAAAATACAAGGAATACGAATCCATCAAAGGAACCCAGATCGTATTTTGCGATCTTTACCGGAACGGCGAAGTTTTCAACGCCTGGGATGAACTGAAACGCAAACTGATCCTGGGCGGGATTCCGGCGAATGAAGTGGCGCTGATCTCCGATTTCAATACCGACAAGCAGAAATCCGACCTGTTTGAAAAAGTCAATTCCGGCGAAGTCAGAGTGGTGATCGGATCCACGGCAAAACTGGGGACCGGGGTCAATATTCAAGCGAGGCTGGCCGTTGCGCATCACATTGACTGCCCGTTCCGGCCTGCGGATGTGGAACAGCGGGATGGTCGGATCATCCGGCAGGGTAACATTCTGGAGGAAGTGGAGATCATCCGCTATGGCATCGAACAAACGCTGGATGCCGGGATGTATGCCATTCTGGAACGCAAGCAGCGATTCATAAACGATGCCATGAAGGGACGCTGTGCCAGAACAGTGGAAGAAATCAACGAGGATTGCGCTTTGGATTATGCAAGTTTTTCCGCTGCCATTTCCGGAAATCCGAAACTCCGCCGCAAAGTTGTTATCGAAACGCGGCTGAAGGAACTGGATGCTCTGGAACGGCAGCACCGCCGCAACATCCGACTCCATCAGGATCAGCAGAAAGATCTTGCCGATCTGATTCCGAAGATGGCAGAGGAAATCCCTGTATTGGAAAGCTTCATTGCCGAACACCCGACACTGGAAATCGGGAGTCTGCCCATCCGCTACGGGGACCGCGAGCTTACCGGAACCCTGAAAGACAAGTGCGAAGCCCTTGACCGGATTTTCTGTTCCGGTTGGCTGATGGCGGTTCGGAATTGCAGCTTTTTCTGTCGGACCGGCAGTGCAGAGCTGAACGATTTGACAATTGGAAATCTGAAAATCGCATTAGTTGCGAATGGAACGGAGGATATCAGCGGAACCTTCGACAGACAAAAATCCAGTATTCATTTCCGGATCACAGGATGCCATGTTACCCATTTGCCGGTCAAACTGCAGGGGGATGTCCAGGATGCGGATCATCTGTTTTATACCGTAAAGAAACTGGTTTATGACAAGCCCAGGGAACTGGCCAGCAGCAAAATGGAGATAGAGGCAAAAATCGCCCGTCTGAAGAAATTGAAAGATACTCCGGAAGAAGAATTCAGTGCAGCGAAAGAGAAAAGCGAACTTTCTCTGGAACTGGATCAGATTATCTTCGACCTTAATAAGTCCAGCGAGGGGATGCGCGCTCATTACACTTCTGATAAAGAACCGGTAATGTCCGATTATTTCCCGGAACTCGGAAAAACCAGAACCTTCGGCGATATGGAGATCCTCGACGGAAGCGGGGACAAGGATGAAAAAGAAGCCGCAGCTTGAGCATAAATTGTTTTTTACCAAAAAAATGCCAACTCGGCGGTGTGAGAGTTGGCGTTTTATTCAGGAAAAATCAGTCTTCTTTCAATTGAAATAGCCCCGATGTTATCCATGCCTCGTTATCATATTTTTTGGCAAAAGATACTACAGAGGAATTACTATCCATAAAGCCAGATTCTTCAAAAAGTTTTTCTAAAGTTTCAGTCCATTCGTCAACAGCTTTTTCGTCATTTGTGGCGATTGCAAATCTTACGTATTTACATTGCTCTGCGATAAGACAATCCTTCACTGTCGCAATATACTTTTTAATGCGTTCAAGTGTCTGATTGTTTCCAACAGTTTCATTACTGCTATCTTTGGCATCGCCGACAAAAACGGAATCAATTTGATTGGATGCCAAAAATACATCTGGTGTACACCCCGGCAAATCAAAAATCGGGCTATGATCATAACCGTGTTTCTGAGCAAATATTGCAAGTCTTGTTTTTAATTTTTCATGAGTTTTTCCAGGCGCCGAACATTTAATAATGTGATTAATTTTCAACATAGTATATGTGCTTTCTATTTAATTTTTCAAAGAGCCACATCAACACCGCCAAGCATTTGCCGAAATGCCCCAATGTGACGCATATGACAAAATATAAGCAGGAATCATGCCTAAAAATGATAAAAGTTGCAAATCAATAATGATGAACTGTTTATATGAACGAGCAAGCATTCCTCTATAAAAAAGTAGAGACACAATGACACATGATGTGTAATGCACCCCGTTTGTCAAGGGCTGCATTACGGATAAGCGGTCAAAAAACGCATAAAAATTTTTTGAGAGTCCATACTGTACCCAACCAATCTGTTTTAAGCTGCCGAAGCTTTGAACCAGCG
>Ga0256405_10010043_pt1 | contig 12669 bp, 11 predicted proteins | sample RumenRJG_02DNA_FD_189096 | JGI IMG/M metagenome (GOLD analysis project Ga0256405, IMG submission 189096) | Bovine rumen microbial communities from Lethbridge, Alberta, Canada - RJG_02 | ecosystem: Host-associated > Mammals > Digestive system > Stomach > Rumen | place: Canada: Alberta...
TCCCTGGCAGACAATCCGGATCACGTCAAATCATATTTCGATCACCCCACGCTGGCTCCGTATCGGGAACTGGATGAGGACACCATCGAAAATGGCAATATTTAATTGCCGGAGTAATAATCTCCCTGGCACAGCGAAGAACTACAAGAAGATACTACGCGATCTATTCTTAGAATTGAATGAATACATAACCATTGAAAGGAACAAAACCGCCAAGAGTACCAACGAAATAATCAACGAGCAAATGGCTATTCCCGCAGAAGACAATCGTCTCTGCTTTGTTTCCTGCCCAATGAATCGCATCGCCCAACTTTCTGATATCCTTTACCCCATTCTTCGTTCGATGGAAATAACGCCTGTACGCCCAGACAATATGGTCGGTCTTGGCGATAACATTCTGGATGTAACGAAGGCAATAATACAAAAATCCAGGTTTGCAATCGTAGACATCACTGACAACAACTCAAACTCATTCTTTGACTTGGCTCTCTTGGAATCGAAAAAGAATAAAGATGATACTCTCGTAATCGCTGATATGAACTCACCAACTCCCTCGTTTGCTGCAGAACACAAAATCGCTTTCTATTCTCTAGATCCTGCCGACGAATCTACGTTACACTCATTCACAAAGAATGTGCGTTCTTGGATATTGAAGAGAACCACATTGAATGATGAACAGGATATGGGTGATCTCCCCCCAAATACGTTTGAAAATGCTGAAGGGCTTTTCAAGAAAAAAGAATACTCTGCCTGCATTGTTTCAGCGTTTTCAGAGCTTGAATACCTCATGCGTAGTCGAAGAGAACGAAAAACTAAGGATTCCATTCCCTTCAGGTTTTCATCCGAGCTGATTCGTTTGATGGACTCTCCATCGACAAAAGCGTATATCAATTTGAGAAACCGAATCGTCCATGATGGTCATCGCGCAACAAAAAAAGAAGCACAAAACGTATTGGGCTTTATTTACGAAGCAAACAATCATGATCTATCTCGAAATGAGCATCTTGGTTAATCCTTTACGTTAGCGTTCGCAAGCGTGCTTTGTGTGTGGGAGAAGTCGTCCAAACTTCCGTCCAAAATGATCCCTGCCCGAAATTTACTTACCTATTATATACTTAACAGGATTTAGGTGGATTCAGGTTCTAGTGATCATTACGATTCGTGCAGGTTCAAGTCCTGTTTCCCGCACCAAAGCCCTGAAAACGCTGAGTTTTCAGGGCTTTTCTCATAGATTCAACAGGCACTGGACCGCATTTCTCCCCCATTTTCGATCTACCCCTGTGCATTAGATTATTTGCTAGACTGAAAGGGGCGAATCTAATGTCCAGAAGGAAGATCAAACAGGTAGACGCAATTCGTCAAAAGACGCTGGAAACAGTCATTGAAGAGTTCCTGCGCCACTGTCGTTTGAAGAACCTTTCCCCGCGAACGCTGGAATACTACGAAGAGGATTTGAGCTACTTCCAGCGGAGCGTGCCAGTGGAGAGCGTCCGCGAGGTCACGCGAGAGGTCATGGAGGACTTCATCGACCATGAGATGCAGAAGGGCAACAGGATCACAGCCATCAACACGAGGCTGAGAGGGTTGAGGGTCTTCTTCCGCTTCTGCGAGGAACGCGAGTACATGGGCGACATCTGCCTGAAGCTGCTGAAGGAAGACGAAACCATCAAGGAGCCTTACACAGACGCGGAACTTCAGCGCCTTCTAAAGCAGCCTGAGAGCGACAAGTGGACTGAATGGAGGAATTGGGCGGCGGTGAACACCTTTCTCGCCACTGGCATTCGCGCCAACACGTTGGTCAACATCCGCATTTGCGATGTGGACTTTGAGCATGAAATCATCATTCTGAAGAAGCTGAAGAACCGCAAGCAGCAGATCATACCGCTTTCAACATCTTTGAAGGCTGTGTTGGAACTGAACCTGCAACTCTGGGATTGGGAGAGCGAATACAACCTCTTCCCCACTTCCAGCAACAGCCAAATGACTGTTCACGCTCTGGAAACTGCTGTGCGGCATTTCAACATTGGACGAGGCGTGACGAAGACTTCCCTTCATCTGTTCAGGCATACGTTAACGTACAGGAGGAACAGAAGTATGAAAGGAATAGAGAAGCGATACACCTACAAATGCAGCATCTGTGGCAAGCCAATCATGGGGCTGGGGAATGATCCCCGCCCCATCAAAGAAAACAAAAATGACTGGTGCTGTGACGAATGCGATAAAGCCTATGTTCAGCCCACAAGAAGACTGTTTGACTGTCTGAACACCTATGACAGAAACAACAATGTGATTCTCAGGTTCGATAACTTCTACATGGGCGTCAGAAGGCGCTTTGACTGTTGGGAGTATTGGGTTTCTGATGACAACTGCGCGGATAATATTGATGAAGGCGTTTATGATAACTCCTTCGCTCCCCTGACACATGTTATCAAAGACCTGATGGACAAGCATCACATCTCACCTTCTGGGTTTGAACTGTTAGAACCCGATCCATATCTCATGTTTGAATACGTTTATAACTAAAGGAGCGCTTGGCCATGCCTGCGAAATATCCAAATCAAAAGCACATTACAGTATTTAAGGAACCATGCAGCAGCAAGAACATCTACGCCATGATCAACATTGAGGCCATGAAGAATGCGGCCCAGCAGCTGAAGTCCGCCGCGTTCAAGCTGTGGATGTACTTTGCGAAAAACCAGCAGCACTACGAACTGGATTTAAGTTCAAAAGTTGTAGAAAGTGAGTTTGGGATGAAGAAGGACATGTACGATAATGCAGTACATGAGCTGATAGACAAAGGTTTTTTGATCCTTCAGCAAGGAAAGACAATCTATCACTTTTATGAACTCCCATCTCCATTGCACATGCCAAAAGTGGGTAAAACACCTGCTGAAAAGCAGGAAAGCACCACAAGTAATAATACAATAAACGAAACAGATGGCGAGCCGAATACGCCCTTTCAGGGTGTTTCGTCCCTTCCAAGGAACCATACGAAGTATGCTTCAATGGACGCGGCGGGCACTAAAGTGCCCGCCCGCGATAAAGCTATCCCATCCATTAAAGCGGCTAACCTTTATTCGCAACAGTTGGAACACAATTTCTATGTCAAGTATCTGGGAGACAATGTTGTCCAGTTCCCCAGCGGGAAGCAGTTCAGAGTTATAGAAGATGATTGCTACGACAGTATAATTGTCAACTACCAATGGCAGCGTCTGGGTGATGTCCGCAAAGCTGAACTGGCAAAGGCCACAAATCCAGCATAAATCCATACTTCTCCCTTCTTTGCTTCATTCTCTTCATTTGTTCCCAACCTCTTGCGATTTCTCCATTGCTTTTGTTCAAGAAACGTGCTATAATTTAACATAATATGGAGGCGCAGGATGGCAGTCAGTTATAACAAGCTCTGGAAGCTATTGATAGACAAGAAGATGAGCGCGGCAGACCTTCGCAGGGCGGCGGTAATCGCTCCCAACACCATGACAAAACTGCGAAGGGATGAGGTTGTCGCCTTGCCCATCCTTGACAGAATCTGCGAAACGCTGGGCGCTGACTATGGCGATATTATTGAGCATGTAAAGGAAGAACAGATGGGTTGATCGCCTCCTACCTTCCCTTCATGCGGCAAAAGGGAGAATGACCATGCCTGCAAATAGAACGCAATGGAACGAGGCAACAAGGGTTCAGATGCCTGCTCTTGTTCATTTGACGCGCATAGGCTACACCTACTTTGGCAAAATTACAGAAGACAAAGCAGGTTCTGTTTATGATCCTGACACGAACATTCTGATTGATGTGTTCAAGCAACAGTTTGCGAGGCTGAATCCTGAAAAGGCAGGCGAAGCTGATGCCATGCTCCGCACGATTCGGCAGGAACTGGATAATGACGATATTGGCGAGAGCTTCTATAAGCGCTTGAAGGCTGTCTCGCCTGTCAAGTTGGTAGATTATGACCATCCAGAGTACAACACCTATCATTGCACTGCGGAATTCACCTGCAAGCGCGATGAGGACGAATTCAGACCTGACATCACGCTGTTTATCAATGGCATTCCCCTTGTCTTCATCGAAGTGAAAAAACCCAACAACGTGGGCGGCATGGTTGCTGAAGCAAATCGCATGAATCATCAGCGCTTCCCCAACAAAAAGTTTCGCCGCTTCATCAACATCACCCAACTGATGATCTTCTCCAACAATATGGAGTATGATGCCATGGGTGGGATTGTGCCCATTCAGGGCGCGTTCTATTGCACAGGATCGAAGACAAAAGCCGCGTTCAACTGTTTCAGGGAGGAAAACCCCTTGAATCAGGTGGTTGCCCCATTCAACCAGAACTATCCTTATCGTGATATCGACCCTCAAATTGAGAAGAGAATCCTGACTGATTTCAACAATCAGATTATTCATACGACGCCAGAATACCAGACCAATCTGAATGTCAACACCCCAACCAACAGGGTCCTTACTTCGATGTGCAGCCCAAAGCGGCTGTTGTTCCTGCTGAAATATGGCATTACCTACTACCATAAGACCAAAGAGCGCGCGGATGGCTCCATCGAGCAGATCGACCAAAAGCACATTTTGCGCTATCAGCAGTTCTTCGCCGCGATGATCGTCAGGCAGCGTATTTCAGAAGGCGTCCAGTCTGGCATTATCTGGCACACGCAAGGCAGCGGCAAGACCGCGTTGTCCTATCACCTGTCGTATGTGCTGACTGACTACTTTTCCAGCGTGAACAAGGTAGCGAAATACTATTTCATTGTTGACCGCCTTGACCTGCTGAAACAGGCGAAGGAAGAGTTTGAGGCGCGAGGTTTGATTGTCAAAACCGCGAATAGTCGCGCCGAACTGATGGAGCAGTTCAAAACCAACCAATCGCAGGAAGGCACGACAGGCGAACCAGAAATCACTGTTGTCAATATTCAGCGCTTTGCGGAAAGCCATGACAAGGTTGTCCTGCCTGCGTACGCCACAAATCTTCAGCGCGTGTTCATCATCGACGAGGCGCATAGAGGCTATAAGCCTGAAGGCTCTTTCCTCTCCAATCTGTTCGATGCGGACCCCAATTCCATCAAGATCGCCCTGACAGGAACGCCGCTGCTGAAGAGTGAAAGAGAATCGTGGCGCGTGTTTGGCAACTACCTGCACACCTATTATTATGATAAGTCTGTTCAGGATGGCTACACGCTGAAGATCATTCGTGAGGACATCGAAACCTTCTGGAAGGAAAAGCTGTCTGAAATCTATGATTCGCTTGAAAACCTTGTCCAGAAGAAGGATGTTCCCAAGACATATATCATCGAGCATGAAAACTATGTTAAGGAGTTGCTTCGCTACATCATTTCAGATTTGAAGCGTTTCCGCATGATTCGCGGCGATGACACGCTTGGCGGCATGATCATCTGTGAAACCAGCGAACAGGCCAGAAAACTGTTTGCCTTCTTTGATGATGTCCAGAAGGAACTGAATCAGGACGCTTCCAGCCAGAGCCACTTCAAGGCGGGCCTGATCCTCTATGACAGCGACGACAAGGAAACCCGCGCTGGCGTTATCACTGATTTCAAGGATAACTTCAAGGTGGGCATCCTGATCGTTTTCAATATGTTGCTGACAGGCTTCGACGCACCAAGGCTGAAGCGCCTTTACTTTGGGCGCAAGCTGAGCGACCACAACCTGCTCCAAGCCATCACGAGGGTCAACAGGCCCTATGGCGACAACAGGTATGGTTATATCATCGACTTCGCGGATATCAAGAAGAATTTCGATGAAACGAACGCCGCATACCTCGCAGAGCTGAACAAGTTCAACGATCCTGATGAAGTGGGCGAAGGCAACCAGAACGACATCATGAAGCAGGTCATGGAGGACCTTGCCGAACTGATCCAGCGAATGCAGGAAGCGCGGCAAATCCTCTTCGACTATCCGCTGGACAACGCGGAGGCGTTCAGTTCAGAGATTTCCACGATTGAGGACAAGCAGGTCCTTCTGGAACTGCGGAAGGCGTTGATCGAGGTCCGCGATTGCTGCAACATCGTCAAGACCTTTGGCAGCGACGAACTGAAGGCAGCGTTCGCTGATTTTGACATTGCCAAGATCAAAGACATCCTGTCTGAAGTGCAGCGCCACATCAACATTATTAACCAGCGCGAGGCGATTGAACAGGGCGACACGACGCGAATCCTGGTCAATGAAGCGATGAACGACATCACGTTCAACTTCAGCAAGATTGGCGAAGAGGAATTGCGGATGATCTCTGGCGGCGCTGAACTGAACGAAAAGCTGCAAAGGACCATCCAGCGCTTCACAGAGAACATCGACCCTGAAGACCCTGAATACATCACCTTGCGGGAAGCCTTCCACCAGCGGTTCAAGGAGCATGGCTTCGCGCCCAGCAACATGGACGAATACAACGCCTACTCAAAGGCGATGGACGAAATCCTGAAAAAGCTGGCAGAACTGCAAAAGAAGAACAACGCGCTGCTGAGAAGGTACAATGGCGACGCAAAGTTTGCCAGAGTTCACAAGCGCATTCGTGAAGAGAACAGCGCCCGCAAGCACGCGGGGAAGCCTGTCATTCTTTCAGAATATGACGATGCTATTGTGCACGCCCTGACGACCATCAAGGGCGCCATCGATCAGAAGGTATACGACAGGAACGACATTCTGAAGAAGGACGCCTATTTTGAGCAGACTGTGATGACAGAAATCACAGCGGGCATGAAGGTGCTGGGCCTCGCCAATTCCAGAGAGGACAGGGTATTCATCCAGAGCAGGATCGCCAAGCAGTATCTTGCGCAGTACAACGAATACTATCCTGTCGCGTAAAGGAGAAGGACCATGGATATCAAACAGCAAACCTATCAGCTGATCGACGACCTGAAAGCGGTTTGCCACAACTATGGCATGGGCAACGATGGCAACGAATACAAGGTGATCACGCAGGTCTTCCTTTATAAATTCCTGAATGACAAATTTGGGTATGAAATCAAAAAGGCAAGTAAAACGATCAGAGAAGCCAAGGAATGGGAAACCGCATATGCAAACATGGCGGAGGATGATCGTCTGGACCTGCTGGATTCCCTGTCCCCTGATGTGCTGCGCCTGAAGCCTGAACATACCATCTCTTTCCTGTGGAACCAGCAGGCAAAAGGTGATTTTGATTTGATCTTCGACCAGACCATGACAGACATAGCGGACCAGAACATCGACATCTTCTCCACGCAGACGACGAACAACACCAAGATTCCGCTGTTTGAAAAGCTGACGAATTATGTGACTGACGACGCGCAACGCGCCCCTTTTGCCAGGGCGCTCATCGACAAGCTGGTCAACTTTACCTTCGAGGATGCCTTTGGCGAGAGCTATGATTTCTTTGCCAACATCTTTGAATACATGATCAAGGACTACAACACCAATGGCGGCGGTGTGTACGCAGAATATTATACTCCTCACGCTATCGCTGTGATCATGGCGCGGCTGCTGGTTGGCGACGCGGAGGACCTGCACAACATCGAATGCTATGATCCAGCGGCAGGCACAGGCACGCTTTTGATGGCGCTGGGCCATCAGGTTGGCGAGGACCGCTGCACAATATTCGCACAGGATCGCTCCCAGAAGAGCAACAAGATGCTGAAGCTGAACTTGATCCTGAATGGCCTTGTCTCTTCGTTGGACCACGCGGTTCAGGGCGACACGCTGACTGATCCCTTCCACAAGAGCGATGATGGGCAGCGCCTGCGGCAATTCGATTATGTGGTCTGTAATCCCCCCTTCAAGCTGAACTTTGAAGAGACAAGGGAGCAGATCGCGGCGATGTCTGCGCGGTTCTGGGCTGGCGTGCCCAAAGTACCCGCCAAGAAGAAGGAAAGCATGGCGATTTACACCTGCTTCATCCAGCATGTGCTGAATTCGCTGAAGGATAAAGGCAAAGGGGCCATCGTTGTGCCTACAGGCTTTCTAACTGCCAAAAGTGGCGTGGAAGGAAAAATCCTGAAACACATCGTAGAGGAAAAGATCGTCTATGGTGTCATCAGTATGCCCTCCAATGTGTTTGCCAACACAGGGACCAACGTCTCTGTGGTCTTCTTCGATAATTCCAGAACCGCAGATAAGGTGGTCCTGATCGACGCCTCCAAGTTGGGCGAAGAGTATCAGGAGGGCAGCAACAAGAAGGTCCGCCTCACCCCTGCGGAAATCGACCTGATCGTGGACACATTTTCCCATCAGAAGACAGTGGAAGACTTCTCTGTGGCGGTCTCCTATGACAAGCTCACAGAGAAGAACTGCTCCCTGTCCGCAGGTCAGTATTTCGATGTGAAAATCGAGTATGTGGATATCACAGCAGAAGAGTTTATAACGAAAATGAATGCTTACAAGGCAAGTCTGACAGAAAAGTTTCAAAGAGGGCAAGAACTGGGAAAAGAGATAATAAAGAGTTTAGGAGAATTATATCATGACTAAAACCCACCTTGGAAGCATTGCAGATATCATCACTGGCCCATTTGGCAGTGCTCTACATCAATACGAATATGTAGATGAAGGTGTACCTGTCATTATGCCGCAAGATATTGAAAACCGAAATGTGAGCTATGAGAAAATAGCACATATTACTTTGCAAAAAGCAGAAGAATTATCTCGTTATGCTGTTATAAAGAACGATATTGTTTATGCACGTAGAGGCGATATCGAAAAGCATGCTTTTATTACTTCTTCCACAAATGGAGCTATTTGCGGAACTGGGTGTTTAAGAGTAAGGGTTAAAGACACAAGCGTTAATCCGCTTTTTCTGTCTTATTACCTTGATAGGCCTGAAACAAGAAAATGGATCGTATCACATGCTGTAGGTTCAAATATGCCAAACCTAAACACAGATATTCTTTCAAATATACCTGTCGAATTGCCTTCTAAAGAAGAACAGGATAGTATAGTTTCAGTTTTAGAATGCATTGAAAAGCAGATAGATAATAACACTACGATTTGCTTTGATCTCGAAACCATGGCAAAACTGCTCTATGACTATTGGTTTGTGCAGTTTGATTTTCCAGATGAAAATGGGAAACCATACAAATCCAGTGGTGGAAAAATGGTCTGGAATGAGCAGTTGAAAAGAGAAATCCCTGTTAGATGGAGTGTTGCTTCATTTGGCGATTGTATAGAATCTATAAACACAGGGCTGAATCCCAGAGATAATTTCGTTCTTAATACTGGGGGGACCATAAAGTATTTGACTGTAAAGAATCTGACAAAAGAAGGAACGATTGATTTCTCTTCATGCGATTATGTAGATGAGAGTGCAAGAACAATCATTCACAGAAGGTCAGATATACAGATTGGAGATGTTCTCTTTGCAAGTATTGCGCCTCTTGGAAGGTGTTATATTATTATGAGTCCGCCTACTGATTGGGATATTAACGAGTCTGTTTTTTCAATCAGACCAAACAAGGAGAACATGACATCATCTTTTCTGTATATGTCATTCACAAACGATAGCTTCATAAAAAAAGCGGAAGGGAGTTCTACAGGTAGCGTTTTCAAAGGCATAAGAATAGCTACATTACAAGGAATGCAAACATTGCTTCCACCTAAATCTATACTGGATAGATTTGATGAACAGGTGAAACCGCTATTTGTTAGAAAAGCTCTCGCAATTGAAGAGAATCAACAGCTTTCATCGCTTCGAGATTTCCTTCTCCCTATGCTGATGAATGGACAAGTGAAGATATTTACTGAAAGCAGAAATGGGTGATTCTATATGGCAAACAAACAGATCAATAAAATAATATACTTTGACAAGGAAACGATTCGTAATATTCTCCAAGAAAGAGAAAAAGGTCAGGTCGAGAAAAAAACTGATTATGCTGCGACTTTACAAGGTCAAGGCAGTCTTGGTGTGGAAATAACTTCTAAAGTTCAGTTGGACGTTCCCTTTTTTGCAAGACTGTCATTCCTTTTTACTGGAAAGATTGAAGCAGGTTTTCTCTCAAAAATTGATCGTGTGACCACGATTTCTTCTACTGAAATTTCAGAGTTTGAGAAACTAAAACCATCTCTGGAATGTATTAAAGATAGAATACTATGTGATATTGAGAATTCATCCACATTCTTTAGAGTGGCTGGTGGTTATCTTCGCATTATAAAAGGGGGAGTTGATGGAGTTGATACAAAAGAATTCAAAGCTGTTATGGATTCTTTTGAAGGCTATGATACATACAAAATTGACGATGAAAGATATGTTCGTTTTAATAATTCAGCATTTGTCAGTAATTATAAAAGAAATGATTTGTTGACAACGAAAATGACATTATACTGCATTTCAGTTGGACGCTTTGATAAAGACAGATTTGATTTCACAAAGGAAATAACGAAAATGCAGGGATTAATATCAACTACAGAAGGAAAGCAATCTCTAGCTGACGTATATCCTCCATCTGCCGATTATAGCATAGATGGAAAGCAAATTAGCAAACAGGATAAGAAGACCAACTACGTAGAATTATTTGATGCACTGTATGCGTGTATATCAACAGGAGAAAAGAAATGAGAAGTTACCATATAATAATTGGCTCTAAGTCATTTTTTGAACAATCAATAAAAAGAACTGATGTTTATGACAAAGCATGCTATTTTTTGGATTTGATTAAGGAAGCAGATGCAGCAAAACAAAAAGGGGTTAATTTTTCACACAATGCAGATGTTCTAATTCTTAAAAATGATAATTATCATGGCATTGTTGAAACAGCACATGATCGTTTAGGACCAATTATAGAGGAATTAACAACAGAAGATGCTGAAATATTTATACATAATCCTCCGCGAGTTTTAAGAGAATTTTTGGATGAACTTTATAACCGAAATGAAATTGAATTGAAAGAGGAGAAGGAACACTATATTATTGAACGTGATGCGTCTAAATTCGTATCAAATATTAAAGAAATCTCCACACATATTTTTGGTCAGGAGTTGGCTATTGAAGATATAAGTAAAACTATGTGGTATTTGACGTCTGTCGAGAGAAAGAAACCATATGTTGTTATGCTATATGGAAACAGTAGTCTTGGAAAGACTGAATTAGTGAGAGAGATAGCACATTATTTCTTTGGTGGAAGATTTCTTGAAAAGCATTTATCCATGTTTAAGAACATGAATTATGCTGATTATTTCTTTGGCGATCAGCCTAACAGAAAGAGTATGGGGTTCGATTTATTAGAACGAGAGTCCAATTTGATTTTCTTTGATGAACTGGATAAATGCCCAGAGCATTTTTACTCGGCTTTTTATACTCTTTTTGACAATACAACATTCAAAGATTCGACTTATGATGTAGATACTTCTGGTATTATGATAGTGCTCACATCGAATTATCAATCTATAGATGAAATGAAGGCAAATCTGGGACTTCCTATCTTTTATAGAATTGATAAGATGATACACTTTGACGACTTCTCAACTGAAGACATATATAGAATTGCAATGAATGAAATTGAATCGAGAAAAAGTGAATATGAAGGTAAATTAACACCTGATAGAGTATATGCAGCAGTTAGTCCCCATATTGAGGTAAAGGGAGAGAATGCCAGAACAATAAAATACAAAGTCCAACAGGTTATTGAAGATTTGTTATTTCAAGAAGTCGAAGAACAATTGTAATAGAAAAAGCTGCTATTCCAGCAGCTTCAAATACTTGTATACAGTTGTCCTTGACAGCCCGCAAATGCGGGCAAATTCGCTGACATTCATGTGTCCTGCCTGAAACGCGGGAAAGTGCTTATAGAAGACCGCTGGAATATCGTCCTTTGTGGTGGGCTTGCGGCCTATCTGCTTGCCCTTCGCCTTGGCGTTGGCGACGCCAGACCGCACGCGCTCCCTTATGAGGGACAGTTCCAGCTGATTGAAGATGGACGCCATCTGAAGGAAGGCTGTACTCATGGGGTCCATCTGGCCCTCCCTGCAATCCACTGTGATGGAGCCAAGGATCATCAGCCGCAGGTGCTTCTTCTGGATGGTCTCCAGTATGCCGCAGAATTCTTTGACTGAGCGCGACAACCTGCTGACCTCGCAGACCATCAGCGTGGACTTCTCTTCCATATGGTCCAGCAGGAATTCAAGGTTGGGCTTGCGCTTGTCACCATGTTCGCGCTCTGTGATGATCTCTTCAGCGCCAGCGGCCTTCAGTTCCCGCGTCTGCCTGTTCAGGTCCTGACCATGGGATTCATTGAGTGAGCATCGCGCATAACCATAGTTCTTCGCCATCTGTTTCACCCCTTCTGTTCGTGAAAAGGTCGTTTGTGATTCGTGGACAGAAAACGCCTCAACTTGCCCTGTTTTGCGTGCCATATGAGGCTGTTTTTTCTGTCCAAGCTAACATCTGTTTGACTGGACGCCTCAACGCTCCCTGTTGCTGCCCATGTATTCCTCGCGGCCAGCCCGCCAGAGATACAGTTCACAGTAGGCGTCAAGCCCTGCCATGAAGTCAGCGGCAGCGTCAAGGGTCCAGAATTCGCGGTCATATGTGCCATTGACATAGACGCGGACAATATAATACATCGTGATTCCCCCTTCTGTAGTAAGCGTCAAATATAGCCACGTTGGCACTCAGCCCTGACAGCTTCATTCCAAGGCATAAGGCTATCAATGAAATCATCCGTGAGATTGCCATCAGGTATCGAAATTCTC
>Ga0256405_10010044_pt1 | contig 12667 bp, 12 predicted proteins | sample RumenRJG_02DNA_FD_189096 | JGI IMG/M metagenome (GOLD analysis project Ga0256405, IMG submission 189096) | Bovine rumen microbial communities from Lethbridge, Alberta, Canada - RJG_02 | ecosystem: Host-associated > Mammals > Digestive system > Stomach > Rumen | place: Canada: Alberta...
CCGCTACTATTTTAATATCTGTGGTAAGTATGGCATACAGGTGCAGAACGTCCTCAAAAAAGCAGCAACCTTAGACATACAGACCATCTGTCCGCTGCATGGTCCTGTGCTCAAGGGCGAGGCGCTGACTGAGGCAGTGAAGCTCTACGATACTTGGAGCAAGTACGAGCCAGAGAGCGAGGGCATACTTATTGCCTATGCCAGCATTCATGGTGGAACGGCTGCTGCTGCAGAGCGTCTGGCTGAGATTCTCAGTAAGAAGGGTGCTCCCAAGGTTGTGGTGAGTGATTTGAGTCGCGAGGATATGGCTGAGGTCATCGAGGATGCTTTCCGTTATCCTACAGTTGTGGTGGCTGCATCGAGTTACGACGGCGGCGTGTTCCCTGTGATGCACGATTTCCTCTATCACCTGCAGATCAAGAACTACCAGAAGCGTCGTTTCGGCATCATTGAGAATGGCAGTTGGGCTCCCGCTGCAGGAAAAGTGATGCGCTCGATGATTGAGGGTCTGAAGGATTGTGAGATTGTAGAGCCGATGGTCACCATCCGCTCTCGCATGAAGTCGGCTGATGAGGCACAGCTAGAGCAGTTGGCCGATAGCCTGCTGTCATAATAGATACCTTATTAATATATAAAAGCCCCGATGAATTCGGGGCTTTTCCTTTACTTCTTTTTCTTACGGGGTTTGCGCATCGCCCAACCCTCTTCCGAAAAGTCGGGTTCCTCACCCTTGAAAGCACGCTGGGACTTATTCTTGCCTTGGGAACGCCCTTCGGCAGAGCGCATCAGCTCACGCCAATTATCCTTCTTTTGAGCATGCTTGGGTTTCGAAGGCGACTTGCCTGGTGCCTTATCAGTATCATCCGCATCGTTACATCTAACCGTTCTGCCTTTATATCTGATACCAGACAGTTGGATCATCACCTTCTTGGCATCCTTTTCTGGCACCTCGAAATAAGAGATCGTGTCGAGCAGGTCGATATGTCCCACCTCTTGGCGACCTCCCACAAAACGGTTCAGCGTCTGCATCAGTTCACCAGGATAGAAGCCATCACGCCTGCCAAGGTTGATAAAGAGGCGCTTATAGCCCTTTGCAGCCTTATTCTGCAGTTTCTGCTTGTCGCTCTGGGGCTTTTTCTCCTTTTTATCGGGTTTCACCTCCTCGATCTCAGGCGCTTCAGCGTAGTAGGCAAGGAACTTACCAAACTCGAGAGATACAATCTTCTTGATCAGCTCCTCCTTGTCGATATACTCGAAATAGCGGTTGATGTCCTGCATGAAAGGTGCGATCTCCTCATCATCGACATCCGTCTTTACAATCTGATCCATCACCTTGTAGAGCTGTTTCTTACAGATCTCCTCAGCCGATGGAATCTCCGCTTTCACAAACTCCTTGCCTATCTCCTTTTCGATATTGCGGATCTTGAACTTCTCACGACTATGCACAATCGAGATCGATGTGCCTTTCTTTCCGGCACGACCAGTACGACCAGAGCGGTGGGTATAGTTCTCGATATCATCGGGCAATCCGAAGTTAATCACGTGAGTCAGATCATCCACATCCAGTCCTCGTGCAGCCACATCTGTTGCCACCAGCAACTGTGTCAAGTGGTTGCGGAACTTCTGCATCGTCAGGTCACGTTGCTGCTGACTCAGGTCTCCATGCAGCGACTCAGCGTTATACCCATCCTTAATCAGTTTGTCTGCTATCTCCTGTGTCTCAACCTTCGTGCGACAGAAGATGATGGCAAAGATACGCGGATAGTAGTCAACGATACGTTTCAAGGCAAGATACTTATCCTTGGCATTCACCATATAATAAATATGGTTCACGTTCTCAGCTCCCTCATTGCGGCTACCCACCACAATCTCTTTGTAGTCGTGAAGGTATTTCTTGGCCACACGCTCCACCTCCTTACTCATCGTGGCAGAGAACATCAGAGTGTGATGATCAACTGAGAGCGACTCGAATATCTCGTTGATACTATCCGAGAAACCCATGTTCAGCATCTCATCAGCCTCATCGAGCACGATATTCGTCACCTGTTCCAAACGGGCATAGCCACGATGCATCAGATCCACCAATCTACCAGGCGTAGCCACGATAATCTCAACACCCTTCTTCAGGGCTCTCATCTGGGGCTCAATCGCAGCACCACCATAGACAGCCTCTACGTGGATGCCATCCATATATTTGGCAAAGTCGCGTAGATCATCAGTGATCTGCAGACAGAGCTCACGAGTTGGTGAGAGAATCAATGCCTGAGTCTCACGCCAGGAGGTGTCGATGCGCTCTAACAGGGGGATGCCGAAAGCTGCCGTTTTGCCAGTACCCGTCTGCGCAAGAGCTATCACATCATTCTCGTTGCCCAACAGATACGGAATCACCGCCTCCTGTACAGGCATCGGCTGCACAAACCCCAATTCCTCAATAGCCTTGCGTATTGGTTCGCAAACGCCTAACTCTTCAAATGTCTTCATCGGCTTATCTTACAACTTCAGTAAATTCGGGCTTTGCTCCTTCTTCCTTACCAACGATGACGAAAATGGTAGAGGTAGCCTCTTCGCCATTCATGCCTTTACCCTTCACTATGAATTTATAGTCTATGCCGTCAGGAGTCTCACGCTTACCAACGGTCTCTGGTGTGCCGAGAGGGAACTGATAGTCGGAGCAGGCAGCATCGAAGATGGCCTTGTCATCATCCGTCACGGGCTGCTGCGCAGAATACTCAGGCAGCTTCTCAACACTTCCTTCCTTGTAACCGTTCTCTATCAGGAAACGGTCCAACTCCTTTGCAGCCTTTGTTACGCGAGCTGCACGAACACCATAACCTTTCAGGATATGAGCTTTCGGGAACGCTTTCTCCAAATCAGCTGTCGAGGTGTTCAGTCCACCGCTTCCGAAAGTGCAGAAAGGAATGATGGTCTTACCTTCGAAATCCTGTTCTTTAACCAGTGTTGCTATAGGCATCGCATAAGTACCAAACCAGATGGGATAACCTAAGAAGATGGTGTCATAGTCAGCGATATTCGATTTGAGAGCCTTCAGCGCTGGTGTCTGACCACTTTCTCTCTCCTTGTTGCAACGCTCAATAGTAGCCTGGAAATCACCACTGTAAGGTTCTACCACCTCGATAGCCTCGATGTCTGCCCCCAGTTGCTTCTGCAACTCTTCTGCCACAGCCTTGGTGGATCCGTTCTCAGAATAATAAAGCACAAGCTGACGATTGGATTTCTCTGCCGCCTTCTGTTGTGTACAAGCAGTTGTCAAACCTGCAACCACTGCGAGTGATAATAAAAGTTTCTTCATAAGTCGTTATGTTTTAATAATATACCTATTCTATTTTTGCTGCAAAGTTACCTTTTTTTATTGGATGCGACAAACAATTATCCAAAAAAGAATTCCTTTTTGGTAAAATAGCAAACAAGGCATGCTCAACTACGGTATCTGCCGAGCATAATAAAAATGTTGCGCACAGACAACACTTTTTGAGAAAAATGCTGTTTAGAGACAACATTTTAATGTAATAAGCCTATATCAAACAAGGCATAGGTTAGGAATAACCACTCATTCTATACATATTGGAGAGGTATATATCCATTTTATAGCCAGGATCAATATCGATCCAATAGAAATACTTGCCCATTTCTACAGGCCACTGAGGGGGAAAAGGCTTGGGTTCTGTTAGAGCCCAAGCAATCGACTTGGGCAATCCCAATAATTGGCGCATATTGAACCAATTTATCAACAACAGATTTACTGGAGGTACTAATGCTGAAGAAATGCTTAGTATTGCACTTGAAATGCTTAAACAAAAAGAATATTCTCTGGCGGACGTCCTTATCATCAGCGATTTCATCTTCCCACAACCAAGTCCTACAACTATAAGAGCCATAAATATAGCCCATAAAAGCGGCACTCACTTATATGGGCTAAAGATAGGAAATCACAATTCTTCCAGCGAATTGTTCCTAATGAAAATCTGGAGAATTTCCGGCAATTCTATATAGATCTTTGACAATGGAAGGTTTCAAAATCCTTGTTGGGTATTTCTCCTGATGCCTGTTATCATATAAAGCATAATCAATAAAATATGCCCCCAACAGATTTGTTGTTGGGTATCTATCTTGCCCAATTCTGTCATCTGCATTTTTAAAACCAGTATCACCAACAATCCTATATAGTTTAATGTCTTTTCCATTTAAGCATTCTGGCATTTGCGACTTTTCAACAATTTGAAGATCATATCCCAACCACGTAGAATCTTTCTTTATTCCCCAATAATAAGAGGTTTGTTTATTGGCAGCTATTATCAGTCTGGGCCTAAGACGTTCTATTTCAGATAATGTTATTTCTAGAACACTAACCTGAAAATGTTTAATGTTCTTATCTATTTCATTCTGGAATTTCTTTTGAGATGATTCTGAATATGGAAAAAGATCAAGATATGCAGTTTTCTCCATCAACGAGTAATCATCATCCTCACCAATTATTTGCTCCCTTTTATTTCTCCAATAAGACTTTCTGTTTAGCATTGCTTCCTTTAATGTATAATAACCTCCATTAGGAAACTGTGGGTTAAAACTTGGATTAATACCTGTAATTAATATTCCTCCAATAGGATTAGCACAGCACATAGTTACACCATATGATACAAAATCGCCATTGACATATAAAGGAGAGGTTTTATCTGCAGCCTGTTTCAATATACTAAAATACTTTTCTGCAAGATCTCTATCATGTTCCATTTGCCCACTTGTCAACATACGAGTTGAATAGAAGTCTTCAACGCTTGGGAAATTATTAATTACATTCATATTTAACTACTTTTAGTTACAACACTGCAAAGATAAAAAAAGTATTTCAAAACACAAACAGTTTATTGAAAAAACACATTTGATTCCAAATTCTCCATGTTTCGAGCCAGTTTTTCTGCCAGAAAATCATACGGGTGGTTTATGCCTTCTAAATGGAGCTGTGTTGAGATTCTATACCAGTCCCATAGTTGCCTATCTGTTATTCCATCCAAAGACTTCTGATACCAGTTACGATATCTATCTGCTACGGAGGACATTCCCATCTTATCCAGATGATAGAGCATCTTGTTCAATTTTACTGAGATGGTTTCACCATCCGCATAATCAACAGCATTTTTCGTTTCACATATTTCTTTTGTTACTTTGACTAGAAGCTTCCACACTTCATGTGCAGAAATCTGACGCCCTGTTGACGATACCACCCAGAGGTATTCGTATGCATCTAACGCTCCCTGATCAATCATATAGGATTTCTCCTCACATAATCTTCTGATTACAAAGGGGCGATTCCTTCCAATAGCAAGTTCTTCTTTATGCTCTAAGATATATGAAGTTGAAAAATGCCTCACGATGGGCCAAGCACATTGCTCCTCATGATATTTGTCCCACAAGTCTGCAATGATTGGTTCAAAAGACTCATCCCACAAATCAAGTAATCGTGAGTATGCCCACTCGCGATAAGACTTTTCTCGTTGCAGATGATGCATAAGTGCCAACATCTGTTCCTTCTTGTCAAGTCCCACAAAACGCCGCCTCAATTCTTTTAAGGCGGCATTCTCAGTTTTCCTATTATCACTCTTTAAGTCTTTCAGTACAGACTTTAAAGGAGTGTTCCAATTATTTGGTTGCTTCATCTTGAATTTCAAAAAACAAGTACCGTATCACGCAGGAACCAATTCAATAGTAGCATATTGCTACAGAATATGGGCTTTGAAACAATATCGAATGGATAAGTACAGAACATCACTCGTTCAATCTGCCAATTATCAGAAAACCCTTGTGCAACAAACATACGTTGAATATTGTCTTCAACCGTGCATTCAGATATCCATTTCATCCCAAATAGTTTTGCAGGGTCATGTTCCTGCAAATGGCTGCCATCAGGGAATACATATTGAATAACTGAGAAATGCTCAAAGAAGGTATCCTTCAGTATTTCTTCGTCATACACCACATAATAGCAATAAGTGAGAACATCCATGTACTTGCCTTTCGGACCAGGGAAATCTCCAAATAGTCTCTTTAGATACTTGAAATCTACATCTTCGTTTCCTTCTTTCTGCGTGACAACCAGTATTTTCGCATTAGGATTGCCACAACCAACATTTTTATTGGGGAACCTTTCACCCAATCTTTTAAGTTCATCAATATTTGCCATAACTCTTTCATTTTTTTGTGCAAAGTTATAGCACGAATATGCAACATGATTGCATATAAGAAGAAATTATTTATAGAAATCGTGCATTTCTTGAATAATGGCCTTGATTTGCTGACGGAAGATGTCTGGCGAGAGTACTTCCAACTGGTTACCATGACTCAGAATCTCCTGAACAAAATCGTAGGTTGGTGCTATCTTATACTCGAAAATAGTATAATCAGCATTTGACTCTATCTCACGCTGGCTATGATGCAAAGGAAGTGAACGCAGATAATGCGGTTTCTCACGATAGGCCTTCAATTGTATAGTCATAGGCTTCTCATCATGGAACACACCATAATAATCTGTGTAATAATCTTGGGGCGAGAAGTCCTTTGGGTAGTTGAACTTGGAATCCAAAACTCCTATGTGCTTGATACGATCAAGCCCAAAACGGTGAATCTCTTTTCCTGGCAATACAAGTGCCATCACATACCAACGGCGTTTGAACAGTCTGATAAAATAAGGATTAACCTTTAACCCCTGAATGGTATTGCCAAAGAAATCCTCATAATCAATCATTATTTGGCGATTATCACGCATTGCAGACGTAATAATTTCGAGGTAATACCTTCCAGATGGTACATCCTCCAACATGATCCTATCACTGATAGAGCGGTTATCCATCAACAAATTGCTAACAGCAAAGGAATCGAGCAGCCATTGGTTGACAGAATCGTTTTCCAGTGCATCAGGGTTATCAATATAATATAGGTTAGAGCCCCTCTGGCATTCTATCACAACCCCAAACTGCATCAGAATCGCATTTCGATGATTGTGGAAAGTGCGCAGTTTCAAAGGCTGGTGCAGATCATTGATATACGCATCGTCCCATTTGCGGGCAATATCCTCAAACGAAATCTTGCCTGCATCATAGATGGTGGATATGAGCCACATGTATTTAGCGTATAGTCTGTCTGTCATAAAAGCCTTTCACTTTAACAGATTCCTGTTATCGTTGCCTTCCAACACTTGCATTTGCTGAATAGCAATCTGATTGAGTTTCACAAGCCTTTCGCCCTGTGGTATTCCATCGTTGATGAGCACGGCATTGATATTCTCCATATTTGAAAGACAAATCAATTCATTGATGGTGGCATAGTCACGAATATTGCCTTTCAATTCGGGATTGGCTTCTCGCCATTGTTTGGCTGTCATTCCAAACATAGCTACATTTAGTACATCGGCTTCTTCGGCATAGATAATACTGGCCTGCGCAGGAGTAATTTCTTCAGGAATCAAATGGCTTTTGATGGCATCGGTATGAATATGGTAGTTAATCTTGGATAGTTCTCTTTTTGCTGTCCAGCCCAACATCTTCTGCTCTTCAGCTTTCAGTCGTTGGTATTCCTTCACCAACAGCAGCTGGAACTTGGGGCTTATCCACATGCCAAAGTGATAGGCAATATCGCGATGGGCATAAGTGCCGCCATAACGACCTGCTTTAGAAAAGATACCAATGGCACCAGTCTTTTCTATCCATGTCTTGACTGACAGAACAAAGTTATTACTGCCCGCCATATTTCTAAATGTACCGAATTCGGTACAATTAAAATTGGGGTTGTAGAGCATTTCCCATTCACCAAGGTACTCAATTGTGCTTTTCAGACTGAGCCAACGGAAAATGATGTGCTCCTGCAACTGACTACGAGCCATATCGGTCAACGAAATGTAGTCATCGTCATTGTGCGAAACGATGGTTATCTCCGTATTCTGGACATTAATCTTTGCCATAGATAATATATCAGTTATGAATTATGTTTGCAAAGGTAATATAATAAATCGAAACACAAGAATAATCCGCATAAAAACTACTCATTCTATACAAAACCAGAACTGCTGGTTGGTGTATTCCCATCTGGCGACGTGGAAGCGGATGAGGCGGGCCAGGAGGGTGATGACCTTGTGGCGGGGGATTTTTGAGAGGCGGACAAGTTGGTTTAGGGTAAGTTGTTGACCTTGTAGGGTGTCAATGAGTTTGCGGACGGTATCGGTATAGGTTATCATGGTGCCTTGGGGCTTCTGTGATTCGCGCCAGATGGCCAGATGCACGGGAGAAGCTACGATGTTTTCATCGGCAATGCGGATATAGGCGCGCTGATGACCTTCTTCATCGATCACACAGATGGGGCGCTTGTCAGATGGCGGAACAGTAGCAATAACGATGGTTCGCCCCTCAACATGATAGGTATCGAACTTGATGCTGGCTTGCGGACGACAATAGCGATAGGCAGCCTGGTGCATCATGTAGATTTCCTCCTCATCGCGAACACCCGACATGTGGCCATCGTCGCGAACGCCAATCAAGAGTCGCCCACCATCAGTATTAGCAAAGGCTGAAACGGATTTTGCCAGTTTCATCGCATCAGAAACACGATATTTGAAGTCTTGTTGCTGATGTTCGCCTTCGTTAATGAGACTTCGGATATAGCGTTTATCATCCATTCTTGTCTTTCTCGAAGGTGATGCCTTGGTAGAGGGCTTGGGTGCCTTCGTAACTTGCTGGCAGGAAATGGAGACGGACCCCACGGATGTGCTTCTTTGCCTTGAAGTCCTTAAAATTGTCAACCTTCTCACTCTCAATCTCCAGTTTCATCATTCCCCAGTCCTCCAGACGCACACGATCGCCCTCACGAAGATGATTATTGATAACCTCAGCCAGACTTAATAGCACACCACGAACATTTGAAGGATGGGTACCCATTCGTTGGGCCGCTTCCTTGACAATCTGTTTGCTTTCAACAGTCTGATAGTGCACTGCCACAGCCTTGTATTTACCATAGGTTGGCAGCGTTGGTTTGGTTTCTTTCTTGATTCGATACTTCATATTGCCTCTTATCTGATTTTGGTGCAAATTTAATCATTTTCTAGAGAATAATAAAATAATTCGTCGAAAATATAGATTTTATCTTGATATTTATAGAAATTGGATTGTTAGAATGAGGTTTTACATACATAACTACATAAATATATATTAATTAATTGTGTGTTAGATATTTACTAACTTTTCTACATACATTATAACTACATATAACTACATTCTTCCTACATACATTTAGTCGTCTATAGGCTCGTAATAAAACACAATTGCCCTATTTGCAAGTTTTTCCCTTAATAGTAGTTAGAAAATTCTCTAGAGAATTATTGTGCTACCTCACTTATTAGTAATTGCTGGTAAGGCTACTTGATAGAAAATTCTCTAGAGAATTTATTTGTTATCCATAATGGTAGAAATTGCAGATGGGTATAATTGATTCTAAAACTACCTTATCGGGCTGTTTTTATGTAATATTTATGTAGTTATATGTAGTTTGAATGTAGTTATTATGTAGGTAAGATACTTTCGAAATATTAGTATTTATAGGCATTTTGGATCAAATTATGTAGGTATGTAGGTAAAATGATAGAAATTTCTTTCAAATATGTTTTGCAATTTAACATTTTTGTTATACCTTTGCAAGTCGAAACCATCAATCATATTGAAGATATGAATATTACATTACTTAAAAAAACAGGTTCCAAAGAGGTCATCAACCGTATTGAACTCTCAGAATTAGCTGCAGCGATTAAAAACGGAGTGTTTAAAAATACGGTTACCCGAACGCGTGAGGTATATCATCTTATGAATCCTCATCGACTGGAGGACGGACAGATAGACACGCAATGGGAAGGTGGCATCAAGTTGCCAAGAATCTGTTTTACTGCCGACTATATCAATCGCAAGGGGACGTGGGCGATGATTGCCTACAACGGTCTTGTGGTCTTGGAGGTCAACGACCTTCAGACTTATGAGAAAGCAGTAGAGGTTAGGGAGTTGGCAAAGAAACTGCCAGAGACGATGATTTGCTTTCTTGGCGGCTCGGGCAGAAGTGTGAAGATCGTTTGTAGAGGTCAGTTGTTTGATGGAGATTTGCCCAAAGGCGAGGAGAACATCAGGCAGTTCCACCTTAATCTATATAACACAGCGCGTAGGGCGTATCAGAATCAGTTTGGCTTTGCTATTGAGTTCCTGCAGCCTCGATTGGATCGCACCATTTACATGAGTGCAGATCCTGAGATGTGGTTTAATGCAGACGCTCGTCCGTTTTATGCTGACACAGAAAACCACGAGTTGCCCCAACCTGTAGTGATCAGTCGCGAAGAGGATCACTTGATGCCAGGACGAACCGTAACCCGCACCTATCACTTGAACTGGACTTTTATTGTAGAGACTGTGATGGGCCATTATTTCGAATTGCCCGACGAGAACAAAGAGGCTACTTTGCTGATGCAGATAGCCTCGATGTGTCTGGACCAAGGTATTCCTCAAGCCCATGCCAAGGGATTGACTTTGCTTCATCCGGTTCTGAACCGCGACAAACAGTTGGTAGAGAAGATTTTCCAATGCGTTTACAGCGTTTTGGAACAGGAGGATTATCGCGAGAAGCACAAGATTCATCCGCTACGTAGCGTTCCTGATGATACCATCCAAGCGATGAAAACGGAGATTTTTCTTAATTCCAACTTCGATATGCGCAAGAATCTGTTGACTGGTGTGGCTGAGTATCGCGAGAAGTTCAGCGATGACCAGCGATTCAAGCCTCTGACAGAAGAGGTGCGCAACGACATGACACTACGTGCTACGGAGTTAGGTCTGAAAGCATGGGATAGGAACGTGAACCGTTTTATCGATTCCACCCGTATTGAACAATACGACCCAGTAAACACCTGGCTCGACAAGCTGCCAGCTTGGGACGGGCACGATTATGTCGCTGACCTTGCCGCCCGCGTGCCAACCTCCCAGCCCCATTGGCCCAAGTATCTAAAGTTCTGGCTGACGGGTATGGTTGCCCAATGGCGCGAGAGCGACAAACAGCTGACGGGCAATGCGTTAACGCCACTACTGATTGGCAGGCAGGGTTGCGGAAAGACGCGATTCTGCAAGATTATCCTGCCTCCAGAACTGCGCGATTACTATAACGACAAATTGAACTTCAAAAACGAGTTCGATTTGAATATTGCACTTACCTCATTTGCCTTGATAAACATCGATGAATTCGATAAAACCACGAATTCTCAGCAGATTGTACTCAAATATCTATTGTCATCGAGCGATGTCAAGTTCCGTCCGCCTTACGGCAAGACCATCAAGCTCTATCGCCGTTATACCTCGTTTATCGGCACCACCAATCAGTTGAAACCACTGGTGGATCCGACAGGAAGTCGCCGATTCGTCTGCGTAGGTGTCAATGGCAACATCAACTTCGAGGATAATCTCAACCATGATCAGCTCTTTGCCCAAGCCTTACACCTATTTAATAATAATGAGCGATTCTGGCTGAACGATGATGAAATCAAGACACTGATAGCAGAGAATGAGCCCTATCAGCATCTGAACGACCTGGTGGAAATGATTGGCGAGACGTTCCGTGCTCCAAAGGAAAACGAAATAGCCAAATGGTGGAGTCTTGGCGAAATCAGTGCCTTGCTGGCCACGCGTTATCCCAACTTCGATCCAGAGACATCGTTCAAGAAGATCGGCAACGCTCTAAACGACATCCAGTTCAATTTCACGAGCAAGCGCACCACCAAGCACATGCAATACTGGCTGATAGAGAAATAACAACATAAGTGAATACGTTTAATGATTACTAATATGAAGATTTGTGTATTTTGTTCTGCTAACCAGCAGATTGACCCTGAGTTCTTCACGATGACAGAAGAATTGGGAGCGTGGGCAGCAAAAAATGGACATTCCATCGTGTATGGAGGCGTGAATCAAGGGCTCATGGAGTGTTTGGGAAAAGCAGTGAAGGCGCATCAGGGCCAGACCATCGGTGTGGTGCCAATGATTGTGGAACGTTCAGGACGCCTGAGTGACTATGTGGACATTGAGATCCCCTGCGACAACCTGACGGATCGCAAACAACTGATGATGGATCAGGCCGATGTCTTCATCGCCCTGCCTGGTGGCATCGGCACACTTGATGAAGTGTTCACCGTTGCGGCTTCAGCCACCATCGGTTATCACGATAAACTGGTGATCCTCTATAACATGAAAGGTTTCTGGAATCCGTTGATAGCGATGCTCGATGAACTGCAAAGCACAGGGATGATCCGTGGGAGTTGGCGAGATATCATCAAAACGGCTGATTCTATCGAAGAAATCAGCCAGATCATATCATAGTAAAAGCCTCGCCAAATGCGAGGCTTTTATATATTAATAAGGTGAGATATTGTTTAGTTCACCAATCTTACCTTCTACGACAGGTGTGGTCATAAGTTTCTGGAAATCTTCTAATGTGATGTGAGTCTTGGGCGCGAAATCGTCGGATACCATATACTCCAGTACACTACGATAGAAAGCACGCCCTTCAGGATAGGATGTTGCAGCTTCAAGGTCTGCCATACAGACGAGCAGCTTGCCCTTTCCTATTGTGAACTCAAAGATAA
>Ga0256405_10010045_pt1 | contig 12666 bp, 8 predicted proteins | sample RumenRJG_02DNA_FD_189096 | JGI IMG/M metagenome (GOLD analysis project Ga0256405, IMG submission 189096) | Bovine rumen microbial communities from Lethbridge, Alberta, Canada - RJG_02 | ecosystem: Host-associated > Mammals > Digestive system > Stomach > Rumen | place: Canada: Alberta | collected...
GATTTTTCAGGTTTAACTTTGGCATTCCGCCATAATAACCAAAACATTTGAAGTTTGGGATCTCTCCCCATTCGCTTTTAAGTGGGAATCCATCAATAAAATACCAGTCCCGGTATTTGGATTTTTTCACCATTTTCCAGGATATCCGCAAACGCAAAAAATTCTCTTCCCGTATGATTGTATACCGCATCCAGGACTACCTTCATACCACGCTCATGCGCTTTTTGTACCAGCTCTTTGAGATCCTCTGTTGTTCCAAAGGACGGGTCTATCTGGTAGTAATCCGTGGTATCATACTTATGGCACGAATTTGATTGAAAGATAGGTGTCATATACAGCACATCGATTCCCAGATTCTGAATATCATCCATATGTTCGATGATTCCCCTGAGATTTCCATGCAGATCATCCATAGGCGTAATCGGTGCTTTATACCACAGTTCTTTGTCTACCGGCTCCGTTGCTGCAAAACGGGATGGGAAAATCTGATACACGACCTTGTTTGCTGCCCACTCCGGCACCTCAAACATCTCTTCCTCCCGGAGGTTCTGCGGACAGTCAAACATTCTGTCCCTGTTTATAATGCATTCCTTATCAAACTCATAATTTCCATAATATACCTTTTCTCCCTGCGTGTCCGTAAATTCGAAAAAGTAACGCAGACAGATCAAATGCATCTTTATCTGTGCTTCATAATAATCATGAAACTGTGAGACAGCAACCTTCTTCATCGGAACTGTCTTTCTGGTATCCTTACGCTCCATAGGTATATACTTGTCTTCATAGTGAAGGATTACCTCCTTCATATCATCCTTTTTTACCTGCACGCGTATCACGAATAAATCCTTATCAACCGCATAGCTAAACCTTTTATCCATATCATGAAAAATTGCTGAATATTCCATAAAATTTCCCCTTTACACTTGTTGTTTTCCTGTATTTTAACTTACTTTTTTCAACAATTCTAGCACTATATCCACGATATTTTTAACTTTTTCTACTTTTATGCTTTTTTGCGATGATATTACTGTTCATATAATTTAAAATGTGCATTATCAGTTTAAAACCAATAACGCACATTTCCTCATTGCATCCTTTTCCCGCATTTATATATGTCACGAGTCAAATTATAGTTCCTACCTGCGACAACTTTATATGTAAATTCAACATCAATAATTTTTTGCACCGTTTTTAATTTCTATTTTCTGCAACTTTAAATTTCCGGATCATTTCACGCAGATTTTCCGCTTCACTGCTCATCTCCTGACTGGCTGCTGCACATTCTTCAGATGTTGCCGAATTCGTCTGTACGACATCATTGATCTGTTCAATTCCATCATTAATCTGTTGGATTTCTGTTGTCTGTGTCTCTAACGTTTCTGCAATATTTGTGACTTCTTTTGTAATGATCTGGGAATTCTCAGCAACCTCCTGCAATTGTGATGCCGTCTGCCCTGCAATCACCATACCTTTTTCCACGGCTTTCACAGAGGTTTCAATCAATGTTGCGGATTCCTTTGCTGCCTGGGCACTCTGGTCTGCCAGCACATTTACCTGATTCGCTACCACTGCAAATCCCTTTCCTGCCTCCCCTGCTCTTGCAGCCTCAATGGAAGCATTCAATGCAAGCAGATTCGTCTGGGACGCAATTTCATTGATTGTTGCAATGATCTTGTCAATCTCTTTTGATGCCCCGTTGATCTCATTCATGGAATCAACCATATCCCTCATTTTACCATTGCTTTCCAGAATGGCATTTCCAAGTTCGTCTACTCTTCCACTGATTTCTTTTGCGGATTGTGAATTTTTTCCTACCTGTTCAGAAACACCTGCGACTGTTGCGGTCAGTTCTTCTACAACTGCTGCCTGATTTGTTGCTCCATCCGCAAGGTCATTGGAGCTTGATGCTACCTGATCTGCGGCACCCGAAACTTCATCTGAAACATGCTGGATTCCCTTTATTGTCTCTGCCATGCTTTCTTCAAACAACATAAAGGAGTTTAAAATTCCAACGAAATCCCCTTTCCACTCTACTTCCGGCTGCACATCAAAATTTCCTTCTGCAAACATCTTCATTGAATGGCCAATATCATCTACATAGCTTCCCAGAATGCGGATGGATTTACGCATACTGTGTGCCAGTCTTCCAATCTCATCATCCGAACGGTAGTCCAGCGTGCTGTGCAGGTTTCCATCTGTCAATTCCTGTGCAACGGCTTCCACTTCACGTAATGGTACTAAAATTGACTCAAGTACTTTTTTGCCTGTTTTTATTGTCAGTTTCCATGCCAAAACCAGACAAATAATAATACACACAATTCCTGCCACTGCAAAAATAACCGTAATTCTGACTGACTGGCTGCTTACCTCATCGGTCATTTCACCTAATCTTATTGCAATTTTTACGGCTTTATTTAATGCCGGGGTACAATCATTCAGAATGGAATCCACTGCCTTATCTTTGTCCCCGCTTTTGATTTCTTTCATGATGGAATAACCAATGTTTCCCCAGTCTGTAAGGACAGATGAGTATTCTTCACAATCCGCATCCGGAACAACTCCGGATTTCTTTAAATTTTTCAATTCGGTATTAACTTCTGCAAGCAGTCTTTCTACCGTCTGCTCATAACCGTCATAAGCGGATGCATCATTATTTAATGCCATTTCCCTAATATTTCTCGCTGCTGCGTTAACATTTATCCTGCAGATTTTCACTGCCTGGTCTGCGGCATTAACATTCTCAATATAATGCATCATATTCGCAAATAGCATACCTATGACCACAATAGAAAACAGACCTGAGACCAACATCATAATAATGACTTTTCTGTAGCCATAGTTTATCCTTTCCTGCAGATGCATATTTTCCAAGTTCTTTTTCATCATATTTTTCTTTGACGGCATAGTTTGCTATTTCCTTTCTCTTTTATTCGACTCTTGTATATCAAATTTTTTCTCAAAGTCAATAAATTTCAGGAACAATTTTATTATTCTATTTTTCACATAAAATGTTGTACTCATCCCCCGAAAAATACAGCACTTTTACCAATTTTTTCTACAGTTACCTCTCCGATCGAACATAATGTAATCTGGAATGTCGTGCCGGTGTTTCCTCGTAAGAGTCATACTAGTACATAACTGAAAATACTATTGTCTGAAACACCCTCTGTTTTCATATATGGCATCAGGTTCCTCCAAAACATTCTCTAATTGTCTTTGAAATATCTGAATCAATAAAATCTTTATGTGCCATGTCATCAAGGATATCACATGTTTTTTCATGGGATAATGCCTTTTTATAAGGTCTGTCTTCCGTAAGAGCCTGATAAATATCAACACATGCCATCATACGTTCCTGCTCATTTAATTCATCAGCGGTTTTTCCAAAAGGATACCCTTTTCCATTTAATTTCTCATGATGGAAAGCCGCCCAGTCTCGTATTTCTTCAAAATCATTAACCTCCGATAATATAAGGTATGTATAACCAGCATGATTTTTCATTTTGGAAAATTCATCATCCGTAAGCTTATCCGGTTTTTCCAGAATTTCATTGCCTACCGCCATTTTTCCTATATCATGCAGTGCACCAGCCAAATACATTTTCTGTACCGTGATTGAATCATATCCCATATATTTTGCAAGCAGGGAGGCTTTTTCAGCTACTCCTATAGAATGCCTGCTTGTAAAAGAAGATTTATAATCTACAATCTTTGCAAAGAAATCCGCAACATTTTTACACATTTCCCAATCAAAAACCATTTTTTCTCTTGGAATAATTTTCCATAGCTTCGTTTCAAAAGAATCATCACTTAAACACATATAGGATTCTTTTGTGAATACATGAAGAAAAGCATTAACACATTCTGAATCAAATAGACGATCCTTTTTTTGGGAAAGATACTGACATATAAAATCCCATCTATTATCATCAGATTTAATACTATTTCCTATGATACCAACGGTATCTGCAAGATGAATAATTCTTGCAGGCAATGGGGTTTCATTCCACTTTTTTTGAAAAGGACCAGTTCCATCGGCATGTTCATGATGATACAAAATCACATTTGAGACATCTGTTTTAAAAGGAAGTTTAGTAATATTTTTTTCACCATAAATACAATGAAGATTCGTTTTTCTTATGGACAAATCTTTTTTAATGTCAATAACATAATTCCTTTCCAGCTCTTCCGTAATATATTGTGTCAAAGCATTATCATGCAATGTATACCAGCTGTCACAAAGGATGATGATATGATCTTTGCTGTGAAATTCAGGCATAACCTGCCGGATCATGGAGGCTGCCAGTTCCAGTTTAGATTCTTTTTTCTGCCACATACGATAGCCAAGAGGAACGGAAAGATAAGATACTTTATCCCTATTCCAGACAGGTACCATCCACAATACAAAATGATATTCTTTTTTTTCTGGATGTTTCTGTGATATACTTATACGCGGTCGTATCAGACCGGAAAGGAAATATTATGTTACAAAAATTATATGTTTTTTTCAGGAAAGAAACCGTTTTGTCAATTGCAGTGATCCTGGCGCTTCTTTCTATGTTCTGGGTCAGACCGGATAAGGCTTATTTTACTTATATCGATTTCAGGACTCTCGGGCTCCTCTTCTGTTTGATGGCAATTGTAGCTGGTTTGAAGGCTGTTGGTGTTTTTGATATACTTGCCAAAAAATTGCTGATGGGAACATCGGGAACTGTGGGTGTGATCAGGCTGTTGGTACTCTTATGTTTCTTCCTGTCAATGGTGATCACCAATGATGTGGCATTGATTACTTTTGTTCCTCTTGCACTGATCATTGTGCATAAACTGCCAAAGGAACTGGGCAATTACTGGCTTCTTAAAATAGTAGCCATGCAGACAATCGCTGCTAATCTCGGAAGCATGCTCACACCAATCGGAAATCCGCAGAACCTTTATCTATATGCCAGAGCAGGAATGTCCGCGGCAGAATTAATAACCCTGATGCTTCCCTATTCCGCCACAGCACTTATCCTTCTTCTGATATGGATACAGGTAGCCGCTGCCAAAGCACCTCACGTATGCGGTTCCGAAAAAGATAAAACTCTTTTGGGATTCTCTGACAGAAAAGAACTTAACATGGAATACCTGGCCGCTTACCTAATCTTATTTACAATCTGCCTGCTCACTGTTGCACGTATCATTCCATACCAGATTCCTCTTGTATTGGTTCTTATATATATGCTGCTAAGAAACAGGGAAAATATAAGCAGGGTGGATTACTCCCTGCTTGCCACCTTTATCGCATTATTTATTTTTATCGGCAACCTTGGAAGGATTCCGCAATTCAGCAGTTTTCTGGAAAGAATCATGGCAGGAAGGGAAACACTTACTGCTGTTCTTGCCAGTCAGATTATGAGCAATGTTCCCGCTGCGCTTCTTTTATCCGGCTTTACAGATAATTACCGGGCTTTAATTGTCGGAACCAATATTGGAGGTCTCGGCACTCTGATTGCATCCATGGCAAGCCTGATAAGTTTCAAATATATTGCAAAAGAAAACAGGAATCTGAGAGGGAAGTATTTGGGAATATTCACCGCCTCCAATATTATATTCATGATATTCATGTTAGTATTGTATTTTTCCCTTAGATAAAAATTTTCCCGGAATTATAAAAGCTATAGCAATTCTTTCTTCGAAAAAAATTCTCCGCGGCACTCTCCCATCCTGGAAGAAAAGCCGCAGAGAAATAAATATATTTTCGGTGCCAATACAAAGTATAATGGCGATAACTGCCATTTTTTATAAAAACATTTGTCTTTCTATTCTCTTATCTTCTGTTCAGCATCAACCTCTAAAACGCTTCGCACTTCTTCAATCGCAGAACACTGACAGAATATGGCGGTGCCTTGTATACGAACTCTGAGGAAGCGCCATGCATATTCACGGTAATATTCTTCACCTTCTCCGGCTCTTCAAAGCTGTTTTCATCCCCCTTTTCACCGCTAAGAAGTGTTACGGTATAGTCGCCCTGTACCTGACAGTCCAGTGTAATGGAAACCGGATCCACATCTCCTGCAAAATTAACCGCCTTAATAATGATTTCGTCCTTGGTGTCAGTTACTACCGAAACAAAAGCAGGTCCGTAGGGAATCGAAATTTCCTTCTGAAGCTCACCATCAACATACAGGCGAATCTGTTTTCCGTCCGTTTCATATCCAAAGCGGTGATATTCTCCCGGTTTTACTGAAATAGCAAAGTCCTCAGTCAGCTTGTTGTCATGCATATAGCCAAACTCTTCCAGTGAACATTGTCCTCCATTAAACTTCCAAAGGAACGGGCGCACCAGAGCTGCATCCCATTCTTTTTCCACTCCGGCCGTAATCACGAGCTGCTCCTCATAATAGGAACGAACCACCCTGGCACTGAATATACCCAACTCGAAGTAAGCATTTTCCTCAACAAAAATGTCGGTCTCAAATCTTCCATAAGTCTGGTCTTCTTCTCCAAATACCACAAAGCTCTTGGTCTCATCAGCCCATTCCAGAATACTGTGAAATTCCTTTTTCTGCTCCTCATCCGGAAGCTGAAGCAGGTGGCCATCCTCTGTATCCTGCACATGTCCCATTAATTCATGAGTAATCTTTGCTTCTTCTCCATTCCAAATGGGATTTCTGAAGCGAAGTTCCTTATTGGATTTTAAAGATGCCATTCCGGTTCTCGGACGATAAACACGTCCTCCCTCATCTTCGGATCGCACCACATATTCTCCGCGATTTTGACCGAACATTTTCCAGACATAATAAGTAGGAATTCCAAAGCTCTGATGATTATTGAAACGAATCAGATTAGGATACCACGCTCTGTAATTTACATTTTCAAATAATGGAGCATAAGAGGCCAATGTTACGATATCCTGATTTTTCTCAATACCCATAAGGAAAGCCGCTTCTCCCAAAGCCGCATACAACTGTCCCATATAGTTGCCTTCGTTTACAGCCACCTCTCCTACAAAGATTTTTGGTCCCTTACGATCGTAGTCATCATAATAATTTACACGTTCTGCAAAGAACTCTGTTGTATTGTAAAAATGTTCATCCACGCACTCGGCAGGACAACCATTTTTCTCTACATGCTCATTGGCTATGGTTTTAATCTGGGGATACAGTTCCTTTACCTTCTTATAAATCATGTTGTATCGCTTTTCATAATCCGGACCCCAGTTTTCATTACCAATCTCCAGATAGGTCATTTTAAAGGGTTCCGGATGCCCCATAGAAGCACGAAGCCTTCCCCATTTGCTTTCCTTAGAGCCGATAGCATATTCAATGGCATCCAGTGTATCCTGTACCATTTCATCAAGAGCCTCTCCTTCCAGAAGGACACTCTTTCTTCCCTGACAGGTCATTCCGCAGTTACATACATACAGGGGCTCCATCCCCAGATCCTCGCAAAGCTGCAGATATTCATGAAAGCCAAGTCCTAATGTACTTCTGTAATGCCATACAAACAGCTTACTGGGTCTTTCCCATGCCGGACCTACCGTATCCCGAAATCTCATCGCTGTGGACGGTGTCGTTCCTTCCACAATACAGCCTCCTGGAAAACGCATAAACTTTGGACTCATTCCCTTAAGCTTTTCTACAAGATCTGTTCTGAGTCCATGCCCCATGTAGGTATTGTCAGGCATTAGTGAAATAAATCCCAGCAGAATCTCTCCGCCTTCTTTGCAGGAAATAGTAAGCTGTGCCTCGTGACAATCCTCAGCTGCTGTCAGCTTCATGTCATATCTTGTATACTCCTGACCGGAAACCACCAGACTGTTTCCAGCCAGTACTTTTCCCTGGTATTCGATCGCTACGTCCAGTCCTATTTCTTCCTTTGCTTTTGCAAATAAATACAAAGAGTAACTTTCTCCAGCCTTTACGGATATACCGCAGTAACCGGTATTAGTCAGAGATCCGTCCTTTTCAAACTGCATACGCAGAGCTGCGTCCCGATGTTCATTCAGGGTATCCGTCAGTTCCAGTTCCATCTTTGCATTGTGTGTATACCATGCCGGTATTTCTGTTTCCGGAATATTGTTGCCCTTTACCCAGCGGCATAAGCCTTCTCCGTTGCAAAACTCATCCAGCCATCCGGATACGGTTTTTACATGGACGCCATCCTCCTGCTGTATATAACCCTCCGGTAAAACGGAATCTTCGAAGCTTCTGTTTCGAAGCATTTCCGGATAAAGTCCTCCGTCTCCGGCACGGTTAATGTCTTCAAAAAAGATTCCGTATAAATCCCTGGCTGTCTCAAATCGTCTTTCCTTTGTTTTAATCTTTAACTTGCTCATTGTAGGCTCCTTTTTTAGTATCGTTTTCTCTTTCCGATTTCTTTTTGAACTGCCTGTATATGCAATAACATAGATTATGATAACTCAAATGATCTTAATGCAGCATTTCCGTTACCGCGATAGGTCAGGTAAAGCGCCTGTATTCCATCCGGAATCGTAACCGGTGCGGTATACCTTTCCCAGACATTGGTATATTGAACCTCTAATGTCGCCAGTACCTCTCCATCCCATGCTGTCTTTACTTCAAAAGTGCCATCTGCATAGCCCCGGATCCAAATACTGATTTCACGAATATCATGGCAGTCAAAATATTTGAAGCCGATGGTAGTTGAATCTGTAATATTGGCAATATATCCAACTTCTTCGTCTCCATCCCTGCCGTCCTGCATTACTCGTGGAAAATTCCCTTCGCCCACATAAACTGATGGGGTATCGGTAAACAGATTACATGCAAGATAAGCGGGGTATTCGCCTTTACCCTCAAGCGGACCTCCATTTAAACCGCAGGAGGTAATTTTTACCTGTGGAATACTGCCGTCCGGCATAATCTGCAGCTTTTCAGCACATCCCTGTCTGCTGTACCAGGTATTATTGGTATGCCTGTGATAAAAAATGTACCAGTCCTCTCCGATCTGCACAATACTTCCGTGATTGTTGGCACCGTAAGCTGTTGGCATATCTGCCGGCTTGTAGGTATCGATGTGCAGATCACAATTGCTGACAATAACTCCGCCATAGACAAAGTCCCTAGTAGGATTCTTGCTGGTGGCATAACATAATTCGTGCATTAATATGGATGAATAGACAAAATAATAGGTGTCACCTACTTTACGGATGGAAGGTGCCTCAAAAAACTCATGTCCCTCAAATCCGGTACCGGCACCATATTCACAGCCGGGGGCCACAAACACTGGAGCTTCCCTGATCGTCAGCATATCTGCTCCCAACACCGTAGCCATAGCTCCGGTACGGGATTTATCACCTTTTCCGCAAAATCCGGTATAAAGATATGTCACATCTCCTTCCGTCAGAACCCCCGGGTCAAACTGGGGCTCATCACCTTCCTTTTCGCCCAGACGTGTGCCATCTTCATAATGAACATAGCCATAAAATTCATACTTTCCTGCCGGAGTATCACATACAGCAACGGAAACTACCGAAACCTTGTCCAACACGTAATAAAGATAGTACCTTCCGTCCGGTCCCACCGTAACATCCGGGGCATACAGACACATTTTGCCTTCCGGGTTCAGCGGATCGGCTGTCTTCGGATAAATCACACCCTCATATCTCCAGTTGCCCAGGTCATCGACCGGAGCTGACCAGCACACATAGTCTCCCATGCAGAAAACATATCCGTTAAAGTAATCATGGGATCCGTAAACATATACGCGATCGCCAAAAACATAAGGTTCTCCGTCCGGAATATACTCCCAGGACGGTAAATATGGGTTAAACGCTTGTTTTTTCACTTTGATATCCTCCTTTGCAAGCCTAATCCATGTACATTGTTTCATAAAGCAAATTACCGGGTGCTAGTTTAAGCCTTCAAGCTGACCACACGATCATAGTCATATCCTCGATCCGGATTCACCTTTCCGGCATTCAGTTCGAAATAAACCACACCGTTTTCGTTTACAGGAAGCTCTACGCAGATATTTCCGTCCTCCTGCTTTTTACGCTCTGTTTTTACAAAAGGTCTGGATGATTCCCGAATCAGCTTCGTCTGTTCCTCACTCAGATTGGCAGGTTCTCCCATATCATGCCATACCTTCAAGGGATTACATGTTTCCTCATCTACCGTCTTAGTCAGGAAGCAGTACTCCTCCTGTTCAGCCGGACATGTAAACTCCAACAGCATTTTTTCTTTACCCTGTTCTGTACTTTTACGGGCAATATTCCAGGCTACACCTAGATAATCACCGTTTGCACGTTTCAAAACGACAATATTGTCATCCTTATATACACAATTGGCTTCATTTTCCTCAAGCTTTTTGTAAAAAGCAAATGTCCAGAAGGTCGGCTTGGTAATACAGCCATTGGCAACCAGTCCAAAGCCGCCGTGGAATGGTGTAAAAGGAACTCCCAGCTCTTCAAACACATCACCAAATGTCCAGTAGGAATAGGATTCATTCACATCTCCCAATCTGGAAAGCTGCTGTGCTATAAGGGCCGCATTCAGGTTTGTATCATGAATGACGCCCTGAGGAGTATAGGAGCTGTTGAACTCCGTGATATGAATCTGCAGACCCTTATATTCCGGGAAACTGTCAATAATATCTCTGGTTGTTTTTAAATTGGCAAAGCCATCCTCTGCCTTCATCAGTTCAGAATATGCATAATGTCCAATACATTCCGGCGGATCAATGGTGTAATGATGTCTGGTTACGAAATCCACTGGTATGTGATTCTCATGGCAATATTCCATAAATGCCTGAATCCATTTCTCATCCGTTCCTCCACAAACAGCAGGTCCTCCTACACGGAATCCCGGATTCACTTCCTTTATGGCATCAAAGGTTCTATGGAACAGCTTAAAATATTCCTGCATATCCGCATTTTCCCAGAAGCCGCAAAGATTGGGCTCGTTCCATACTTCAATGGGCCATTGAATAACTTCCTCTTCTCCATAGCGTCCCATCAGATGCCGCAGCAATGAACGCACCATATTACACCACATATCATAATCTTTTGGAGGAGTGGTATTTCCCTGCCAGTAAAAGATAGTCTGGCTTCCACTTGCCAACTTTTTAGGCATAAAACCCAGTTCAAGAAAAGGTCTCAGCCCCACCTTCTTATAGGCATCCATTACTCTATCCAGATAAGTATAGTTGTACTCGACCCTTACCTTACCATCCTCCTCATAGGTCTGAAAGATCGCCATATCATCACAGAATAATCCATGTCCCCGGATATGCTTAAATCCGATTTCCTTTTGAACCAAGCGCAGCTCCTCCTGATATTCTTCTGTCAATGCAAGCCCCATTCTTCCGGTTCCCACACAATAATCTACATTATTGTGAAAAAAGGCCTTTGAATCCTTTGTAATCACGATCTTTTTTCTGTCATTCTCTGTTGCTCCACCCAAATTTACCATGCATGTATCTCCTTCTGCTAAATCATGTTCCTATGCAGTCACGCATCAGATGTCTGACCGCTGCACGATCCGCAGCTCTCTGATGACGATTGCCATATTAATCTGATACTATCGCATTGATTTAAAGTTTCCAATGATTTATACTATAACAAAATTGATATATCCTCTGATGTATCAGAGCGGAGATTCCAGATGACTGAAATTGAATTTGTCGGCTACAGTGCCGTTCACCCCTCAGATTTTATATATGATGTTCCGAATGGCTTTACAGGCTATCTTCTGCTTCTTTTCGACTCTCCCTCGGAGCTGCTCATAGACGGAAGACTAATGCGGACAGCCGCCAATTCTGCTATTCTGTATACACCAGGAAGCAGGATTTATTACCGTGCTGCCGGTGAAGAATACCGGAATGACTGGATTCGTTTTCGCTCCGATCACTCCTTCGTGAAGCTGTTTCCGTTAACAAACACCCCATTTCCCGTAACAGATCCGGAATACTGTCATCAGCTTTTTAAATTACTAACCTGGGAGTCCGCCTTTTTCTCCTCTGAAAGCGAAGCAAACATTACTCACCTGCTGCGGGTTCTGTTCTCCAAATTAAGAGAAGGAATCCAGAATGAGTCCCCAGGTATTCACGATCATGAGCTGATTGCATTGCATAAGATGATCTACAATAATCCTCAGCTTCCATGGAATATAAACATGATGGCTGCGAAGCTTCACTTAAGTCCCAGTCATCTTCAGGCTCTCTATCACCGCCAATTTGGCTCCTCCTGCATGGACAATGTCATCGAAGGACGTCTGCGCCGTGCACAGGATTTATTAGAGTACAGCGAATACTCCATCCGCGACATTTCCGAGCAATGTGGTTATAATAATGTAGAGCATTTCTGCAGACAGTTCCGTCAGCATAACGGCTGTACCCCTGGACAATACCGGAAAAATGCATCAGCGGGAAGCAACAAAAGACTTCTCACCCACAATACCCTGGGAGGAAGGGAATTTGATAAGGTTCGATGATTTCCGACGCATTTGGTTCTAACCGCATCCCGTTCCGGAAGGTTCCGTTCGTCGAGTTGAGATCCGTAATAAAGAACCGGTTTCCATCCCCGCTGACAAAATCAGTATTTTCAACCTTGTTTCGTAAGTAGGTAATCATCTGTACCTTGTTTTTTCAAAAAGAGCCACCTGTTGATCAGGTGGCTTAATTTATCCTTGATTTTTCGTCCTGAATTCATCCGGCAGATCATCT
>Ga0256405_10010046_pt1 | contig 12664 bp, 10 predicted proteins | sample RumenRJG_02DNA_FD_189096 | JGI IMG/M metagenome (GOLD analysis project Ga0256405, IMG submission 189096) | Bovine rumen microbial communities from Lethbridge, Alberta, Canada - RJG_02 | ecosystem: Host-associated > Mammals > Digestive system > Stomach > Rumen | place: Canada: Alberta...
TTGTCGATGGTAATCTGCTGGTTCATGTCAAAGACGGGCAGATAGTTGTCCACCATCAGGATAGGACGGATGTAGTTGTTCTTGACACCATGCTCCTGGCAGAATTCATCCCAGTATTCAGCTACATTGACACAGGCGTTGCCGAATGTGATGACTGAGAAGATATAGCGAGCCTTGAACGTCCCCTTGGATACGAATTCACGCACGATCTTGGGAATGGCGCCGGCATAATCCGGACAGACAAATGCGATTTCGTCCGCCTCGTAGACAAGGTCAGTCTTCTTGAGCTCCTGAGGAATGCTCAAAGGTGTATCCGAGAACTGGCGGGCGACAAACAGGGAGTTGCCGGTCGCGGTAAAGTAGAAAACGAGCCTTCTTTTTCCGCGCTGGTGATCCTTGATAATGGCTGAATGAGTAAGCGGGGCAATCCCAGCCATTGCAGCCGCGGCCAGGGAGAACCCCATCCATTTAAGTGCGTGTCTTCTATCCATAGGATAAGTTATTACTGTTTGCATGGCAAAGATACAAGGTGATCCGTGTCTAATTGTTTCCAAAAAGGCGGAAAGAAAGGACAAAAACGCAGAAACCTTTGATCGCGAAGCAACACATACATATAAATTCATACGAATCTATATGAAACTAAAATAAGGAACAGACACAAAAATGTGACATTTTTTGGGCCACTATATACGAAAAACCCCTCAGACCATTCTGAGAGGGATTTTTGTGGAGCATAGGAGGATCGAACTCCTGACCTCAAGATTGCGAACCTTGCGCTCTACCAGCTGAGCTAATACCCCATTGACCTTGCAAATATAGCAAATTTCAGCATATCCTGAATCTTACGCCCAAAAAAGAACCATCATATTTTCCTGCCCTGGGCAATATATTTGCTGTATTTTAAGAAATGCTCGGGAAGAGGCATCCCATAAACTTTCTCGCGAAGGAATCTGCCATATTCCTTAATGTCCTTGTACGGCGATTGCTCTTCGACTGAAATTGTCTCGCCGATGCCTATCCTTATCCTGCGATGCCTCTTGTTCACAAGCTCATGAGGCAGCTGAAGCAGCCTCACCTTCCAGCTTATGAGTCCTAAATTATAGAACCAAAGAGAGTTATGGTCGAAGAAACGAACCGGGACTATAGGCACCCTGGCCTTCTGGATGAGCCGCAGGACGGAAGGCTGCCACTCGCGGTCACGAATCTTCATTTCCTTCAGGCTCAGGTCGGAAACTGCGCCTGAAGGGAAAAAACCTACCGGAAAGCCATCGTGAATCCTCTGCAATGCTTCTCTCACCCCATGGATGTTATTGACGGTTATCTTATTGTCACTCAGTTCTGTCTTTGGATTCACAACGATGAGGCAAGGACGAAGATTCTCGACCAGGTTCAAGAACTCGTTCACCATGTATTTATACCCATCCCTTATGTGTCCGAACAAGTCTATGAGTATGATGCCGTCCAGGCCTCCGTAAGGGTGATTGCTTATGGTGATGAACGGGCCATCCGGCAACATGTCCAGGCGCTCGGGGTTCCCGATGCGGTAGTCGGTGTGCACTTCCTTCAGCACGCCTCCGGCGAAATCGGCGCCTTGCTGATCGCTCAGGTCGTCATAAATGCTCGAAAGCGTCTCTATTGATAATATTTTTCTGAGAATCTCGGCAGCGGCGTTCCCGGCTTTGCCTTTAAATGCGGGAATCAGCCTTTCGATGTCTTTGACAGTCAAAAGCGGCATCGCTATTCTCCTTCGCGTTTAGGCATAGGGTCAATCTTGGCATAACCCTTTGCGTCATTGATTATCGTAACGAGATAGATGACGACTAGAATTGCCAGAATGACGATTCCGGCAAGGTCAATGGAACCCAGGGCAATAGACTTCCCGAAGACATCACAGGTCACCGAGAATGTCTGGAGAGGCTTGACGAAGTACAGGACGGCAATCAGGATCATTGCGATTATCCTGAACTCAGTAGGCCCTAGCTTAGCGTATGTAAGCTTGAACTCGCCCTTCAGATGGGCGTTGGTGCCGACATTGACCGTGAGGCAGAGATAGACGGCGAACAGAGCAAGCGCCAAGGACAGATGCATGTAAGAGGACAGCCCTATGCCTAAGAACATGAAAGCCTCGTTGATGCAGTCTACCGTGTGGTCTATGTAATAGCCGTAGATTGGGCGCGATGTCTTGCGAACCCTGGCCAATGTGCCATCCAGGGAGTCCCCGTACCAATTGACGATGAAGCCGAAGAAACTCAGCCACAGCCATGCCGGATTCCTGCTGGCAAGAACGAAGCCCAAGCCAATGAGCAAGGCTCCGATTGACCCGATGAATGTAAGAGTGTCCGATACCACCCATCGTGGCTGCCTCTCGGCAAGCCAGACGAGAACTTTTCTCTCAACTCCATTCAGGATGGAAGTCTGTATTCTTTCAGCTTTCTTGTCGGCCATATATTATTGAATTTCTTTGATATAAACTCTTGCTCTTTTGTGGAGCTTGCGCTCGAAGTGACCCCACATGTTCTGGACTGCCATATTGCTTTCAAGTTCCCTCGTGCTTTCCAAGTATTTGATTCCGTGCTTGTGGTAGCCGATGCCCATTTTGGCAATCAGCATCGCATTCACGCCTTTGTCTTTATATTCATCGGAAATAGCCACCAGGAGGGCATCAATCGTGTCATTGTGTTTCAGTGCATGGAGGATATGGTACCAGCCGAATGGGAAAAGATGTCCCTTGGCCTTTATGAGCGCTTTTGAAAGCGAAGGAAGGGTGATTCCGAATGCCACGACCTTGTCGTCCTTGTCCACGATGACAGAAACATAGTCCAGGATCAGCTGAGGCAGGAACTCCTTCTTCAGATCCTCGCACTGAGCCTGGGAGAGTTCGGAGAAGCCATGGAGCGAAGAATATGCATGATTGAGGACACCGAATATGCCGTCGGCATATTTCCGTACCAGGTCTTTCTTATTCTTGAACGTAGCTTCATGCAGCCCCAATCGTTCTCCAATAAGCTTCGACAGCTTCACGTACCTGTCGATGTTCTCGGGAACGGTGACTCGGAATTCCACGTAATCGGTCTCTTTCTTGTAGCCTTCAGCCAGGATCAGAGGCTCGTAATACGGATCGTTGTATTTCCCGTAGGCTGTGGGGTATTGGTCGAAACCGTCCACCAGGACTCCAGCCACGTCGAATTCCAGAAAGCCCACAGGCCCTTCGACCACATTCATTCCATTCGCCCTTGCATAGCTTTCCACTGTGTCCAGCAGGGCGTGGACGACTTCGGGATTGTTCGTGAAATCAATCCATCCGAAGCGGCAGATGTTCTGGCCAACTTTGCGGTTATATTTATGGTTGATTATGCCAGCGACACGCCCGACGAGCTCGCCATCTTTGTAGGCAAGCCAATATTTCCCCTCACAAACCTCAAAAGCCCTGTTTATCTTGGGCGAAAAGGTAGCCATGTCCATGGAAATCAGTTGCGGGACATAATATTTATTATTCTTGTAGAGTACATTAGGAAATTTGGCAAACTGCCTCAGATCCCTTTTAGTGCGTACTTCCTTTATGGATACAGCCATTTTTTTTCACTTTACGCACCGCTAAGGTACGAAAATTTCCAATAATGTTGCCATGGTTGATAACTTGTTTGATAAGTTCTACCCGAATGGAAATATTTTATGCGAATTATGACTACCTTTGTAACCCGATTAATGATAATCGGAATGTCGCACGAATATAATCTCAAAGACTCTAATCTAGCTCAGACTCTCATCCCTGGCGTCTACAGGTTTGAATGCGAGAATCTCAAGAATCATTATTTCATCATCAGCGATGGCGGCACAAGGAGGCTCATGGCTTCTCCTGAGGTGGTCGGATTCGGCTCTTATCAGTCCATGGTGCCTGCCACTATGAAAGGCATGCAGTACTTGACAGACAATGGTCTTGAGGGGAAAGTGAATATATTGACGATCCTCAGAGGCGGATTGAACTATCCCATCGAGGAATGTGCCTTCAGGGCAGGCTTGAGGGTTACGAACATGGATTTTCTCTCCTGCGAGAGAATCATCGAGGATAATGTCATCAAAGGCCTGGACGTCCGCTACCAGAAAGTCCGCACATGCAAAGACTGCGTGCTGATGATTGGCGACATAATCGCATCAGGAGCCACTCTTAAGATGTGCATGGATCATGTCATAAACTGGTTCCATGACCATGGCGGCAGCTTCAAGAGGATTATCTTTTTTACGATAGGCGGCACGAAAGCCATCGATGTCATGGAGGATCTGACCGAGGAAATCAAGAAGCTTTCGCCTAATTTCGAAGGTTTCTCTTGCTTCTTCTACGAAGGAATATTCAGAGTCTATGAAGACGCTGGCGTGCTAGGTTTCCAGGTACCGGACATCGATTTTTACTGGGGCGGAGGCATCATTTCCCCTGAGTTCAGGGAATATGTCGTTGCGCATGGCTTCTCGCTTTACGAGAAATGCATAATCTACGACGGCGGGGCTCGCCGCTATGAGATACCGGATCATGTGGAAGAAGTAAAGAGATACTGGAACGCAGTGCTGGAGGCTTCAGGCAGGACGGACATAATGGAACTTACCTACGAAAGAATAGGATACAGGGCACCTATTGAATATGATGAATGGCTCAAGACCACGCATTTTCAGAAACTCGGTGACCTGAGGGTGCTGTACAGCGATGAAAGGGTTTTCCTGGCAAAGGCCGAGACTCTGACTCTCAGGCAGATTGCATCAACTAGATTAGAGCAAATCAATCAATCACTTAATGGTTATGAGTAATTATAAGCAAGGAGCTGACGCTGACTTCACCAACGGATCAGTCAGCGCGGCAGGTCGCAAGAGCAACCTGAGCATGTTCATGGTAATGCTCGGCTTCACTTTCTTCTCTGCATCTATGTGGGTAGGCCAGAAACTGGCGACAGGGCTTGATTTCTGGGGATTCATCGGTGCTCTTCTCTTAGGGGGACTTATTCTGGGGGCATACACAGGGGCATTGGGCTGGATTGGGGCTGAGAGCGGCCTCACCCTCGACATGCTCGCTCGCAAGAGCTTTGGCGAAAGGGGCAGCTATCTCCCAAGCGCGATGATAAGCTTCACGCAGATAGGCTGGTTCGGGGTAGGCCTGGCAATGTTCGCCATCCCGATTGCAAAAGAAATCATGGGACTGGAAGTCACTCCGGACAGCATGCCTTGGCAGGGTTACATGCTAGTGCTTATTGCCGGCATACTGATGACATGCAGCGCATACTTTGGCATCAAAAGCCTTACTATCGTTAGCTACATAGCAGTTCCTGCCGTCGCTATCCTTGGCACTGTGGCCATGATCATGGCCGTTCAAAGGGGCGATTCGACCCTTATAGACCAGTTTTCAAAGGGTTCCAAGGATCTGAGCGTCATAGCCGGCGCAGGGCTGGTAATCGGAAGTTTCGTGTCTGGAGGCACTGCCACGCCGAATTTCGCCCGTTTCGCAAAGAATGCGAAAGTCGGCTTGCTGGTCACCGTCGTGGCCTTTTTCCTTGGGAACAGCCTGATGTTCTTTTTCGGGGCTATTTCAAGCATTTACGTAGGGGGCAACGACATTTTCGAGGTGATGCTGAACCTGAACCTGTTCTACATTGCCATTCTGGTGCTGGGCTTGAACATCTGGACGACCAATGACAATGCCTTGTACACTTCCGGCTTAGGCCTGTCCAATATCATAGGCCTTCCCAAGAAAGCGATGGTTCTGGCAGCCGGCATCATCGGCACCGTGTCTGCAGTCTGGCTGTATTGGAATTTCGTGGGATGGCTGAACGTGCTTAACTGCACCCTGCCACCAATCGGCATAATATTAATAATCAGCTATTTCCTGCATAGGAAGGAATATCTTGCCGGCACCTTGCCTAAGCGTGCCGTGAACTGGTTTGCCATTGCAGGAGTCGTTCTTGGCGCTGCCGTGGCCAATCTTGTTAAATGGGGCATACCTTCCATTAACGGAATGATTGTCTCTGCTGCCTGCTTCTTCGTAGGGTATATTATCGAAAAATCTCGAAATCAGTCGTGATTTAAAAATTGAAAGTAAAAATAGGGCAGAGGATTGGGGAATTGTCTAAAATGGTCGAAAATCTTTTCAAAAGGCATCAAGAGATATTCCGACTTGCCAGAACTGTAAAAATTACTTAATTTCGTCCCAATTTTTGAGAAATGCTTTCTCGATTTTGTCAGGCTGGTTGCGTAGAACTTTTCGAAAAGATGGAAGGCAGAAACACTGTAAATAAAAAAAGGGACTTTAAGGCAATTCCGCTCGCATATAGATGCTTCAAGGCATATCTGCGTTTTCTGTTCGAGCATGTCATGTATAAGGACGTGCGGTATCTCCACATGGAGAATGTTCCGGAAAACGGAATCCCGACATTGATAGCGAGCAACCATCAGAATGGCCTCTGCGATGCACTCGCCATCCTGATGTCTTTCAAGGAGAGAAAAGTCAGATTCATAGTAAGGGCAGATGTCTTCTCGCTTTCCCCAGCCGCAAATAAGTTTCTTCGGTCGATCGGGCTTCTTCCGGCTTTCCGCATGAATCACGAAGGTGAAAATGCCTTGAAGAACAACGCTTCCACCTTCGAGGATTCCGAGAAGGATCTGGCTGACGGCAATTCAGTCGTCATATTTCCCGAAGGCGGCCACCAGACAGGACACTGGCTGGGAAATTTTTCTTTCGGCTACACTAAGATGGCGTTCGATTCAGCGGAAATGCTGAATTTCGAAAGTGATGTCATGATACTCCCGTCTTGCAACCATTATTCTGATTATTTCGGGATAAGGCAGAAATGCCTGGTGGAATATGGCGCTCCAATTTCCCTGAAGCCATATTACGAATTATATAAGGAGAAGCCAAGGACGGCACAGCGCCAGGTAAACAAGCTCGTATGCGAGCAGATTAAGAATATGATGTTCAGGGTGAGAGACCTTGAATATTACGACGAGTTAGAATTCATCCGCAACAGCTCATACGGTGAAGAATATGCAAGAGGAAAAGGTTTCGATCCGGATTATCTCCCAGACAAGATGACTTCTGACAAGGAACTCGTCGCTCGCTTGGAGGAAAAGACGGGAAGAGATAAGATCAAGTACTTCATACTCTCGAAATCTACGGGCTGGGACATCGAAAACGAGAATCTGGAAGAGGGAAAATGCTATTCCATCGTGAATCCTGATGAGGTTCCGGAAGGTAGGCCGGTGGCTTACGAAAAAGTGAAAGCCTACAGAAATGGACTGGAGTTTGCAGGCATAGATGAGGCTGAGCTGGATTCTCCTGGAACGGCTGCCGAGATATTCGGTAAGATTCTGGGTCTTATTCTTTTGCTGCCGCTTGCGATCGTCGCTCTGTGGCCTTCGATAGTGTCATGGTTTTTCCCAATGCGCTTCGAGAAGAAGATGGAGGACAGGATGTTCCAAGGGACTTTGCTGATGGCGTTGAATGCTTTGTTCGTGTTCCCGATCCTTGGCATGATAACCTTGGCTGTGGTTTGGCCGCTTTGGGGATTCATTCCGGCGATATGCTGGGTGCTGCTATTTCCAGCGTTGTGCGTTTTTGAGTGGAACTACGTGAAATGGTTAGGCAGCCTTCGCAAAGACTTCGCTTTCAGGAAGGCTCTGAGGTCGGGGAAAATAGAAGATATTAAGAAAGCTAGGTCTGAAATGAACGAGGAACTAGATAAATTATTGAAATATGCAGAATAGGGTAGTTATCACAGGTATGGGAATATATTCCTGTATAGGGACAACGCTTGAAGAGGTAAGAGACTCATTGTACAACGGAAAATCAGGAATATGCCTGGATGCTGCCAGGAAGGAACTTGGCTTTCGTTCGGCTCTGACTGGGAAAGTCGAGGAGCCGGATTTAAAGGCTGAGCTGCCACGTTCCGTGAGGGTTTTCATGCCTGAGGAAGCTAAATATGCTTTTTGCGCCACGAGAGATGCTCTCAAGGATGCAGGAATAGACCAGGAGTATCTCAACGACCACATTGTCGGATTGCTATATGGAAATGACAGCTCGACGGTTCCTGTCATGAAGGCTGTGGACGTGATCAGATACCAGAAAGACACGTCTCTGTGCGGCTCCGGAACCATTTTCCAGTCTATGAACTCGACGGTTACGATGAATCTCGGTTGCATATTCAAGTTAAAGGGAATAAATCTCACCGTGTCAGGAGCTTGTGCCAGCGGATCCCATGCCATAGGGCTGGGCTCGCTGCTGATTCAGAATGGACTGCAAGAAATGGTCGTCTGCGGCGGAGCACAAGAAGTCAACCCATACGCCGTGGGTTCTTTCGATGGAATTTCAGCATTCTCTACAAGGGAAAACGCTCCAGATAAGGCCAGCCGCCCTTTCGACAGAGATAGGGACGGTCTCGTGCCGAGCGGTGGCGCTGCTACAGTGATTCTAGAGAGCTACGAGTCAGCAATGCGCAGGGGAGCGAAAATTTATGGAGAAGTGGTCGGTTATGGCTTCTCGGCTAATGGAGATCATATTTCAGCACCGAACGTCGATGGGCCTGTAAAGGCATTGGAAATGTCGATTGAACGGGCTGGGATATCGAAAGACGAGATTGGTTACATAAATGCCCATGCTACATCCACTCATGTGGGGGACGCAAATGAGGCTAAGGCTCTTTATAAGGTGTTCGGGGACAGGCCGATAGAAATAACCAGCACTAAATCGCAGACTGGTCACGAGATGTGGATGGCTGGAGCCAGCGAGGTGATATATTCAATGCTCATGATGAAGAATGACTTCATTGCTCCAAACCTGAATTTCGAGCATCCCGACGAGGATTCGGCCATGCTGCACATCCCTGCGGAGAGGGTAGAGAAGCATTTTGACGTGTTCTTGTCAAACTCTTTCGGGTTCGGTGGAACGAATTCATCTTTGATTGTAAAAAATATTAAATAGCATATTATGGAAAAAGCAGAATTGATTCAGAAAATCAACGCCGCAATGGCCGAGGAATTCGAAGTTGAGGAGTCTGTGTTCACTCCGGAAGCTGACATTAAGTCCACTCTTGAACTTGACAGCCTAAGCCTCGTGGATTTGGTAGCATTGGTCGAGAGCAATTTCGGCATAAAAATCAATGGCACCGACATCGCCAAAATAAGGAATTTCGGGGCTCTGTACGACCTCATCTACGAGAAAGTTCAGTCAAAATAAATGTCTGCGGAGCCGATGCTAAAAGGTGAGGAAGTCTTGAAGCTGATTCCTCAGCGGCCCCCGGTCGTAATGGTCGATGCATTATATTCAGTGACCGTAGATTCTGCGGAAACTGGATTGGACATCGATCCTTCTTGCATATTCTGCCGCAATGGGAAGCTCTCCGAACCCGGAATCGTGGAGCATGCAGCCCAGAGCGCTGCCGTCTTCGCCGATTACGACTCTTACGTGAAAGGCATTCCGCCACGGCTTGGATTCATAGCCGAATTGAAAAACTTGGAAATCGCGTTGCTGCCAGATGCTGGAAAGTCTCTGCGCACTAGCTTATCGCTTTTGGGCACTGCGATGGGCATGTCGCTAATGAAAGTTGAAGTGCGTTGCGGGGATGATGTCGTGGCCGAAGGTCAAATGAAAATATTCATAAAAGAATGAGAGAGCTAAGCCTGACAAAACGCGTAGAGGTTAGATTCTCAGAGCTGGATCCGTTGAAGGTGGTCTGGCACGGGAATTACGTGAAGTATCTCGAAGATGCCAGGGAAGAATTTGGCCGCAGGTTCGGCATAGGCTATTCAGAACTGGTGAAAAACGGTTATTATGCGCCTGTGTACGATGTGCGTCTGCGTTATGAGCGCCCGGCAGTGATGAACGATGTTCTGCTAGTGAAAATTACTTACAGGCCGGCCGCTGGAGCGAAGATGGTTTTCGACTATGAGATTCACCGAGAAAGCGATGGCGCTCTGATTCTCACGGCCTCGACGATTCAGCTTTTCGAGACCTCAGAAGGGGAGTTCTGCCCGATAGTGCCAGACTTCTACCGAACATGGCAGGAGAGGGTGTGCTACGATTTCTATAAAGTCAATGCCTGCGAGAGGACTGATTCCGGATTCATGTTTAATGTCTCGCTGATGCCGGACAGTGAAGTCTACGAAGGCCATTTCCCTGGAAAGCCGGTAGCCCCAGGGGTCTGCATGATGCAGATGGTGAAAGAATGTTATGAATATGCTTCCTGCACTGTCACGAGGCTGGAAAAAATCAAGCTCTGTCGCTTCCTGAGGCTTGTGGAGCCATTAAAAATCCAGGACCTTCAGATTCAGCTGGATGCGGTTGAATCGGACGGGAAGGCTGACATCCAGGCTTCTGTTTTCAAAAACGAGGAAGTCTTCGTAAGTTTAAAGGCTGAACTTTCGTTTAAGGACAATGGATAATTTTTTCGTTCGCCTTTACAGATTCAATCAGAAGCATAAGGCATTGATGTATGTCACGCTGCTGCTTAGCGCTGTCATATTCATTTATTTCGGTCTCAAGGTTCGCTACGAAGAGGATATTTCCAAGCTTCTTCCATCGGACGATTCCACGTCGGATGCGAATCTGGCCTTCGGCAGCCTGAAAGTGAAAGACAAGATATTCATTCAGTTTCGAGGAGCAGATACTATTGATGTAGAGACGCTTACTGCAGCTTGCGACGAGTTCTTCGACACTCTGGCCGTGCGTGACTCTTCTTCGAAATACATCGACAACGTACTTTATAAGATTGACGATGACGTGCTTGTGATGGGCTTGGATTACGCCCTCGCTCACGTGCCTTCATTCGTGGACACGTCGTGCTACAAGCGTTTCGATGCATCAATGCAGCCAGATGCCGCGCTAAAGCAGATGCAGGAGAATCTGGATTTGCTGGAAAACGACTTCACAGGCTCGTACGCTCAGATGGTCAGCACAGATCCGCTGGCCCTGCGGAAGGATTTAGCTGAGGGATCCGGTGGCTTTTCTGGAGGAATTTCAAGTTATACGCTCTTAGACAACCATCTTTTCTGTAAGGACAGCACAGTGGAGCTTGGCTTCATCTCGCCAGACTTCTCGTCGTTCGATTCCGGGAATGGTACGTATCTCGTGAATATGCTTGAGAACGAGATTTCAGCCTTCCAAGCCTCTCATCCGGGCATAAAGGTTCTTATGCATGGGGCGCCTGTGCGCAGCGCGAACAATTCCAGAAGAATCAAGCTGGACCTGTTTCTCACGATCGGGATCTCGCTGATCGTAATCTTGCTGTTCCTCTGCATCGCATTCAAGAGTCTCTCTGTCGTATTCTTCATGGTGCTTCCGGTGGCATACGGCTCTTTCTTCGCCTTGTCATGCATCTACTGGATGAAGGGCGGCATGTCAATAATGGCGCTGGGGATAGGCGCCATAGTGCTTGGAGTGGCGCTCAGCTACTGCCTGCACGTGCTCACGCACTACAAATACGTGAAAGATGCCGAAAAAATGTTGCAGGACGAGGCCACTCCTGTCTGCCTCGGCTGCCTGACGACAATAGGCGCCTTCATGGGCCTGATTTTCACCAAGAGCGACCTCCTTAGGGATTTTGGAATATTCTCTACGCTTGCTCTGGTCGGGAGCACGCTTTTCGCTCTTATCGTGCTTCCGCATCTTCTCACCGTCAGGAGCCATTACAGAGCAGAAAAACGCAATGAACGCATATTCGCTGGCATAGACAAGATGGATTCCTATCCTCTCGACCAGAAGAAGTGGTTGAATTGGACGATAGCCGCAGTCATCTTGGCATGCCTGGCGTTCTCATTCAGAGTGCAGTTCGACAGTGACCTCAAGAACATAGGCTATAACCCTCCGGAGCTACTGGAGTCCGAGGCTTTGTTCGCCCAGAAGAATTACGGAGGCAATGCCCAGGTCTATTATGCGGCCACTGGAAGCACTCTGGACGAGGCTCTCTCTACCAGCCGCGAGATAGTGCGGGTGATAGGTCAGTTGAAAGAAGATGGCGTGGTGAAACACTCATCCGACGCGGTAGGAATGTTGTTCCAGACTACGGAAGAGCAGAACGAAAGAATATCCGCCTGGAAGGCTTATTGGACTCCAGGGAAGATTGCAGAGGCTCGTTCTGTGATAAACTTGTCCGCTGAACAGGCTGGACTGAATCCAGATTCGTTCGAACTCTTCTACGAGATGGTCGGCAACGATTATGAGCCGAGCTCGCTCTATGATTCGGATGTCCTGCCGGAGGGTTTGAAGTGCAATCTGATTGAGCAGTCTGAAGATGGAAAATACCTGGCTTTCACGCCAGTGCAGATGCGGCCGGAAGACAAGCGCAAGGTCAGTGATGCGGTGGCCTCTGTGCCACATTCTCTAGTGGTTGATCCGTTCTATTACACGACCGACATGGTGGAGGTCATTCACGATGACTACAGCGTGGTTCTGCTGATTTCTTCGCTTTTCGTCCTTGTCGTGCTCCTGCTGTCGTTCAGAAACATTTGGGTGGCTCTGCTTGCGTTCATGCCTATGTTCCTAAGCTGGTTCGTAGTAGAAGGCGTGATGGCGATTTTCGGGATGAAGTTCAACCTGATCAACATCGTCATTTCCACGTTCATTTTCGGAATCGGAGTAGATTACAGCATATTCGTGATGGAAGGCCTTCTGGATCAGCTCAGGAGTGGGAATGAC
>Ga0256405_10010047_pt1 | contig 12664 bp, 4 predicted proteins | sample RumenRJG_02DNA_FD_189096 | JGI IMG/M metagenome (GOLD analysis project Ga0256405, IMG submission 189096) | Bovine rumen microbial communities from Lethbridge, Alberta, Canada - RJG_02 | ecosystem: Host-associated > Mammals > Digestive system > Stomach > Rumen | place: Canada: Alberta | collected...
CTCTTCGGGCACAGACTCAGATGACGCGAGACTCGCGAGAAAATCATCCGGCGTATCGCCTACGATGCGACATACGCCGTCTTCGCACACCCACATCTGGCCGTTGACCATATTCGTCTCGGCATGCGAAGCAAAGACGAAAGCCGCAAACAGAATCGCGGACGCGATTTTATGTAAAAGAGACCGCATGAATTAGCGTGTCTTGAAACGGTACTCCGTCGTGCTGCGGAAGGTCTCACCAGGACGCAGGACGGTAGACGGGAAGTCGGGACGATTAGGCGAGTCAGGATAGTGCTGCGTCTCGAGAGCGATGCCGGCGAACTGGCAGAGCGTCTTGCCCTTCTCCTTCGCGGGAAGCTCGGTCGTCATGTTCTGTGCGCCGTACATCTGCATGCAGGGCTCAGTCGTCATGACTTCGAGGACACGCCCAGACTTGGGATCGCTCATCTCGGCGGCGAGCTTCATTTCGCCAACCTTGCCGTTCAGGACAAAGTTGTGGTCATACCAGTTGTCCATCGGTTTCAAGCTCTCCTGCGCCGCCATCCAATCAGCCATCGAGCCAATCGGGCGCGCCTTGCGGAAGTCGAAACCAGTGCCGTCAACAGCCGCATCCTTCGTCGGGATGAGCCCCGCGTCAGTTTGCGAATACTTGTCGGCATTGACCATGAGAAGCTGGTCAAGCACCGTTCCGCTCGCTTCGCCCGCAAGGTTCCAGTAGGAATGGTGCGTCGGATTGATGACAGTCGGCTTGTCGGTCGTCGCCTCGTACTCGACGCGCCAGATGTTCTTGGGGAGAACGGTGTAGGTGACTTTCATCGTAACCGTGCCGGGGAAGCCCATGTCGCCGTCGGGCGAGACAAGCGTCAGCACGAGGCGCTTGCCGTCGTACTCCGACGCCTTCCAGACCTTGACGTCCCAACCATCAGGGCCACCATGGAGGTTGCAGTGGCGCGGCGCTGGCGTCGTCTCGTTGACTGGGAGCTGCCACTCCTTGCCGTCAAGCGTGAACTTGCCGTCGGCTATGCGGTTGCCGTAGCGGCCAATGAGCGTGCCCACCGAGAAGCCAAGCGTTTCGTATTCACCAACGGTGTTCCAGCCGAGCGTGACATCGGCCATCTTCCCCTCGCGGTCGGGCGCCCAGCAGCGGACGAGGCGGCCGCCAAAGTCGGTTATCTCAAGAGTGAGGCCATCGGGGCTCTTCAAGGTGTAGAGAGACGCCTTCTCCCCGAATTTCGTCGTGCCAAAGGGCTTCACGTCGTCAGTGTTGCAGCAGCAGCCAGCCATAAGAGCGGCAAGGGCTAAAAACGATAGCTTGTTCATCTCAATAGTTCTCCTATTTTGGTTAGCAGATATTTTACCTAATTCCGCCGAGAATTGAAAGTGCGTTCCGAGTTGTCAAGGCGGCGAAATCTTCAAGCGGCATCCCGCGCAAATCGGCGAGAAACCGCGCCGTATGGACGAGAAACGCCGGTTCGTTAGAATTGCCGCGCATTGGCACCGGTGCCAAGAATGGCGAATCCGTCTCTATGAGGATGCGGCCGTCCGGCACGATTCGGGCCGATTCGCGGACATTCTCGGCAGCGCGGAACGTCACTATGCCGGAAATGGAAATGTAGAACCCGAGGTCGAGAAGAGCGCGGCAAAACGACGGCGAGCCGGTGAAGCAGTGGATTATCCCCTTCGACGGAATCTCGCGCAGGATGCCGAGCGTATCGTCATCCGCATCGCGGGTATGTATGACGACTGGGAGACCAAACATATTCGCGAGATCAAGCTGCCGCGCGAAAAGTTCACACTGGGCATCGCGCGTCTCGGGCGAATAGTGGTAGTCGAGCCCTATCTCCCCTACGGCTGCGACACCTGTGTAGTCGAGCGCAGGGAGCTCCTTCCCCGCCTGGTCGCGATCCCAGCCGATTGCGCGATACTCGAAGCCCTCCGTTCCCGCGTTCAAGGTTTCGCTCCCGCCGACGGCCATTATGCGCGTCACACCAGACGCCTTGGCGCGCTCAACGGCCGCGGCAGATTCGCCGGGCGTTCCCTCGAAGTGCGCGTGTGTATCGAAAAGCTCGATCATTTGGGCACCGCTTTTGCGGCGAGATCGGCGAAAGCGGTCTTGTCGCGCGGATGGACGTCGTTCATCTCACCAAGGCCCGCCGCGAAGGTGTCGACGAAAATCGCGCCCGTCTCGTCGCAGACTTGTTTCTGGACGGCGCGATACTGCTCCCACGGACGGTTCATCTTGGGAAGCCCCATCATGATGAACGGAATCTTCTTGTCTCCGCGCAGTTCAGAAACGAGGGCGCGAAGCGTTTCGAGCTGGTAGTCGCGGTCTGTCGGCTTGTCTGGCGCAACGCAGGTCGTCGCGTTCGATTCGCCCTGATACCAGAGGATGCCGTCAATCTTGACCTCGCCATCCTTGATGCGCTTGATTCCATTGTCATACATCTTCGACACAGGCCACCAGTAGGCCTCTTCCTTGTTCGCTCTGCGGCGCGGATACTCGCGCGCGACCCACGCGCACGGGAAGTCCTTGTTCTGGTCGAGGCGGTGGCGGTTTGTCGCAATCGCGGCAAGATGCGGATAAAGTGGCTTTCCATCCTTGCCCATAGCGCACATCGTCTGCTCGGAGAGGAACGATTCCGTCGGCGCACCGCCGGCCGCGACATAGAGCATGAAGATCGCCTTGCCCGTTTCTTCCGCGCGGCGGATCGCGAAGCTCACCCCGAACGCCGATTTTCGGAGGGCGTTTTCTGGTGTGAGTTTCGTCCATTGGTTGTCGTTGAAGTCCCACAGCCACACATTGAGCTTCTCAAGCCGCGCCATCTCCCTCTTTACGCGCTCCTTCTCCTCTTGCGTTGCGTTGAACTCATTCCAGCCTTTCTGCATGTTCGACTGCCCCGCGCAAAGCCAGTATTCACAAGGACTCTTATTATCAGGGCATGTCCGGAATTTGGGAAAGCATATGTGGCACGTATAGTTGTATGGATCCGTAACAGCCTTGAACGTCGTCTCGGCGATAATCTTCGCGCCCGCTTCATTGGGATGAATCTTGTCCTTCGCAAAGATAGTGTCCATCACATCGCGGAACGGTTCCTGCATGTCAATGCCGTCGGTATCGAACAAGCGCGCGACCTTCTCGAGGTCGTCCTGCATGAGGAACGGCTCGGGGCTACGATAGAACCTCTGTCCTTCAATGAGCGGTGAAAGCTTCGTCCAGACGAAAATCTTCGCCTTGCGGTTCACGCGCTGATAGTCAAACAAAAGCATTATGTAATCATGCACAAACTGTCCGCGTTCCCGTCCGCCGGTGTATTCCTTGATATACTCGCCGTTGTCGTTTATGCCGAGGTTGCAGATGACGATGTCCGGCTTCCATTCGAGAGCCGCCTTGTGCTCGGGCATGTAGCGGAAGCCGCGCTTCTCGTTGCCGCGCATCGAGTCGAGGTAGATGCCGCGTCCGGAGTTGCCGAAGTTGCGGACCTCGTACTTGCCCGGCTCCGACTCGTCCAGCAGTTTCTGGAGCTGGGCGGGATAAGACTCGGCCGCGCGATTGGCAAGTCCAAGTCCGTATGTTATCGAGTCGCCTATACACGCGACCTTTGTCTTCTCTGCGGCGCCTACCGAAAGCGCCACAAGAACTGCAATTGCAGCAACGCATTTTTTCATTGTCTTATCTCCTTATTCCCAAGTGACTTTGACACGGAAGAAGCGGTTGGTGTCGCCGGGCGCGTCAAACTCGACATTCTGCCAGCTGTTCGTAAGCGCGGGCTTGCCCTGGAGGACATACGTAATATTGCCCAACGCCGTATTGGTAGGCGAGTATTCGACGACCGGCCTCTGCCCTTCCATGCGGATAGTCGCCAAGAACTTGCTCGTCTCGTTCGTCGGCTCAAGGCCAAGCACATAGCTTTCCCATGGGGCATAGCCATTCTTGACGCTACTATGGTTCTTGTTCGTGGCGAAATCATTGTACTGAGTCGAATTCCATCCACTCACGAGTTCTGGGAAATACATATCTATCCACGAATACGGCGTCGGGTAGTCTGTGTCTGTCGCCTTTTCCTTAGTCCAAATCTCGATGCGCTTGACCGAATAGGCAGAGGCATTCAGATTGGTGAAGGCATTGGCTTCCGTTCCACGAGTATGGGTATAGTCAAGCGTCGCGTCCCCACCCCAGAAGTGCTGCGAGAAGTTTCCTATGCCGAATTCAGCTTCGGTTGAATTCTGGTTCCAGTTGTTGTACGCGAAGAGCACCTGCGCAGGACGCCCGGATGTCACCGAAGTGGTACGGAACACCTGCATGCACCCTTCCGTCTCTCCTTTGTCGTTTAAGGTGTCATTCCAATCTAAATAAGATCCGCCGCCATGCGCGGCAGGCGCAGCAACGTCACCGGAACTTGTCCCCGAGTATTTAAACGGCGTGAACTCAATCCAACCCGCAACAGTATCGTCATCCGCAGGAACTTCGTCAATGCCATTATGGTTTGACTTTACATGCAACTTATTTACGACCGTTTGATGCTTCGACGACGGAAGACCTAGCTCTTCAATTGTTGAACCAAATGCTTCCATATCAACCCAAACCCACTTGCTGACATTGTTGTCGGCACGGACATACTCGACGAAGTAGCCGACACGCGCAACATCGTTCGTCGGAGCTTGTTCGTCGACATCGGAATAGGTGATGTCTGTATGATCTTTACCTTTTGTCGCATTGATTACCCCATAGCGCTTGTATCCGCGACGGTAGTCGACAAGTTCCGGCTTGGCTTCCGCACCAAGTTGCTCGCTCGTCGGGGCGACTATCGGCGTGGCAGAAGGGAATGCTGCCGATGCGTTAGGATATAGGTTCGTCACCTGTTCAAGCCATCCTTCCGCCATCTGGTCATGACCCCACCAGTCAGGGTGAAGTCCATCGTTAGACATGTAGCCATCCTCTTCATTGGCAGTCACAGCAGTATTCAAGTCAGCAAGAAAGACTCGGCCAGCAGGAAACGCTCCCTCATCTATGCCCTCTGCTCTTGCAACCTGAGCCCTAACTTTATTACTGAAATCCGCAGATTTCTGGTTGAGACCATCAAGCCAAGTAGAGTTATACGGCGTACACGCATTTAGAGTTGTAGATACAACTATTTTCGAGTTTGGCAGGTCTTTGATAATGCGCCAAACAACATTTGTCCAATCTACGTAAACCAAATCTACATCACGAGCGTAGCTGATCGAAAGATCGTTTATTCCTGCATGCAGAAGAACCACATCTGGATTGCCTGCCTGTGCACACAATGTGTCAACATTCTCAACCATTGCGCCACGCTTGGACGCAGCCGGCACAACGCCAATCGTGCCGCCATGCTTGGCAGAGTGGCTCTTCCAATTGTCAGGAACTGGCCGCCCTGACGGATCAATTGTGTCGTGGAATGAGTTGGTGCCAGAACGGGACTGTATCTTGTCATAGCATCCAACCATCTTCACATTATAGCCTAGCATGGTCAACTTCTGCGCAAGCAATGCACGGTAGTTTGCCCAGTTGTCACTATTGGAGTGAAACCCTTCCGTTATTGAATCACCATAAGGCCAAATCGCAAGAGTCCCCTTTGCCGACTGCGTTTCCGCATTCCAGACGCGCAAATAAATTGCCTTCGCACCATAGACAAGTTCAGCGGAGAGTCCTTGCGGGAGGCCTTCTGTCGTGAGCGTTCCAACATATCCATAGCCCTCCGACATCTTCTGCGCCTTCGTCCATGTCGCGAGCGTATAGGAGCCCTCAGCAAGTTCGGAAGTGTTCGTTACTGCAATCGTACCGCCGGCATTGAGCGTTCCGATATAAGTGTATTCCTTGGTCTCGCCGGCAGAGAAGCGCCTTGTTTCGCCAGCTTTAATATTCAATGTTATCAGATCATTCGGCGTGTAGTAGCCGTTGAATACCACCACCTTCTCGACCACAAAGCCCGTGAATGGCACCATATTGTTGGCGCTTGCCGTCATGCCGGAATTGCCACCAATGCCCAACTTCGTGAGCGGCACATTCGAGAATTTGATATTGGCATGTGAAACCGTACCGCCAGTCATCGCATCCAGAGAATCACCAACATAAGCCATGCACTGCTGCCCGTTATCCCTTGCGCACAGCACATATCCGCCGTTCGCCGAAAGCGTTGGGGCCGTAGCAAAATCGTAAGGCTTTCCGTTGTCGTTGCTGAAGTTCCTGTAGACGGCCAGCGTCTTGTCCGACTTCGTGTAAACGCCAACATCAAGCCCGACATCGGCCATACCACCGAAAGCAACGACGGGCGCAGAAACGACGCTTGATGCGGCTCTGTACTTGATGAGCACAGTCATATTGGCGCTGTTTGCCGCTGTTGTGTCAATCACCGCCGCCGCGTCGCCGATGGTGAGCGTGCCACCGAAGGTATCGTCCTTCGCGGCGGTTGTGCCGCTTACGGAGAGCGTGTAGTCGCCCTTCTCCGCCGTCTTGAAGTCGTTGACCCAAGAGACGACGGGCTTGATCGCATAGCGGTCTGGATCGACCGGCCGCACCGCGCCCTGCGCCGGGAAGGTATAGTTGGCGAGATCATTAGTCGTGACCCATTCGTCGAAGAGCGCAACGTTCTTGATGACCATACCCGCCCAAGGCTTCGCGCCCGCGATAGTCGGCCCACCAATGCCAACAGACGCTATGTATCGGTCGGATCCCGTGAACCGAAGGTCGGTTTTCTCACCGCCGGAAAGCGTCGAAAGCGTCTCGCCCGTGTAAACGGCAGTGCCGTGATCGTTCGGGTTCGCATTTGTCGCCCAGGTGGAGATGAGGATGTAACCCTCCTGCGGGATCGTCTGCGCTGGATTGGAGAATGGATAGTTTCCTCCTGCACTTACTGCCGAACCAGTATACCAATATCCCTCAAGCGCAGAAGAGCCAGAAGCGGCAAGCGCACCAAGATCGTACAACGAGAACATCGACGCAGGGACGGAATTCGCCGCAGGCGCTCCGCCGGACGGCATTGAATACTGCACGAGCATCGTCATCTTCTGGTGCGTCGCAGCCGGTAACGCAATCGTCGCACCGAGCGTAGTGGAGTTGCCGATGACAATCTGCCCGAGCGCGTTTGTCGTGTTGCCGTTCAGCGAAACCTCAAGGCCAGCATGCGCGCTTCTGTCGTCGCCAAACTCGCCCGCGACCCACACGGCTACAGGATCGGGGCCTTCGTATTCGGGTTCAGGCGCCGGCGATGCCACTAAGTATGTGTACAAAGTAGCTTTGCCGCCATTGACTTTCACGTAGTAGTAATTGATCCCTGTTTCCAACGCAACAGGATCAGTATACTCTGTATATTCCTCGTCCTCAAGCTTCTTGTACCAAATCGTGGCGGTTGGATCATCGCATATGACGGCCATCTTCGTCCCCGCCTCAACCGCGCCAGATGCAGGCGAGACCGTCAAGGTTGGCTCTGGTTCCGGCTCGGGATCATCGCCCGAGCTTTCCTCAGACGGCCAGCGGAAATACTTGAGTTCCGATGTCGTGAGAACTCTGTCGAATATGGCAAGACCTGTTATGGTCATGCCCTTAGCCGCTTCGTAACCATTGGCAGACGCGCCCGCACAATATCCTCCAATACCAGCGCCGTAAATGGTAGAATTATCGGAATCAGAAGACCATTTCAAAGATGAGTTGCCCCAAGCTTCGGTCAAATCATACGCTGAATTGCCCTTGTAGAGATATGTGCCAGCCTTGCTGTAGGTGAATGCCAGTACGCCACTTTCATCCACTGATCCTGATTCAATATTCCTATCATCATTCCAATCTTGATTACCAGACATGCCTCTAAGCTTTCCGTCCGATCCTAATCTGATACCACTTCTTGTACCAGTGTGGTCACTGTTGATAGTGCTGGTGAAAAGAACTCGCTTATTGGTTCCCGCCTGCAGGTTAGAATAGCGGACAAGCACAGTCATACCTGCAAGGCCTATTGTTGAACGGAACATCAATCCTTGGTTGTCCTTGTCAATAGTGACATCCGAATAGTCAACTCCATCTGTTGCTCCCCATTCGTGCTTTACGCCACCATGCGTAGTATTCCAATCAATCAACTCATAGCCGCTAAACTTGGTAAGTTCATCAGGCCCGAAATCTCCATCCCAGACAGCTACCGGCTCTGGACCAGGAACTGTATAGTTCGCAGGCTTCACATAAACCAGGCTTTCCGTGCTTGAGCCGACAACTGTGCCGCGCTGATCAACGAACTCGATTGTTCCGCCGTTGAGCGTAACACCCGTGACCGTAAAGCCATCCATCGCCTCGTCGTCGGTCAGCACGACCTGAAGTGTCGCGCCGGAGCACACATCAATCTTGCCGATGTTGGATGAGTTGCGCGAGAGCGTGATGTCCGAAATGTTGATCTTGCCGCCCATCTGCGAGAGATCGCCTGAAATGGTAAATCCAACGGAGTTGTCCACATATATCGTGCCCGTGTAGGTTGCCGGAATTCCCTGAATCACAAACATACCGCCAGAAGTGGAGGTCTTGAGATATACGTCGCCAGAGCCCGAGAAGAAATTAGCGCCAAGGGTAAACGTATTGCCATCAGCGTCGAGAGTCGTGTACTTGCCAACCGCCGCACAGAAGTTGACCGTCTTCGTTTCAGTCACATTCCTGGTGATTTGATACATACCAGCCTTGAAGTTGAGAGTCGGCGCATTGTCACCTGAAATGGCGCCATTGACCTTTACGCTTCCACCGTCTTCGAGCGACAACACCGTTCCTTCACCGTATGTATTGATTGCTGAACCAGTCGCAAATGCGCCGCTTATCGTGAGGTCGGCCCCTGCACCGAGGTAGAGTCCGCCGTTTGCCGCCCATCCCTTGCCGGCGGAGATCTCTACTTCCTTCTCGACATAAAGTCTTCCGTTGCTTGCTGTCGCTTCTTCCGGCATCGCGTCGGCAATCGCCACGTTCTTTGCGGCAAGGTTAAACGAGCCAGCAAAGCCGGAAATATCTTTTATCAGCACCTTCTCGGTGCTGCCGCCACTACCTGAGGTCTTGAACGTGCCAGTACCGGTCAAGATGTCGAAAGTAGACTGCGCGCCGCTGGAACCATCGCTCCAAGAGAGTGCCGGAGAATCGCCATTGTCAACAAGTTCAACCGGATAGGGGAATTCCGTATTGGCTTTCAAATAGCCAGTTACGCCATTGAGCCGGACGGTCGAATTTGAATGACCCCATTCTCTCAGATTCAGCCCAGCTGCCACATAGTCGCTGAACACAACCGTGCCGCGCCATACACAATACTTGTCGCCAAACTCATTGCCGTATGTCACAGCAGAAAAGACGTCACTAATATCTCTAAGATTTTGCGCTAATGAATAATCTATATCACACGAAATCATAAATCCCGGATTGATAAATAGTTTGCCTCTTGGAATCACGACCTCCGGCTCGAATTGCGTGGTTGATAACTTCGTGGGTATCTCATTCTCCAAGGTTCCTATGGAAAGCTTTAACGTCTCATCTGCCGCCTTGATGTTAAACTTGGTGCCGACGACCTTGACATATCCGAGGTTGAAGTCGGACGGAAGATTGAGTGTCATCTCAGTATCGCCGAAGTTGTCATCAAAGATCACGTAGTCGCCTGCACTCGGCAATCCCTGCGACCACCTATTTTTATCCCAAAAGTTGCCGGTTCCCAATCCGTTAGGCGTCCACGTGTTTGCACTGGAAGCTATGGAATAGGCGCTCTGCGCCGAAGTCCACCTCTTAAGTTCATTCCCATCTTCATCCTGAAAAATTAGCTTTGCCCCCCACGGAGCTTCAAGTTCATTGATTTGCGAGGTCGAGTAACCGTATGCAACCTGCGCCTTGTCAAGCGTCAGATACAAAGTGCCGTTCCATATATCAATATTCTTCTCTTCACCAGCTTTCAATGTCAGTGTTCCGGTGTCCTCATGCGACCCAAGGCTGACACTGCCAGTAAAGTCTTTAAGATTGTTAAATGTCGCGTTTACGCCCGCGATGTTTATAATGCCGCCGCCCGCAACCGCAGCATCTATTGTAACATTGCCAGGGGTCAGCTGCGTATTGCCGGTGATAAATATTTTCGCCGTAGACGGCAGGCCTGTCGAGAGCGTGTAATTCCCCGCTGGGCTGTTGAAATAGAGCGTACCCGCAAAATTCGACATGTCCGCCGGCAGATTGACGGTGACAGAAGGAGCCCACTTAAGCGTTCCCGTGAAGTTGCCCAATCCCTGGAAGGTGAACGAACCATTGCCGACCGAGTCGGTCAGCGTGATCGTGCCCGTGCCGCAGAACGCACCAGCGCCGAAGGTCACGTTCTGGCCCTTGGCGTCGAGCGTGGTCGTGCCGCAGAACCACACAGCATTGTCCGCAGTTGTTTCGACGATGTCATACGTACCGCCAAGCTCCTGACGCATCGAGTTGAAGCGGAGCATCAGGTTCTTGTACACCTCGGTGCCATCATCATTCGCAGCGACAAGCGTGAGGATCAGCATGTCGCCATCCCAGTCCTTCGCCATCGTGGTCGCATCGACATTGACCGTCCAGCTCCCATTGCCGTTGCTTACGGTAGTGACCTTCTCGTCCGGCAAGACGGTCAAATGGCTGGAATATGTCTTGAGACTGGTAACAGAGGTCGAGCAGGTGACAGCAATCTTGTTTGTAATGCCACGTCCGCATTCAATGTAGAAGCCCTGTTGCACAAGATCGATGCCGCAAGCTACGGAAGATACGGTCTTTATTTCAGGTTCCGCCCTAGGCGTGCCAATTGTCGTGACCGCGACATTGGAACGAGCTTCCGAGTTGTCGCTCATCACAGGCGTGACTGTGAAGATGTAAGAGCCGCCGACCTCAAGGCCTGTCGCCGTGTAGGTCGTCGTTTCCTCATGCGTCGCAATCATATCGCTTGTCGTCGCGCCGCCCGCCTTTGCAATTTCAATCGTGAATCCCGTCGTGCGGTTTGTATAGCAAGGCGGCAAGTGCCAAGTGAGCGTCACGTTGTTCGTACTCACCTTGGGGAGTGGCTCAAACTGCACAATCTTCTGCGGACGGTAACCAATCTGGAAGTCAGCGAGTCGCCCACCAGAAGTGCTTTCAGTCACCGCTGTCAGTAGGTTCACCCACCCTTCAGGATTACCCCAGCCGTAGTTGATGTTGATGTAGTGGGCTTCATTTTCCGCGCCTTCGTTCGCTATTGCGTAGCCGTCGACAACCATCTGGTGCCCTGGGGAGTTGACCTGTATCGGAGATCCAAAGTCAAGGTCGGCCTTGATTGCGTTCCAGAGGTTGGTGTAGCCGTCGCGCCAGTAACTCATGACAGGGCCGCGCTCAAACCAATAGTCTTCGGCGAAGTTGCAGAGCTTCTGCGTTCCGCCGGACGCGCCGGGCTTGTAGCTCATCCCCGTCAAGGACTGCATCCAGAGCGAGAGAAATGCCGTCTGGTAAGTCGCCTCCTTGTCCGTCGCCCACGGAGTAGAGGACGGGTTCGGGGCGTAGGCCACCACCTTGTCGTAGTTGAATGGTACGCGGCCATCAGGACGCATGACGTGCTCCGAGTATTCGCCAAGCGAGTTCCTGAGGCCATGCGCCCCCTGGCGCGACTTCTCGTAGCGGTAGGGCCAGCGCCAGTAGCGGTGCTCCTGTCCAGCCGCAGTCGCCATGCAGCCGCAGAGACTGGAGAGCGGCGAAAGGTCGTTGAACGGCGCGCCCTGTCCCCAGCCACAGTTCATCAGAGGGCCAACAACGCCAGTCGTGCCTGACGGTGCGGCTTTAAGCAACGTACGCTTCTTGGTTGCTGGCGCTGTCAGCTTCGCCCACTCGGGATTAACATCAGCCGATCCATCCGCTTCCTTCTCCGCCACCCATGCGCTGTCGGACGTGAGCTTGGCCGAAAAAGGCGAGCCCACCTCTGGCTCAACGAAATCTTGGGACGAGAAGAATGTGATCGGTGAGCACTTGTCCGAGCCGGCAAGGATGATGTGGCCGGACGGCTCCAGCGCAACGATCCAAAGATTGCCCCATGCAATGGCCGACGAGACCGAACGGTCAGGCAAAAGTCGTGCGCCGAACCCGCCTGGCCTGATAAAGCCCTCCGCGACCGCCAAAGCTGTCTCCTGCGAAACCATCTCCGCGACGGCAGGAACCGCGAAGGCCAAAAGCGCCACAGCGGCGATTGTTGTCTTCTTGATCATGCTTTCACCCCCAAAGTAATTTCATCTACAGTTAACACAGCGCTAATTATACCAAATTCCAGCCCACAATGCCTTAATCAACGCTCTTGACAGGAATATGAAAGCCCCGGGACTTCGCGCGGATGGTCGCTCGTGCCGAGAATCGGCGTAAACGTGCCAATCCACTTCCAGCCGCCCTTCTTAGGCAACGTCATTTTGACGTAGTTGACGCCCTTCTTCAAGTGAATCGGCGTCGGCTCGCGGTACCAGTAGTCTTCGTCGACGAGCGGCGTCTCCTTAGGATTCCCCTTCACTCCCGGATGTGCCCATTTCGGCGGCTCAATCTTGCGGCCATTCAGCTCAATCGTCGCGCCATGCTTGTTCCACTCACCGAGCTTCGGCGTCGGGGCGTCGCGGCTGCGGCCGTCAGACCGCGAGAAACCCGTCATGCCGATCCACGCGCCGCAGTCGATTTCGCGTTCGCTCATTA
>Ga0256405_10010049_pt1 | contig 12663 bp, 8 predicted proteins | sample RumenRJG_02DNA_FD_189096 | JGI IMG/M metagenome (GOLD analysis project Ga0256405, IMG submission 189096) | Bovine rumen microbial communities from Lethbridge, Alberta, Canada - RJG_02 | ecosystem: Host-associated > Mammals > Digestive system > Stomach > Rumen | place: Canada: Alberta | collected...
TTGTCGTGTGGATCACCCGTGTCGTGGTTGTCGATGAAGGTCACGGCATACTGAGCATATCCATCAGCACCCATCAGCGTGGATGTCTTATAGTTTGCGAGTTTAATCCAATTGCTATTGCCAAAGGCATCCTGGATGAAGTATTTCATTGGGAAGTCGAAAGCAGCGCTCGTCTTGTTGGTGGCGTCCACCCAATCCTTCACGCCACCGAAAGGATGGTCATCACTCTTCGTGTCGGTCACAGAGCCCTGCCAGTACTCGCCGACGGAGTAGGTAGGTTTGGCGGCCGTGTTATACATATTAATATACTTCGGGTCGTAGCCTTTCACGAAGTCATAGCGGAAGCCAGCGTAGCCCATCTCGTTGAGCAGGAAGTCCTCGTAGGTCTCCACGTTCTTCTGTGTCGTAGCATTGGTGTGGTCGAGGTCACGACAGCCGCCGTCATTGAGACCGGTATCCTTGTTGCCCTTTACCTTGCCGTATGCCTCAGAAGACTTATTGGTGTTACCCTCGTCGTCACTACAGATCTGTGTGTAGTTGGTGTTGTCCCACTTCACCGAGTAGGTCTTGCCAGTATTCTGGCCTTTCACGCTCTCATTTGCAAAAGAACACCAGCTCGACGGACCATTCTTATGGTTGATGACCACATCAGCGATGATGCCTGTTTTCCTCTCCTTATAGGTCTTGATCATCGTGCGCAACTCTGCCTCTGTACCGAAGGCACTCTTTTGATCAAGCCAGTAGATGGGGTAATAACCCATGTTGTTGCTCGTGGTGTTCGGGTATCCCGAAGGTGGCGCCCAAATAAGATTGAAATACTTTGAGAGTGTATCAGCCTGCTGTGTGAGGCTGCTCCAAGACGACTCGGTGTAGCTGCCCCAGTAGAAGCTTTGCAGCATGACGCCACCGTAGTTGGCTGGCCATCCCTGTGCCATCATGTTGGCCGCAGAGAGAAGAGCCACAATAGTAGAGAAAATCTTCTTCATATTAAATCTGTTTTTACCGTAAATCTTATGTAATGCTTGCTTCATATAATAATAGACATAGCAAAGTTACGATAATCTGCGCAACTTGCATTGCATTGATTTACGTCAAAAAGCGATTTAACATGTAAACGTTTGCATGATAATAACTATTTTCTATTTTCTCTGAACCCAATTATCTAATCGAATATTACGAATATTTCTAAAGTCCTTTGTGTTTTCAGTAACCATTACTAAATGATATCTCCGATATACCACAGTTCGACAACCCATGTTCATTGATAACCTCATCGACATGATATTTACCACGAAGAAGGAAAACGCAAATATTTGTATCCAAGAGATATTTAATCATACAAGGCTTCAATATTCCTCTTATTAAAAGACCGTGATTTCTTTATCTCAGATACCATATTATCTGCATCCATGGGAAAGTCAGAATCTTTCCAAACGCCATAAAAAGAAGAAGCAGAGACGTTCTCGCTCTTGCTATCAGCCTTATCGTTCTGCAACGATCTGCTCAAACGAGCTATAAGTTCCAACTTAACATCAGAACTAAGATGTTTAAGAAGGTTCCAATAATTATCCGTAGAATTCAGAGCTATATCCATAATCAAGCATTTTATCACATTCGCAAAGTTAAGCATAATCTTTGAAACTTGCAACTTAAACCGAAGTTTATTCTAAAAAAGAAAGACAAGAACCGACCTTATCCTCCGAAGCTCACGAAAAGAGGGCAGTCCCCGAAAGGAGCTGCCCTCTACATAATATAATGATAAAGCGGTAAAAACTTTCTTTCTTGTCATCTCGGCATAAGCCTTGCCATTGCACCAAGCGAAGAGCTTGATATCGTAAATGCCTGCCTCAACCTTGAGGTTGTCTCGGACCTGTGTCAGAGCAGCCAAGCCCTTGCCACCCCAGTTGATGTCCCAAGAGATGTTAATGATATGCCTCTATAACATGTTTAGCTATCTGTTCCGCATAACAATGTGGATTCATAACCGCTTTTTTGTTTACCAAAATATATAGTGACAGGTCATTACGCCGATAATGCTCAAATAGATGGTCACTGACAGTGGAAGAAACAAAGCGTCTGTAAACTCTGAAACGTCTTGTAGCCAATCCAAGTTCATCCTTTTCGTCTTCCGCGCCAATAAAGAAGAAAGAGGCTTTTTCATCTTTATGCAGTACATCAAGCATAATATGATAAAGTGTATAGAATATGGTTCTTGGTTCAAAAGTATTAGTGCGTAAGCTAAACTTGTTCTTACTATTAATATTCGCTTTATCGAAGAACTTTAGACAATAGGAGTGAGAAACATACTTCTCAACACGCACAATATAGGTATGATGAGACTTTGTTGATTTAAAACGATATTGCAAAGTCTCTATCAAAAGTTCATCTGTCCCAGATTTATCAATCATCTGAAAGATAAAGGGATACCCATCTTGCATCTCTGCCATCAGACAAGCATTGTATATCCCGGGATGCGCAGATTATCCAATTCCCTATCCGACACCTTAACCACATCAGATGAAGCATCGAAATAATCCACAGGATAGCGATACCTGCCATTAGGCATCAACACCTTCGTGACTCGACGAATCAAGTGCTGACCATCATCAGTCATTATCCGCGTCATTGTCTGGTGAATTATCTTTCCCATCATAAATTGTATTAATAATGTATATATTGCAAAGATAAGGCTTATTTTTCAATTATACAATAATTATGCCATCTTTAACAAAAGGGCACGAAAAGAGGGCAGCCCCCGAAAGGAGCTGCCCTCATTATTATATATAGCGGAATATTATCGGAAATATGCGCTATAGGATGAAAACGGACGCTTATTTGATGTCACCCGTCTCAGTGCTGAAGTTCAGATAGACCTTCTTGCCAGCACCAGAAGTGAAGGATGCACCGTCTGAGCCACTGTTGCCACGATACTGGATGGTCTTGTTGACAGCAACACCGAACTCGGCTCTCCACCAAGCAACATTCTGGAGTTCTTCTTCGCCCTTATCATTCTTTTCCTTTAATTGGAAAGGCATCTCGACATAGATACGTACGGCCTTGTCGTTCTTCAGAGCAGGTGATACAAAGTATCCGTCTCTGGTGGTAGGTGTAGAGAAGAGGTCGGCGGCAGTACGGTCACCCCAACCGTCAGCAGAAGCCTCTCCCATGAGGTAGACCTTCGGTGTGTAAGCCATGAAGGTCTCGGCTGTTCGGTCTACGACGAGGAGATACCATCCTGCCTTGTCGCACTTCACATTATTATCTTTTACAGCAAAATGGCTCTGCTGATCACCTCCATTACAGGTAGGTGCGAAATTTCTCGCTTTCCATGCATCTTTACCAACAACATTTGCTTCAGAGAACTTAAACAGTTCGTCCTTGTCGAAGTATTTGATAGTCCAGAAGAGGTTCTCGTGACCATTGATCATAGTCAGTTCCATCCACTTTGCACCCCAGTTGTATCCGCTGTAGCTACCTGTCATAAACAGCTGCGGGATATCCTCAGCAGTAGCGTAGACCGTCTGGTCGAGGAGGTTGACATGGATGATATAGTACTGCTTTGTTGTGCCGGCGAACTGGATGTTGCTGCCTTGACCATTTGTTTTGTCGAAGAGTTTAGTCTTAACCGGATTCTTGACATCCTCTGTGAGCTTAGCGGTTTGGCCATCACCAGAGAGAACGGTGCCAGCATTCCAGTCACCCTTATGAGCCAGGTCAAGCAGCTTAAACTGGAGATAGTCGCCAGACAGTTCTTGAGCTGGGACACGAATAGTAAACTCGGGGTTGTCGTAAGGGCTTGCGCCACCGAACGCGTACTTGTACTGTGTGTCGTTTGGATTCCAGCCATTGCCCTTCACATTACCAACCACATAGTAACCTACTTCAGAGAGTACAGGAGCCTTCGGGGTGATGTAGACATTGAAGGTGCCGGCATCTACGTAGACATAGTCGTTGCCTGTGACGGCAGAAGCCAGGATCTTTGCTGTGAACGGACGGGCAACAGGCTTCAGACCATAGCTGTCGGAGACGAACTGCTGGATGGTAGCACTGTCAGCATTGCAACCATTGCTCATGTCAATCGTCTTGGAGACTTTCGATCTGGCATCATCACCTGTCGGTGTGAGGACAACACGCACGTTCTTGACACTGTAGGCATAGTCTGCAGGCACCTGGAGCTTAGCCAGTGTGACACTGTCCTTGACAGGCTGTGCATTGTTGAGGTCTACAATACTGCCATCTGCTGAGGTCGGCGAGGCAGTGAAGCCCGGGATGGTGATAGCGTTCTCCTGGGCGTTGGTCTGCGGATCAGCCCAGTCATCGTAGTCGCCCTTACAAGAGCTCATGCCGACCAGGACAAGCGCGGCAGCCATACCAAAGAAATATTTCTTTAATTTCATTGTTGTATTCTTTAATAGTTTATGAGTAGGGGACGTGTCTTCGTCTTTCGGTGAAGCGCGAAGCCTCACGCCCCCAAGCTATTGTTACTTTACGTATGCAGCGTCGGTGTCGAAGTTGATGTACAGCTTCTGACCAGCTTGGCAGTTGACAGAATAGTCTGCCCCCTTTTCCGTCCAAGAGTCGATGAGGTTGAAATCACGATAGTAAATCTTCTCCTTATAGATAGAGAACTCGGTATGCCACCAATCCCATCCTGGAACCTTTATGTAAGCGCGGAGCTCTCCACCAGCAGCGAAGGCAGGAGATACCCACTCTCCATCAGCATTTGCAGGAGCTGTCAGTTCCCAGCCAGTGGTAGGATCGCTCCAATCGCCACCAGTTGATTTTCCAATGATGTATGCCTTCGGAGTTTCCGTGCGGAAGGTGTAGACCATCTTGTTGTTGGCAACGTCAGCGTGTGCCTGGACAACAATAGTGTACCAACCAGCGTTAGCGAACTGGATACCGCCGTCGGCAGCTTTGCTGAGACCAGCGTTACCCTTGTCTTCCACTTTTGCAATCTGGGCAAAGCCATTAGACGTTGTTTTGTCATCACCGAAGTGAACAGAAGTATTAGCATCCGCATAAATCATGCAGTAGAAATATTCTTTCTCACCGTAAATCAATCCCATCTGTTTAGCCTCGTTGCCGTGGTGGATAGAAGCGCCGGAGAGGAACATCTGTGCCGGTGTAGTGGCGACATAGCTGACCTGGGTATGCGGCAGCGTGATGACATTAGAGTTGATATAGGTGTTGTCGGTGAAGTCGACATGCGCACGCAGACGGAGGTAGACGGGCATGTTCAGACCTGTGGGGTCGGCACCATCGTGGGAGTTCTGATAGAGCTTCACGACAGCGTTGTTGAGCTCGACACCGTCAACGTTCATGTTGGCAGAGGTGTAAGAGGCAGCGAGGGTCTTGTAGTCGACACCCTGCCCGGCCTCGGTGCTCTGCTGGAACTTGGGGTCGATAGATACCTGCACCTGGTAGACGACAGGCGCCGTGTAACCATAGTCGGGCTGGCTGCAGGTGAGGTTCAGCGTAGCACCCTTTGCCAGGTCGTATGTGCTCTCACCTTGTGCGATGGCAGGCGTGTTGAGATGGAATGTAGTAGCGTCCTGCAATGTCGGGTTGCTGTCTCTGTCCTCAGAGCATGCTGTCATCATGGGGATGGCAGCAAACGCCAGCAACGGGAGCACCAAACTTTTTATGATGTTTTTCATTGTTTCTGTTTTTAATTGACTTGTTAGGAAGGTCCCTGGGAACGGTCCCAGGAACCAGACACCTTATTTATTAATAGCCCGGGTTCTGATGTCCCTTGAGGTTCGGGTTGCCGGTAATCTCTGTCTCCGGGAAAGGATAAGCGTTGAAGTGAGCGTCAACGATCTGACCGTTGGCGGCGCCACCCTTCCAGTCCCAGACATACATGTTGCCGTTGAGTGCACGGCTGTTGCCAGCGAAGACACCGAAACGGACGAGGTCGGAACGACGGCGGCCCTCGGCATAGAACTCACGGCACCACTCATCGCAGAGGGTCTCCAGAGAGAGGTCAGACTCCTTGAACTCCTGTGCACCGGCACGGTCGCGGAGCTGGTTGATATAGCCTAAGGCAGCACCCTTGTCGCCTAAGCGGAAGTTGGCCTCAGCCTCGATCATCAGTACCTCAGCGTAGCGGAACAATGGCACGTCGACATCCACACGTTCTGTACCGGGGTTGTGAACAGCCTTGCCATCAGAACGGTGGTTGTCCCACTTCACGATGGAGAGACCATCGGTGAAAGTAGAAATCTTCTCTGTTCTGCGTTTTCTCACACCGCCGCCGCGGCCACCATAGAAAAGGGCACGGTCGTCACCGGCTTTGGCGACAATCTGCTTGGTGGAAGAGCCATCCTGCTCGTCGAGGGCCTTGATCTCAGCATCTGAAGCACCTTTTGGAGCATCCTTGGTAGAGAGGGGGCAGTCGTCGAGTGTCGGGAAGAACTTGCGGACAAGGGCAGCACGGGAGAAGTTACAAGACCAGCCATTGGTGGTACCCATGTCAGGCATACCTGCCTTACGGAAAGAGTTGATGAGGTACATGCCGCAGGAGTTGGTCATGGTGTGGTTACCGTCCTGTCGAATCGGGAAGATAATCTCCTTCATGGCAGCGTGGTTATCGTCGTTGTCGGCCATGAAGAGCTGCTGATAGCCCGTGTAGCCGTTCTTCTCCGTGTTGGAGAGAGAATATTTGCCCACGAGCTGGTCAGCATAGCTCTTAGCCTTCTCCATGGCTTCTTTAGTGGTGATGCTCGGGTCGTAGACGTGAGCATTGAGCCACAGGCGGGCATGGAGCAGGAGCGCGGCTCCGCGGTCTGCACGACCGTAGTTGTCGCCACTGTTGTACGCACCAATCTCGGCCATCTGCGGTTCGATTTCAGTCAGCTCAGCATCCAGCCACTTTACCATCTCAGCACCCGTCTTGTACTCGGGGTAGGTCGACAGGTCGTAAATGGTCTTGAACGGGCAGTTATGGAAGAGGTCGAGGAGATACCAGTAGTGGAGGGCACGGAGGAAACGAACCTCAGCGCGGACACCCTGGTGCGCCTCATCGTCGGGCACGTCAGAGAGGAAGAAGTTGTACTGTGTGATGTCGTACATCAGACGCTTGTAAGCCCACTGCACACGACCCGTGGAGGAGTTCCAGCTGATAGTGGTGACCTCCGGGATACCGTCATCGTTCTGCCATGCCCACAGCAGCTCGTCGGTGCCGAGCTCCTCCAGGTTGAAGGTAGCGCGGTAGAAACCTGTCTCACCGGCGTCCATATTGGTCATATCACCGTTGTCATCAGGGCCTTTCTGACCCGACAGACCGAGCATGCCATACATCTTACCTAACAAGCCCTGCTCATTGGAAGTGGCTGTCGACTGCGGGTCGATAGGCGAGATATTGAGCTCGTCGGAGCACCCGGTGGTCAGACCGAGTGTGAGCGCCGCAGCAGCTATTGATTTAATCAGTATATGTTTCATTTTGAGTATTCTTATTTTCCGTTAATGTTAGAAATTCAGGCTCATACCGACCTGTAGGCTCCATGGACGCGGATAGGGGTTCTTGTCGACGCCACCGGGGACCTCAGGATCAAGACCGTCATACTTGGTGATGATGAACGGGTTCTGGCAAGTAGCATATACACGGCCGCCAGCCTCGCCGCCCCACAGATGTGAGAAGGTGTAGCCCAAGGTGATGCTCTGACACTTCAGGAAGGAAGCGTTGCGCACGAAGTAGTCGGAGAGCCAGTGCTGTGTCTGCTTACCAGTGGCATCGTTAATACCCGACCAGCCCAGTGCTACGGCATCAGGAGTGGTGTTCTGGAAAGCGTCGTTGCTGTTCAGACCTGTAGAGCTGATATAAGTGTTGTTCGACAGGTTGTCGTAGTAGACATAGTTGCCGATAGATGCACGGAAGCTTGTAGAGAAGTCGAGGTTCTTGTAGACAATCTTCGTGGTCAGACCCATGGTGACAGGAGCAGCAGGGCTCTTGTAGCAGTAGCGGTCAGCCTCAGAGATGATACCGTCACCGTTGCGGTCGACGAAGACACCCTCCAAAGGCTTGCCGTCCTTGTCGTAAACCTGCTGGTAGACGAAGAAGGAGTTCATCGGTTCACCAACCTTCTGTACCTGGATGCGGGTACCGTTACCACGAGAGATGGTGTTGCTGGCCCAAGCGTAGTAGTCCTTGCCACCACCGGCGAGCTCAGTAATCTCGTTGTGGTTCCAACCGACATTGTAGCTTACATCCCAAGTGAAGTCCTTGGTGACGATGGGCTTGGCATCGAGCGAGAACTCAACACCATAGTTCTTCAGCGATCCCATGTTCTCCCAAAGCTCAGCGGCGAAGTTGGTACCGGTAGGAATAATCACGCTCTGCAGCAGATCCTTGGTCTTACGATAGTAGCCATCCACGCTGGCCGTGATGCGGTTGTTGAGGAAGCCGAAGTCGAAGCCGACGTTATAGGTTGTCGTCTTCTCCCAAGTCAAGTCGGGGTTGTAAGGCTGCGGACGCAGTGTGCTGACATAGCCCTTGTCGCCCTCACCAAACTGGTACATGGCATACTGGTTACTGAAGACATACAGCGGCATGTAGTAGAAGTCGGAGATGTTACTACCTGTCTCCTGCTGACCGGTGATACCGTAAGAGAGACGGAGCTTGAAGTCGTTCCACCAAGGCATGTCCTTGAAGAACTTCTCGGAAGAGATACGCCACATGAAGGCGGCAGAGGGGAAGTAGCCCCACTTGTGGCCTTTGGCGAAACGGGAAGAACCATCGGCACGGAACGTAGCGGTGAGAGAGTATTTCTCAGCGAGGGTATAGTTCAAACGACCGAAGTAAGAAACGATGGAGTTGTGGGTAGCCCAGGCCTGCTCGTCGCGGAGGGCAGCGTTGTGTGCTGTAGGTGTGGCGAGCTTCTGGTTGCTGGAGTTGTACCAGTCGAGACCCTGGCCGGCGTTCCAGCCGCTACGGTGGTAGTGGCTCTGCTCAGCACCACCCATGATGTCGAAGTCGTGGATGCCCCAGACGTGAGCGTACTCAGCGTAGGCGTTGCCGGTCATACTATATTTATAGGTACGTGTGATACCGTCCCAGCCATAGTAGTTGTTCTCACGGGAATAGATGGAGTTGCTGCTTGTCTGGCGGGCGTTGGTGTACTGACCGCCGAAGTTGGCATGCAGGTGCAAGTCCTCAAAGCCGTGAATCTTATAGTCAGCCTCGATGTTGCCGGACACGTCATTGGTGTTGGCAAGTGTCTTGGTGAGGCCGAGCGTGGCAACGGGGTTGCCCGGAGCGTTCGGGTTAGTGGTGTAGCCCCAACCCTTGTTGTTGAACTCGGCAGACTTTGTGTACTGCCAGTAGCCGCCAGTGTACTGCTGGAAGATGGGGTCGTCGCTGAGGACAGGACGTGTAGGATCCATTTTCAGGGCAGAGCCGACGACACCGCCGTTACCCGTCCAGTTGTCCTTCTCGTAGGTGTACTTGGCCGTGATGTTGAAAGTCAGGTGAGAGTCGAAGAAGTGCGGAGAGAGGTTCACACTGCTGTTCCAGCGGTTCATGTCCGACTGCTTGATGATACCCTCATCATACTGGTAGCCACCGCTGATACGGTAAGGCATGTTCTTCAGACCACCGGAGATAGAGACATTGTGACCGGTAGAGATAGCCGTGCGGAAGATCTCATCCTGCCAGTCGGTGTTGGCAGTGCCGAGCGACTTGAGGATGTCGGGGCCACTAAGCTTAGACATCAGGGCGCGGTATTCGTCGCCACTGAGCACGTCGTAGCGCTTCTGTGTATGAGAAACGGTCACGTTGCCGTTGTAGTTGACTTTGGCGGCCTGACCAGCCTGGCCTTTCTTTGTGGTGATGATGATGACACCGTTAGACGCACGTGAACCGTAGATGGCGGTAGCGGAAGCATCCTTCAAGACGGTGAAAGTCTCGATATCGTTCGGGTTGATACCGGCAAGAATATTAGAAGTACCGGTAGCCGTGTTGCCGTCGATGACAAGTCCATCGATGACATAGAGTGGGTCGTTGGAGGCGTTCAGTGACGAGCCGCCACGGATACGGATCTGTGCACCGGCACCAGGAGCACCGCCGGAGGTCTCCACGTCCACACCTGCCACCTTACCAACAAGCATGTCGGAGGCTGAGTTGGTAATACCTTTAGAGAGTTCATCGGGCTTGATAGCAGTGACAGAACCGGTGAGGTCGTCCTTCTTGACGCGGCCATAACCGATGACGACGACATCGCTGAGCGTCTTCTCGTCGGCCTTGAGCGTGACGACCATGTTGTCACCGGCAGTGACAGTCTGCGGAGCCATACCCAAGTAAGTGAATGTGAGCTTGGTGCCCGGAGCTACGTTGACGCTATAGTTACCGTCCATATCGGTGATGCCCACCGTCTTGCCATTGGCAGAGATGGTAGCACCCATGACGGGCTCGCCGGTAGCATCCTTGACCTGACCCTTGACAGCACCAGACTGAGCAAAGGCCGTAGCGGAAAGGAACAGACCGCCTGCAAGAGCGAGAGTCCTTAGCGGCAATTTGATTTTTACCTGCTTCATTTGCTTTGAATTTAAGTTAATGTTATTGCATTGTTTTTAGTTATCTATCCGTTGATGTCTGCCTTCGGCCATCCCGTGGTCACGTGGCTGCTGTTTAGGTTCCTCCTTATTACATATATAGGTTGCGTGAGCAGTCTTAGGCTACATCTTCGTGTGCAAAAGTACTTTCTTTAACTTATATTTGTCGATTTTTTCCGGTAAAAACATGGTTTTATCCGTGCAAACGTTTGCAATAGTGTATCAAAAGCACTGATGCCTATTAACAATTGCACTGCCGTTTGCATGAAAAGTCCGTTGTTCGTTCTTTGTTACAGGGAAGAATGCGTGTTCTTGCAGATGGCTTTCTATAGGAGAGAAACGGGTAGGACTATATATAAATAGGTGTGGAGAACTTTGAGTCTGCCTATACCGCTCAGTAGATAGTGCCTTTGTATGAAATCCTGCCTATGACCATGAAAGGATGAAGTCATTTTCCTATAGGGACGAAACTATGCTCTCATGGGGGTGAAGTCATGTTCTTGAGGGGGTGAAGTTATGTTCTTGAGGGGGACGAAGCCGTATGATCAACATTGTAATCTTATAGAAAAAGATCGTTTGCTACGTAGGGAATGATCTTTTCCTACGCAGCAAACGATCTTTTGTTAGCCACCAAAATCAGCTGCCTACGACATCGTGCTCCATGCTTTGGCTGACGGTCAGGCTTACTGCACGCTGACGAAGAAGTAAGGTTTTTACCGCTTTATCATATTTTGCTATAGAGGGCAGCTCCTATTGGGGCTGCCCTCTTTTCGTACTGTTGGTCATCGGTATTTCTGGCAACTCTGGTGTCGCTGCGCCCTGAACGTGATGCCTCCAGGGTGTCGCCGGGGCCGAGCGCGATGGTTCCTGAGTGCTGCATGGCTCCGTAGGGCACTGATGGCAGTGTCTTATAGAACGAAGCGCGCCCGTTACTCGCACAGCCGCCGTGCGATGTCGTTGAGTCCAAGGCACTCCGTGCGGCTGATGGACTTGTGCTCATTGCTGTGATAGGTGGGACCAAGGAAGAGCAGCTGGCCGAGGGCGCAAGCATCGAAGCTCTTGCCCGACGGCTTTGCCAAAGGAGCAAAGCCGTTGTCCTTGAGGATGATCTCCGGGAAGCCCGCGTCAAAAGCCGCCCGCATGATAGCTTTCTCACCCGGGGAAATCGATGGCGAGACGAGGATAGCACCTTGACGACAGAGTGCCAGCGCCTTTGCCTTTTCCGCCTCTATCTGCTCTTCTGTGAGACTTCGTGAACACTGTATTTGGATGAGGAAGGGCTTACGGAGGAGGAAGCGATTGCCAAGAGCCGAGAAAGTCATGTCCTTCCATGTCAGCGATCGCTGGACACGGAAGAACTCCGGGTGCTCGCGCTTGACAAGAAGACGGCGAGGATTGTCCATGACGTAGCGTATCCAGGCATCGAGTTGTCCTTCCCTAAGAAGTATCTTATCATTGTAGTTGATCTCATAAAGGATGCCATGACGGCGATCCTTTCGGTGTTCATCCTGATGCTGACGTTGTTTATCGGCGGTGTACTCATCAGGGCAAAGTGCAAGGTAATCATGTCTACAGCCTACCTTGAAGCCGTTGAGCATCTTACCCAAGGAGCAGGAGAGGTGCTCTGTGACAAAGAGAATGCCATGGAAGTGGTCAGGCATGAGTTGAAAGGCGATGCCTTTCATCTGCGGTACTCGTGCCAGCATCCCTTGCCAGTTCTGGATGATGGTATCGCCGAGGGCGCTGGGCAACAGACGCGGAGCATCGGGAGCACCCAAGGGTTGGTGCACGTCGCCAACCACCTCACCGAAGAGTGGTCGCCGTCTTTCCACACACATTGTGATCAGATAGATCTGACGCGCCTGGTAGTCGTGGTTTTGCAAGCGCCGGTTCATGGAGGCGATCTTCGGTCCGGCGTACTTCAGTTTTTTCTTCAGCGTCTCTTCGTCCATAGGCAATCTTTGTTTCTTCGGTTTTTGCAAAGATAAGGCAAAAAGAAATAGGCGACAAGGATTGCGGGCAAAAATTTAGAGAGGAAAGAGAAAAAAGAAAGGAAAAAGAGGAAAAGAGAAAGGAAAAGAGGGGAAAGAGAGGAAAAAGAGAAGAGAAAGA
>Ga0256405_10010051_pt1 | contig 12662 bp, 10 predicted proteins | sample RumenRJG_02DNA_FD_189096 | JGI IMG/M metagenome (GOLD analysis project Ga0256405, IMG submission 189096) | Bovine rumen microbial communities from Lethbridge, Alberta, Canada - RJG_02 | ecosystem: Host-associated > Mammals > Digestive system > Stomach > Rumen | place: Canada: Alberta...
ACGGATTCCATAAGTAGACTCATCATAATACATGATTCCTATGTATGACTCACGCGTAAAAGTGTAATCCCTGTAATAAACGAACTGTCCAGAAGAATCAGGGACAGACGGAGAAACACCAGGAATCGCAAAGATTGCAGCCGTACTGCACAAAACAGCAGCAAAAGAAAGTATTTTTTTTAATTTTCCAAAAAACATTTTCCCCTCCATAAAAAGCAAAAAGCAGCCACAAACAGAGGATTTCTCGATTGCGGCTGCTCATATATAAAATTAGTCAGCAGAAAGTTCTGAAAGTGCGTTGCGCACAAATTCAACAGCTTTTGAGCTGACTTCCTCTACAGGAACAAGCTCTGCTTTTTCGGCAGCTCTTGGTTTAAACTCAACGTTCGGAAGATTTTTGTCGCCTACAGTAATGCGGAGCGGAATTCCAATAAGCTCCATATCCGCAAACTTAACGCCTGGGCGTTCTGCTCTGTCGTCAAGGAGAACCTCGATTCCTGCTTTTTCAAGCTCCGCATAGATTTTATCGGCAGCTTCTTTCATCGCACCCTCGTATTTTATTGGTACAATACAAACCTGGAACGGCGCTACAGACATAGGCCAGATAATTCCGTGCTCGTCATTATTTGCCTCGATTATGGAAGCAAGCGTTCTGTCAACGCCAATACCGTAACATCCCATTGTAGGAACCTGTGGCTTTCCGTTCTCGCCAAGGAATGTAACGTGCATGCTTTCTGTGTATTTTTTGCCAAGCTTGAAGATGTGACCAAGCTCGTTTCCTTTTTTCTGATAGAATGTCTCGCCACAGCACTCGCATTTGTCACCAGCCTTTACAAGGCGAACATCCGTATTGATAAACGGAACAAAGTCACGGAGCGGCTCAACGTGCTTAATATGATAGCCTTCCTTGCCGCTACCTGCGATTGCATCATGCATCTGAGCCTCAAAGCTACCGTCATAATTTGTCGTAACTACAGAATAGTCAACAATAAGAGGAGCTTTTACAGAAACTGGACCAACAAAACCATGAGGCGCGCCAGAAATTGCACGTACCTCTTCGTCATCAGCGAGCACAACCTCACTTGCCTTCAAAGCGGCAGCAAGTTTTGCCTCGTTTACGTCAAGGTCTGCACGGATGAGTACGCAAGCATAAGAAAGAGGGTAGTAATCGCCTGCTGGGTCTTTAACATGCTTAAGGTTCTCGCTGCCAGGAGCCTTTGACAAATCAATTCCGCAGTTTATAACACGATAAACCAATGCTTTGATAAACATTTTTGGAGTTGAGTTAAAGAATTTCTCCATATCCTCAATAGAGAATACGTTAGGAGTCTCAACTAGCTCATAAGGCAAATCAGTTTTTACCTGTGGCTTTCCCTCGTTGTTAACAGCGACATCACGGGCACAAGCAGCTTTTTCTGCGTTGGCAGCATAACCGCACTTAGGGCAGATAATGAGAGTATCGTCACCGATAGGGCTTTCAACCATGAATTCCTCAGAACCGCTACCGCCCATTGCACCTGAGTCTGCTTTTACAGGGATTATTTTAAGACCGAGGCGTTTGAAAATACGGAAATAAGCGACCTCATAATCTTTGTAAGACTTGTCCAAGGACTCATCATCCGCATTCATTGAGTAGCCGTCTGCCATGATGAACTCGCGGCCACGCATAACGCCGTAGCGAGGACGAATCTCATCACGGTATTTTGTGTTTATCTGGTAAAAATTAACTGGAAGCTGCTTATATGATGACAAACCATCGCGTACTATTGCTGTATAAGCTTCCTCCGCAGTAGGAGAAACTACCATGTCCTGCTCACCGCGGTTTTTTGCTTTGAGCATCTGTGCGCCCATTGTCTCCCAGCGGCCAGACTCTTTCCAGATTTCTCCAGGAACAATGACCGTAGGCTTAAATTCAAGCGCGCCAGAAGCATCCCACTCATCACGGATGATTTGCTCCAGCTTTCGCAACGAACGCAATCCAAGAGGAAGATATGTATAAAGACCGTTTCCAAGCTTTCTGGTAATTCCGGCACGAAGCATTAGCTTATGACTTGCAATGACGGCTTCATTTGGAGCCTCTCGCAAAGTTGAGATATAGAATTTAGAAGTTTTCATAGTTCTTGTATTTTATTGGAAAAGCGGACTTGTTACAATGTGCATTAGATAAAACTACACTGTATTCCATTTATGCAAATCTTCTCTTGATTTCAGCAAAAGCTTCATCCAATGGAGTTACACGCCCGTTTTTCATGTCATCAAAGCCTTTTTGCATTTTTGCTGAAAATTCTTCTTCTGATTCTGACAGACCTTCAAATTGAGACTGATTGAAAAACATAGCCGACTACGAACCTTTTATGTGATTTTACATCTGCATTAAAGCAGAGTAATTTAAATTATGTTCTCTTGCATAAGCGAGAAAATCTTTTTCTTCTTGAGTGACACGAATTTGAAACTTTAATGGGGAGCCAAATTTTTGTTTTCTTCCTGCATTTTCCCTCGCTCCGCCGTGACCGAATTTCTTTTCATAAGAGGCAAGTCCTGATTTTTTCATGTATTCTTTTTCAGAAATGATTTTTTCGTCAGGCGAAACTTCTGATTCTAATTTCTTAAAAACATAACCTTCCGAATCTTTTACATAAACATAATCCATATCAGACCTCCTTCAATCTCTGCTTCTACTTGTGGCAATTTTTCTACTTTGAACTTCATAATAATATAATAAGGTGACATTTTGAAATTGTCAACATTTTCAAGAAAAAGGCGTACTTTCGCTTTTGTTCGATACGAAGCTTTACTGTGACATCTGCTTTGAAGTGTTATACGATTATTTATCTTCAAACAAAATTCTTGCAAAATCTCGTTTTGAATACATTATTCTTATTATCAGTTTCTTTTCCGCCATAAACATCCAGATGGGTTACTTTCATTGGCAGTTCGTCAGCAGCATAAGGGATTTCCACCTCAACATTTTGTGTTTTCTGTATAATTTTTTTAAGTAAAAGAGTTAGAATAGGACCGTCCATTCCCCATTTTTTATTGCTTGCGTAATCTATATGCATGGAAGTTCTAAGGTGCTCATGGCTACCGCCGGGATTCCTTGTAAATTTATCCACAAGTATGCTAAAACCTTTCATAGACTCTATCTTTTTTGCATACATTTGAATTTTCCATACTCTTGAAAATTTTAGCAAAAAACCATTTATATTTTTCTCATTTTCTTTAGAAGAAAGTATTCCTCTTATAACTCCACCGAGATATCTTCTAACAACATTTTCCCTAAAAGGCATGTATGCTTCTCGAAAAACCTTGAGTTTTTCTGATTCCGTTTGTTTTGAATTTATAGTATCCCTAGCATTCAAAAACTTACGGGTCTCAATTTCCTCATACTTCAAAGTTTCCCATTTTTTAGCCATTTTATCTTTTTTATCGTTATCGGCCGCCATTATTGCGATTTCAATTTTATGGGGTATTGGCTTTGTAGTATTAGTACCTTTCAGACGGTCTATCACATCCTGCTTTGTAGGCGTTGAATTATAATACTCAAGGTTTATAAATTTCCTGTCAACTTCATTAAGATCTGAAACACTAAATGAATTTTCAGCATCATTTTTATACTCATTCATTTCTGTTTTTTGATTTGTTCCTGTGTATACAAGCCCCTGTATGTCAGAGTCCATTAGATTGTCAATAGATTGTTGATAATTCGCCAGCAATACTACAGAGTATTTAATATTTTTGTCATCGTCATCAGTAAAGAGATGTAATGCATTATCACTAGAAAAATTGATTAACCCAAAAAGATATGCTATACGACCTGCTTTTTCATACAGTACATCTACATCAAGCTTCGTCAGGTTTTGATTATTTCCTATTAAGTTTCCCTTTTCATCACACTTTAAGTTATCAGGGAGAATATTTATTTTACTTGCAAGTTTTATAACTAAATTGCAATATTCTGTATAATCATTACCCAACGAGTCTTTCAGATAGAGATGGTTATGGTTCAACATGCCTACGACTATTTTTATTGCTTTAACTTTGTCTTCAATACTTTTGCTCATGTTTTCATATTTTCATTTTTTTATCAATACTTTTTTTTAACTTCGTAGCTAGAGCCTCTAAGCTAGCCAATTTTTTTCTATATACTCAGACTTTAGTTTTTTTTTAGTCAAGTGCTTTTAGAAATTTTTATTGTAATTTTTTGTAATTCAGACCAAATTTTTCCCATCTTCCCCCTCAATTCTTGACAATTTAGACAGATTATTTTGAACATTGACAGTTGTAACAAATTATTGTATATTCAGAATATAAGGAAATCGCGCCTTTAATCGCGAGTGTTATACGGAGGTCGTAAGTTTCTTACGACCTCGTTTTTTATTTATGGACAAGTTACTTTTCTACGAAATTGACAACAAATATATAGATTTTCTCTCTAAGTTTTCTACTCATTTGTTTCACAATGCTAAAATAAGTCAAACATATTCAAGAAAATACATAGGTATTCTCTTTGAAATTAATGGTTTAAAGTATTTTGCACCACTTTCATCGTTTAAACCGAAACATAAAAGACTGTCCGAGACTTTAGATTTTATAAAAATTGGAGATATGGCTGTTATTAATTTGAACAATATGTTTCCTGTTATAGACGGGGTATTTTCTTTGAAAAATCCCTCAAAAGAATCTAATTCTCAGTATAAAACATTGCTTAATAACGAAATTCGTATTATCAGACAAAAAGAAGAACAGATTATAACCAATGCAAAAGCAGTATATAATCATAAAATGACAAATGACGGTAAATCTAAACTTAGCCAGCGTTGTAATGATTTTAAATTACTAGAAGAAAAATGTAAGGAATATAAAATTCACATAAAGAAAATTTGAAATCAAAATTCAAGGATTTTCCAATTAGGACAAAAATTTTTCAATTTCATTGTAAATTTTCCCCATCTTCCCCCTCAATTCTTGACAATTTAGAAATCTGATTACAAAATATTCATTACGAGGAAAAATATGATTGCTACAATTTTAATGGGTCTTATTATCGGTTTGCCTAGCGGTTACTTTATGAAGGTAAGTTTTGGCGGAAGCACGCTCGTCGGTTTTATCGTCTGTGTTGCCGTAGGCATAATCGGCTCTCTCATCGGCGGCTGCTTCGGTTCCGCTCTCAAAATCAAAAACATCATTTTGCAGTTCATTCTCGACATTGTGGGTGCCTGCGTCCTCATCGCAATATTGAAGTTTGTATTTTAAGGGAACCCTAAAAATGCCATTACCTAACACCCCCCGCCCATAAGGAGGTCTCCATGCTCAAAAGGCTTGTTATCCTTTGTTTTGCCACAATACTTTCTTTTCAAAGTTTTGCCGCAACCATGAATTCCAGAGTAAGGCAAGTTCCAAAAGACATACAGGAACAGGTTTTTGTAAGTCCAAAAGAGACTTTGCCAGAACTTGTGAAGTTCCTTGCGGGAACTTCGGGCGACACGGCTTCCCGCGTAAAAATCTTGCATGACTGGATTTGTGATAACATTGCCTATGACTGTGACGTTTTTACAGAAAAAGGAGCTGGTCAGCAGGATTATGAGACCGTCCTAAAAAAGAAAAAGGCAGTCTGTATAGGTTACGCCAATTTAATGGCTGCAATGTGTTTTTATGCAAAAATCGAAGTAGACATAATTTCTGGCTGGTCAAAAGGTTTTAATTACCCAGGCTACTTAAGGGAACAAAGCGACCACGCATGGAACGCGGTAAAAATCAACGGCAAATGGAATCTTATCGACGTTACTTGGGATGCAGGCTATGTTGAGCGCACGACGTTCATAAAACATTATACCCTGCAATGGTACAATCTTACGCCAAGCCAATTCATTTACTCTCATTTGCCAGACGAAGACAAATGGCAGCTCCTGCCAGAAAAACAAGTCCGCTCCCACAAACAGTTTGAGAAGGAGCCATACATTCCAGGAATCTTCTTTGAATACGGTCTCTCATTCGGGAAAAATGTCCCTGGCTATACGAATGAAATTTCAGAAGCTACGGCTTTTGATTTTGTCTCACCGAACAGCAACGTGAACCTTATGCCAGAAATTTATGGCATAAACAACTCCTTTGACATGAGCAACGCAATGTGGATTGAGAATTCAGGAACAAACAAACGGTTTATCTTTGACGTACCTGACAAAGACCTCTACAAAGTAAGGATTGGAGCGAGAACAAACGGAGTTACAAACAATCCTGACTTTTTCTTGCGTACGGATTTTGAGCAGAATATAATGCCAAAAACAAAGAATTTGCTTGCAGAGAAAAAAATTACAAAAAACGAGGCTGAATTATTTGAAAAATCCTATTTCCTTATAGAAGAGAATAACCGCTATTATTTTGCGGAGGATTTGTTCGATAATGCCCGTAATTCCGCAAACAAAAAAATATTGAAGCTGCTAGAACGGAACACAAGCCGCTATGAAAATGTCCTGAGCTTTGAGGTAAAAGCTTCTGAAAGCTACAGCGGGTTTGGAAAAACAACGGCAAGATTTCCGCAAATGTACAGGGGATATGCTTCTGCAACAAATATAAAGCTTGAATCACCTTTAAAAGGCGTGCTCAAAAAGGGAGCGGAGGAGCATTTTTCTATAAAAACAAGTGCCTACAGTAAAATTGTGATTGTGCTTGGAGAAGGGGATTTTGTATTCGTTCCTAAAGACCCAAAAACAGGGGCTTTTGAGCTTGATTATAAAGTTCCAGAAAATGTTTCGGAGCTTAATTTCTACGCTTCTAAGGACGGCAAGCAGTTCGCCACGATTTTCTCATACAAGGTGGAGTAGCAAACAGGAAAATCACGCGGGCACATTGCAGCACCCGCGTGATTCTCGCTCTATCTAGCTATTTTTCTTCGGCTTTATCTTTGCCCTCAGCGTTTACCTGAACACTGGCATTACCAAGTCCGCTCAGATTCACATTTTTTGTGACCTTTGCCTCATAAGTGTTTGCCCTCATAATCTCAGTAAAATCAACGCCAGTAGCCTCGCTCATTGTGTCAAATACTTGCTTCATGATTACAGGCATCGAGCTTGAAACCTGAGAAACACCGTTTCCGTTCTCGCCAGTAGTTCCATAAATATTGATTTTTTCAATCTGACCAAGAGGTTTAGCGATTTCGGCAGCCATCTGCGGCATGATTTTTATCATCATCTCAGCCATAGCAGCACCGTTGTATTTCTTGTAAGCCTCTGCCTTCTTGTCCATTGCAAGAGCCTCTGCTTCACCCTTTGCCCGTATTGCCTCAGCTTCAGCCTTACCTTTTGCAGCAATACCCTCGGCCTCAGCCTTAAGCTTTGCTGCTATACCAGCGGCTTCTGCCTCTGCCTTTGCCTTTACGGCTGCTGCATCCTGCTCTGCCGAGTATTTCTGGGCATCAGCAAGCTTCATCTGTGCGGCGGCTTTTTGCTCCTGCTCGTATTTGTCAGCCTCAGCGTTTCTCTGGCGTTTTATAAGCTCTGCCTCAGCGTTTTTCTCTGCCTTGTACTTCTCAGCATCAGCAACCTTGTTCGTCGTAGCCTGCAATTCCTGCTCACGAATAGTGACTTCCTTGCTCTTCAAGTCTGCCTCGCGCTCTGCCTTTGCAATCTGAGCGTTTACGGTCGCTGTCTGGATTGTCTTTTCCTGCTCCTGCTTCTGAATCTCGTAAGCCGCGTCAGCAACAGCCTTTGCCGTATCGCTTTCTCTTTTGAGATTTGCTTTTTTAATTGCAAGCTCGTTCTGCTTTTCTGCAATCTCGGCATCAGCAGCAACACGAGCTTCATTTGCGGCTTTGTCAGCCTCTGCCTGTGCGATTGCGATTTCCTTCTCAGCGGTAGCCTTTGCAATTGCGGCATTTTTCTTAATCATAGAAGTATTGTCCATACCCATATCATTGATTAAGCCGTGCTCGTCAACAACGTTCTGAATGTTGCAAGAAAGGATTTCTATACCGAGAGCCTCCATATCACGGGCAGCTTTTGCCATTACTTGGTCAGAGAACTTATCGCGGTCGGTGTTTATGGTCTTCAAGTCCAAAGTACCGATAATCTCACGCATATTACCCTGCAAGCTGTCCTGAAGCTCCTCCGCTATCATCGCAGAAGTTTTGTTGAGAAAGTTCTTTGCAGCAAGCTGAATGCCCTCTGGGTCGCTTTTTACACGAACTTTTGCAATCGCATCAACTTTTACGTTGATAAAATCCTGTGTCGGAATGTATGTGTCAGTTTTTATGTCTACTGAAATTTGTCCAAGATAGATTTCATCCACTCGCTCCAAGAACGGAATTCTTACACCCGCTCGCCCCGCAAGAACTCGTGGAACTTTTCTAAGACCAGAAATGATTTTTGCAATATCTGGTGGTGCTTTTGTATATCCTACAAAAAACAAGATTAGAATGAATACGGCAAGAACCCCAATTCCTGCCATGGCATAATTTGTAATAGGTAACATTTTTTTACTAAGCCTCCTTGGGATTTCCCAATAAAATCCCAAGGCAGAGTATAGCAAAAAGATGAATTTTAATGCAATAAAAAGTGATTTTTCTTTTTTTTACTTTGATATTGCAGAAATTCGCTCCAATAGTGGCGGATGGTTATAATTAAACGCCGAATAGATTTTTGGAACCTGTATTTCACTCAGATTCTCTTTGTTAAGTTTTATAAGAGCCGAAATCAAAGGCTTTCCACTACCGCAAATTTTCGCACTAAAGGCATCTGCCTGGAATTCATCACGCCTGCTGAAAAAGTTTGCGATTACACCCTGTATTCGTGAATAACCGCTAAAAACCAATCCTGTCAAAAATATTCCGATAAAAAACATTTTGTAAGAAATAATACCGTTCGTTCCAAACCCAAAGCCGTTGTACAATTCTGGCAATCTTACAAGGCAGTTCACAACAAAAAGAACGACAAAAATCAGCGGAATCATAACGCACATTCTTTTTATAATGTGATGATGCTTGTAATGACCAAGTTCATGTCCAAGAACAGCTTCAATCTCGTCTGTCGTAAGCTGCTGTATCAAAGTATCATAAAGAACAACACGCTTGCTTTTGCCAAAACCCGTAAAATATGCGTTTGAGTGTCCGCTACGCTTTGAAGCATCCATAACAAAAAGCCCGCTCGCCTTAAAACCGCATTTTTGCAACAAAGCCTCAAGCCGAGTCTTAAGCTCACCGTCTTCAAGAGGGGTAAATTTATTAAACAAAGGTGCAATGAACAACGGATAGACAATTGATATTATCAAGCTGAACGCGACATAAACAATTCCAAGGAATATCCACCAAAAATCCGTCGCATATTTGAACAAACCAATCATAGCACCCAAGAGAATGCTCGTAATGACAAGAGAAAGGAGTATTGCCTTTATCTGGTCAGTAATCCAAAGTCCCATGGTCATCTTGCTGAATCCAAAATGCTTCTCAATTCCAAATTCAGAATATAAGGCAAAAGGTATCGAGATTATTGCCCCAGGAATACTTATAATCACAAAAAACAAGAGGGCTGCAACAAACGTGTTTTCTGTCCAAGAAAGTACATTTTGAAGCACCACAGGATAAAAACCGCTTACCGCAAGATAAAAATCAAGCAACAAATCAAGAACAGCGTTAGGAATCCAAAGCCTGTATTTGGCATCTTCGTAAAGGCAGGTCTTATTTATTGTCTCTGCATCAACAAAATCTTTTACTGCATCAGGAATTTCATGTCCGTGCTTTTTTCTGAATGAAAAATCAACAAATTCCAACAAAAAATCCAGTAAAAAATGGAACAAAACTCCACAAATAAAAAAAATGACGAAAATATTTGAAAAATCCATGAAAGGATTATAAAGATAATCAGCAGTTTACAAAAGAGCATGATTTTAAGTATAGTTAATGCATATGGATAAGAACAAACTTTTTTTGGGACTTACAATAGCTGTAATAGGGCTTTTGCTTTTGCTTAATCCTGCTGGCTTTATAAAAATAATTGTCATATTGCTTGGAATTGCAGCAATAATTGATGGAATTTTTATTCTTGCCGTAACAAGGAATATCATTCTTGACCCGCATTACAATAAAATTGTAATGATACGAGGAATACTGAGCCTGCTGATAGGTCTTGTCTCGGTCGCATTTCCGCTGACTGTGTTCCAGAATATCTGGACGTTAATCGCCTATATACTCGGCGGCTATCTTATTGTCTCGGCTCTATTGCAGTTATTTACGATATTTAAGCTGCACCGTAACGGAATAATGGTCAGACAGTCGTTAATAGAAGTAATTGTCTCTTTGCTGCTCGCAGCGTTTTTGTTTGTAATTTCCTATAAAAAAGAGATTTTGGGCTACATATTCGGAGCTCTCTTTTTACTTATGGGACTTGTAATTATCTATATTGTATGGAAAAAAAGAGCAATTGTGTTATCTCCTGATTCTGTAAAAACTGTAGAAGAGCCACAAGAAGAAAATCAAGAGTCTAAAACAGAATAAAAGGTATACCTAAAAAATAAAAAAGCTTGCCGCCAGTTTGAAGTGCACTTCGCACTTCATTATACTGACAGGCAAGCTTTTTTTATGCCTCGCTCTCAGCCGTCTTGGCTGGTGTGTCTTCACCTTCCGCTTTTTGCGGCTGTGATTGTGGCTCACCTTGAGGCTTCTGAGCCTGCACTTTCTTCTGACCAATAGAATTTTTAACGCTCTGAGCAAAAAGGTCATTCTGGTCGGTTCTCAAAGGCACGCTGAACTCAGGTGCTCCATCATCTTCAGAAATACGGTAAATATGTGTGCTGTCCGTAGAATAAGCAGGGCTTGACTTGTCATTAATCCACCAGTCAAGGACAGCAACAATGCAAAGCGTATACTTTATAAGGTTCGCATTTGTAGCGGCAGTCTCCTCTACGTTCCTCTTTGCACCGAGAAGTACGTCAAGTCGCTTTGATATTGGGTTTGGAATGTCAAAAACGTATTTTGCCCAAGGATTTGCAATACCAATGACGGTTCCCTTTGTTTTTGCTGCCACGCCTATATTTTTAGACAAATCCAGAAGATAGCGGTACAGGAAGTCAGTTCTCAAACACAGCGGTCTGTACTGGCTGTCGTTCTTTGGTCGTTCAAGCAAAATTTGAGTAAATTCAAAATGTGGCAAGAAATTGAATTTTGTCTGCCAGAGCATTGTCGTAATCATTTTCTTGCCGTAAAGACTATTGTGAAAGTCACAGCGGGTACTGTACTCCTGATTCACAAAGTCACGGAGCTGGTCACCATAGATTTTCTCGAACAAATCTTCCCTGTACAAAGTCCACTCGCTCAATACAGACGAGAGCTTGTCCTTAGTGCTGCCGTCATCGGTCTCGGACGTAAAAGCAATATTGCGGCATCCCTGAATAAGGTCTTCTGTAATGCGGAGCAATGTAACCGTTATTTGCAGAGGGTTCTCAGGAGAAAGCATATTGTAGCCGTCCCTGAACTGGTAAATTGGCTGAAAGTACGGATACATATCAGGCATTGTGTCCAAGTGCATGAATCCTGCCTCTGGAAAAAGCTTATCAAGAAGCTTCAAGCCAGAATTGACGATAGCCGCCTTTCTTTTGTCATCCGCTGTTTTTGGAGCATCGGCCTTTGCAGCTTCTTCTTTCTTTACATTTGTTTTTTCACCTGCCGTCTCTTCAGCCTTTTTGTCCTGCTTTTTGCCAGGCAAAAGCAAGTCGAATTTCGTCATTCCCAGGAAATTTAGAATCTTTGTCGTCTGAACAAGGAAAAAGTCCTGAAAATAATCGAATTGATTGGAACAAATCCGCATAAGAATAGGGTAGAGCCCTTTTATGAGCTGGCTATAAACATAGAACCACTCTGTCATTGCAGATTTTGCCAAATGAGAGAGTTTTTTTTTGTCCGCTTTTGGAAATTTTGACAGCTCCGTATAAACTTCCTTAAAATAATTCGGAATATGGCTCTCTCCAAGATAGTAGACCTTTATAAGTTCTCGGTAGATTGTCTTTATAAACGGAACCATATCAACTACCGTCGCAGTATCTGCTTTTTCCTGCAATGTGTTGAGCTGCAAACGGATAGACTTCATCGGCCAGCTTGCGACTGTCTTCAAAAATCTGAATCGGTCATCCTGCTCCGTAAGAATCTTCGATTTGTATGTCTCTGGAGAAATTTGTATCAATGCCTGTACAGCAGTTATAAATTCCTGCATGTGGTCAACATGCTTTGGAAGGCTGTAGTCAATAAAACCTCTGCGAAGCTGCTCCAGTCCGTTTTTCTTGAGATGGCGCACAAAGTTGAACAATCCGTAGTTCGCCTTGATTTTGTAGTCATCGCTCATCATCAGCTTGTCAATCAGCTGCCTTTCTTTTGCAGGTATTTCAGGAAGTATATAGCCGTTGTTTGTCTTAGAAGCAATACCTGTACCACCAGAGGCACTGCCAGAAGCCGAAAGGCTTTTGTTTCCTGTGACATTCGTAGAAACCTTGCCCACAACAGCACGGCGAGCAAGCTCTCGGCTCCTAGGAAGAGAATCATAGTCAATCGGTGCGGATTTTTCTGTAAAAATCTCTCCTCCGAGGATTTTTGTCATTTTTTTTGCTTCTTCCTCAGAAATTGCACCTATATTTTTACGAGTATGGTCAAGAGTGCCCGGCTCATATCGGGCTTCAGGTCTTTT
>Ga0256405_10010053_pt1 | contig 12659 bp, 10 predicted proteins | sample RumenRJG_02DNA_FD_189096 | JGI IMG/M metagenome (GOLD analysis project Ga0256405, IMG submission 189096) | Bovine rumen microbial communities from Lethbridge, Alberta, Canada - RJG_02 | ecosystem: Host-associated > Mammals > Digestive system > Stomach > Rumen | place: Canada: Alberta...
AAGTAATATATTATTTTAAAAGGTTATCAAGCCCGTAAACAAAGTCATTTTTATCAAAAACATGTTTAACAGCAAGCATAACGCCATCCATGTAGCATTTTCTGTCTGTTGAATCGTGTCTGATTTTCAAAATCTGACCGTTTGAGCCGAAAATAACCTCTTGTGATGCCATAAATCCTGGCATTCTGACCGAATGAATCTGGATATCAGAGTATGATGTTCCTCCTCTTGCACCTTTAAGGGTTTCGGTTTCAGGGCAGTTGCCGTTTTTAAAACTTTCTTTTGCTTCGGACATCATAAGAGCTGTTTTTATTGCCGTTCCTGACGGGGCATCTTTTTTCTTATTATGATGTAGTTCTACGATTTCGGCATTATCAAAATATTTTGCGGCCATTTGAGCAAACATCATCATCAACACCGCACCGGTTGAAAAATTCGGTGCAATAAGACAGCCCGTATTATTGTTCTCAGATAATTCTTTTAATTGTGCTATTTGTTCATCTGTCAAGCCTGTTGTTCCGATAACAATTTTAATTCCGTTATTCAGACAGTATTTTGCGTTCTCAAATATTGAAACAGGCTGAGTAAAATCGACCAATACATCAATTTCTTTTTCTTTATGCGCCTGTTCTATTGAGGAATATACATCATCGCCTGCAATATCAATTTTGGCACAAAGCTCTGTCATATTGTCATTCAAAACTGCCTGACAGACTTCTTTACCCATTCTGCCGTTAGCACCGCAAACTGCAACTTTAATCATATTAATATTCTCCGTCACCCATAATCGGGGCATCTTCTTCGTCTTTCAAAGCTGATAAATCATCAGCACATTCGCTGTCAAAATCTTCGGGAAGCATATCACTTTCGGGCCATTTTGTATCATTATCGAATCTTGCAGAAGATAAATTTTCTGATGCTGAAAAATCCGAATTTGATAAATCTGCTTCCGCTAAAATACAGCCTGCCATATCTGCTCCCGTAAATGTGCAATAAGTCATTTGTGCATAACTGCAATCGGCGCCTGTCAAAAGTGCATCGGTAAAATCGCATTCCACAATATTTGCTCTTGTGAAATCAACCGAAGTCAAGTCAGTATCGCTAAAATTAACCAAAGATAATTCACTGTCCGCAAAAGAACTTGAATTTAAATCTACTCCGCTGAAATCAACCTCTTTGAGAATAATATTTGAAAAATCAACTTCACTTAAATCAATGTCGTCTTTATCTTTTTTCCATTCATTGAATTTTTCAGGGGTTCTTTCTATCAAAGATAATAACTCATCTTTTGTATAATCAAGCATGCTTTTCTCCTTAAAATAAATATTTTATGCACATGTACGGAAATTATAATAAAACATCAATATATATATAGTCAAGATGTTTAAACAATTTTGTATTTGAGGGCTTTCAATGCAGCCTGAAGTCTATCATCCACTTCAAGTTTCTGAAGAATATTTGCAACATGTGCTTTTGTTGTATTGACACTGATTACAAGGTGTTGCGCAATTTCCATATTGCTGTAGCCTTCTGTCATAAGTTTTAATATTTGGGCTTCTCTTGTTGTTAAATCATAATTTTTGTAATTTGTATCTTTATCATCAATTTTTGAGGTTGATGTTGCCTGCAAAACGATATGAGCAATACTCGGATCAAACCATGCCGCACCTTCTGACACCGACTGAACAACCTGTACAAGCCTTTGCAGGTTAATTTCTTTTGAGCAATACGCATTAGCACCTGCTTTAAGGCTGTTTAAAACTTCTTTTTCATCATTGTGTGATGTCAGAATAATGACTTTTACATCGGGATTAACGGCATGAAGCGCCTGAGTTGTTTCAATCCCGTTCATTTTAGGTAACCCCAAATCCATAATAACCAAGTCTATTTTGTTATTTTTGAAGACTTCAAGAGCATCTTCACCGCTTGATGCCTCATAAATTACATCAACATAATCTACATCTTCAAATGTGGTTTTCAAACCGAAACGTGTTAATTCATGGTCTTCAACAATCAATAAATTTTTCTTCATATATTTAATTCCTTTTTTACTAAGTCATAATCGGGATTCAGTTTCAAACTGTGTTCAAAATTTTCTTTTGCCTGCAAAGGCATACCTTTATCCTTGAGAACAAGCCCCAAATAATAGTAATAACGATAGTCATTATCGTCAATATATTTTGCTACACGCAGATAAGAAACCGCCTTATCAATGTTTTCTTTTTTTAGTGAAACTCTTGCCAAATCAAGCCAGCCGTCTTTGAAATCAGGATTGACCGAAATGGCCTTTTTCAGATATTCAAATTCTCTGTCAGGCTCTAGCAAAGCCATTTGATAATAAGCCATAAACGACTTTGAAGATACTTTTAAAATTTTGGAATAAATATCTTTTGCTTTTTGTACGTCTTTAAGAGTAAGGTAAGTTTGAGCAAGAGCAAGTTCTGCCGAAAAATCTTTGAATTTACCCTGAATCTTTTTGTAATATTTCAATGCCGTCTGATAATCTTTGTTTCTATATGCAATATTACCTAAAACCAAAAGGCTTGACGGTTCTGATTTATCTATATCAAGTGCCTTTTGGGCATAATTCTGCGCCTTTTCAAACTCTTTCATATCGTAATAAACTTTTGCATAAAGAGCATAAACATCTTTGTTTATTGATTTTTTACCTGAGATTGAGGTCTGCAACACCCCGATAGCCTTGTTATATTCTCCGTTATCGTAATAGTAATGCGCAAGATGATATTTTTTTAAGTAATCATTTTTGACCGATTTATAAAGTACATATTGTCTTGAAGCATCAATTTCATCGTCAAACACTACTGTTTTGAAATCCTCAGAGTCAATGGAATTAAATACGGACATTGCATCTTTGGGGTTTGTGCTCTGGGCTGTGATTTCCGCTTTTAATCTTTTATAATTAATATTTTTCGGATTTTTTGAGGTCGCTGTATTTATGTATTTTTCAGCCTGTTTAAAATCTCCGCTTTTCATTGCCCCGAAGGCAAGTACATAGTTTGCGTAATCAGAATCGGATAAAAGTGCCGTTTGTTTTGACAGTTCGGCTGTTGCTTCTCTTGACTGGTCGTTATATCTCATATTTGAGTAAAGTTCCGCAAGATATATTTGGTCTTTTTTTGTTAAATTCCCCGACGGGAAATAGAAATTTTTTACATCATCTACAAACTGTGATGACAGGCTTTCATCCTGAATTTTTGCCATAGCAAGTTCGGCAAGATTAAAGAATCCTATTGATGCCAGATCTTCCGACAAACGCATATAAACATAATCATTTGGTGCCACACTGTCAATGAGAACTTTGAAATCCGAGTACGAAGAACGTACATTACTTTTGGTAAATTTGTCCATCGCTATTGTATATTGATTTTTTATTGAGTTTTTTGTGAGAGTTGCTTTTTTTAATTCAAAAGACGGAATAATAACTTCGTTTTTATAAGAATTTGCAGTATTATCAAGCGGATTTACAGGAGCAATCCCTTTCATATCCAAAGCAAAGGCCGGAGTCGATAAAAGCATTAGTGATAAAGAAAATATAATTCTATGCTTCATCGCTTCCTCCGAACTGATTTAAGTAATATTTGTTAAATAAATCAAGAGTTTTCTTTTCTGTTTCGTTTAACTGTTCCGATGATGAATAATTCTTTATATCGTAAAGATTGTGCGATTCTAAAATCGGCTTGTCCTCATCGGAAATTTTGTATTCCGTATCCGAAAGCAATACATTAACAATTTTATCAAGTGTAATTTTCAGGAAGGTATCGACAAGATTCGGGTCAAAGTGAGAACCGGCACCGTCGGAGATTATTCCCAAAACATTTTTAATCGGCATTTTGTCACGGTAATGACGTTTTGAAGTTATTGCATCAAAAACATCCGCAACGGCAAGAATACGTCCGCCAAGAGTAATTTCTTCCCCTTTAAGATGTCTGTAATATCCTGAACCGTCAAACTTTTCGTGATGAGAAGATGCCATCTCCGTTATAATTCTGAAATCAGGCGACATGTAAAGTTTATTCAAAATATTATGTGTAATTCTAACATGCTCCTGAATATGCTTATATTCTTCGTCGGTTAATTTACCCTCTTTTTGCAAAACGGAATCTCTTATTCCTATTTTACCTATATCATGCAATGTAGCCGCTTTTTCAAGCAGATTTTTATCTTTTTGGCTTAAATTAAGTTCATCCGCAATAAGGGATGAATAAAGTTTAACTCTTGTAGAATGACCTGCTGTTATCTTATCTCTTGCATCGACAGAGGTCGCAAGGGTATCAATGAAACTTTCAAACAAGAGTTTTTGTTCACGGTACATCTGTAACTGCTGATCAAATAACTGTGCATTTTCCAAAGCGATACTTGCACTACCGCCGATTGCGATAAGCAAATCTTCGTCATTTTTGGTAAATATTCCGTCGATTTTATTTAATACCTGAAACGCACCGATAATTTCGTGATTGTTATTCATAATCGGCATACAAAGGATTGTTTTTGTATGATAACCGGTATTTTTATCAACTTCGGGGTTAAATCTTGAATCGGAATAAGCATCCGTAATATTAAGAGTTTCGCCTGTCTGAACAACATAACCTGCAAGTCCTTTGTCTGCAGGAAATCTTATTTCTTTATTTTCTACTCCAAGGGCAACTTTTGACCACAATTCGTTTGTGTCTTTATCCCAAAGAAACACTGTACATCTGTCAGCCTGCATTGCATTTCTTGTTTCTTCCGCTATGACTTTTAAAAGTTCGTCTATATCTGTAAGGGCGGTAATCGAACGGCTGATTTTTACAAGTGATACCAAAGGATCAGTTTGAGTCGGAAGGGAATAATCCATTCCGTTTTGGAGTTGTTTAATTCTTGTGTTTATCAAATCCGCAAGAGAATATTCATCTTCTTTTGAAGTTAATTTCAGAGCGTTGTTGTAGTGAATTAGTGCAACATCCTTATTATTTCCCGCAAAATTTATGTTCCCTTTAACAAGTTCTGATATTAAAATGGCAGTTGTATTTTGTGATTTATCCGCCATAAACGAACCGTCCCGAATTGTATCGGAATTATCCGAACCGTTTATGGAATAGTTTAAAAAAGCGTTGAGATTGAGGCATACTGATAAACCTGCAATATCGTTTGCTTTTTGGGCAATTTCATAAGCAAGATTAACAGATTGCTTTGCATTTTCGTAATCTTTTTGTTCTATATAATTAAGCCCGTCGCTTATGTATTTTTTTATCTCCGATGTTTCAACGGTCATTTTAAAATCCTCTTTTGTTATTCTACAACATTTCGCAAATTATTTCAAAGATATTTACAATAGTTACGGAATATTAAAATTATTTAAGTTTGTAGAGTTTAAGGGGCTATTGTGGTAAAATTATGTTATGGGATATGATAAAGAGAAAAAAGGTCAGGCAGGAGGAAGAAACAGACATTGCAACAGTGTAACAAACTGGCTGGACATTTTGTATATTTTTGTCATTGTTGTATTGATTATTCACCTTGCCGTATTGCAAATAATTGATCCTCACAGGTACAGAGAACGCGGTAAAATGCAAAGAGCAAGCCATGATTTTGAACTCAGAGGTGATATATATGACCGTAACGGGATTAAACTTGCAACTGATCGAATTTATTATAATATTTATGCAAGACGGGTAGATTATTCAAAGCGTGAAACTCCCGCAAAGATTGCAAAACTTTTTGCTCCTGTTCTTAATATACCCGAATCGGTTTTGGCTAAAAAACTATCGGATAAGAGCATTAAAGTAATATCGGTTAAAAAGAATGTTGATCGTGATACGGCGCAGAAATTAATGAAAATCGTTGCCAAAAACAATTTTCGTTCGATTTCGTTTGACAAAAAAGATGTCCGTGAGTATCCTCAGGGAGTGTTTGCATCGCATGTTCTCGGGTTTTACAATTTTGATGCCGATGTATCAGACGGCGTTGAATACAGCGCAAGAGATAAACTTGAGCATGTTGTAAAAGCAACGGGTTATCAGCAGACTCGTGACGGAAAAATTATTTACAAATTTTCAACCGATCCTGTTGCATTGACAATCAACCCCAAAGGGCTTGATGTTACTCTGACTATTGATGCCGCAATTCAGCATGTATGCGAAAAAGAACTTTTTAAAATGGTAAAAGAGAAAGGCGCATTAAGGGGAGCGGCTATTGTAATGAACCCCAAAAACGGAGAACTTCTCGCTTATGCTGTTTATCCGACTTATGATCCTAACCATTTCCAAAAGGCATCAAATAATACAATAAGAAATTGGCCTTTGGTTGATGTTTATCCCCCCGGTTCAACATTTAAAATAATCACCGTAACAAGTGCAATGGAACTTGGAAAAATTAATGAAAATTCAATAATCCCCGATCAGGGAAAAATTAAATTCGGACCTTTTATTATCAAAAACTATGATTATGATCAAAAAGGCGCTCCGGGAAGGATTAATCTTGTTTATCTTTTTGAACATTCCAGCAATGTAGGTTCTGTTAATGTCGGTAAAATGATGACTTTTAAAGAATTCTATTCTATGCTTAAAAAATTCGGTTTTGGGGGCAAATCGGGAATAGATTTACCCGGCGAATCATCAGGTCTGCTTGCCTCCCCGAAATACTGGGATGACGGGATAAGAATGACAATGTCATACGGCTATGGTACATCTGTTTCCATAATGCAGATGGTTTCGGCTGTTTCGGCGCTTGCAAACAACGGGGTGCGTGTAACTCCGCATATTATAAAATATACTCCGGAGGAGGAAGAAGAAAAAATCAAACGTATTCCGACGATTTCCCCTCACACCGCAAAAACAATCACAAAATTGCTTGTACAAAGCGTGAATAACGGGAAATCGACAATTAAATCCGACAAATATAATATTGCCGCCAAAACAGGAACATCAAGAAAACCGGCTGCAAACGGCAGAGGCTATTCGGGCGCCGTTTATACTTCGACAATAGGTTATTTCCCTGCAGAAGATCCTCAGGTTTTGGTTTATGTCGTAATTGACAGTGCTTCAAAGGGTGCTGTTTGGGGAAATACGGTTGCTGGGCCGGTGTTCCATGAAATATGTGAACAGGTAGCAAGGATACTTGACATTAAGCCTGACAAAGTTCAGACTCAGTCAGCAAGAAAACATTAATAAGGAGAATAAAATATGAAACTGGACGAACTTATTGAATATTTAAAATATAAAGACCTGATAAACTTTAAAAACGTTGAAATTTCAGGTATTTCATATAACTCAAAGACCACAAAGCAGGGCGATATTTTTGTCTGCTTAATCGGTGAACACACAGACGGGCATGAGTATGCTCAGATGGCAATAGACAGCGGTGCTGTTGCATTGCTTGTTGAACGAAAAGTGGAAGGTGTAAGCGTTCCGCAGGTTCAGGTTGAATCTACAAAATATCAGATAGCCGATATTGCTGACAGATTTTATTCAAGCCCGTCAAAAGGTATAAATTTAATCGGTATAACTGGAACTAACGGAAAAACAACCGTTACCCACCTTATCCAAAAAATTCTTGAGGAAAATCACCAAAAATGTGCGCTTATCGGCACTTTGGGCTATAAATTATCTTCAACAAGCGAATACCGTAATGCAAAACATACAACTCCTCAGGCTCCTGAACTTCAGGCAACTTTAAGAATGATAAAAGATATTGAAAAAATTGATAATGTTGTAATGGAAGTCAGTTCGCATGCATTAGAGCAAAATAGAGTCGGCGGATGCCGTTTTAACGGGGCGGTTTTCACAAACTTAACCCAAGACCATCTTGACTATCATATTACAATGGAAAATTATTTTAAGGCAAAAGCGCTGTTATTCCAAAGATTGCAGGAAGGCAATTTTGCAATAATCAACATTGATGACGAATATGGCGAAAGATTTTTAAACGAAGTCCCTGATGGGGTTGTTAAATTGACTTACGGTGTTAAAAAGCAGGCTGATGTTATGGCTAAAAATATAAGTTTTTCTCCAAACGGCGCAGAATTTACTCTTACATATAAAAATGAAGAATATAGCGTAAATCTTCACATGAACGGTATGTTTAGTGTTTATAATGTGCTTGCAGCCATTGCATCTTCTGTTGCAATGGGTATTGACATAAATATCGCATTGAACGCATTGCAAAATGTACATGGTGTTGCAGGAAGATTTGAAGTTGTAAATAAAAAACCGCTTGTTATTGTTGATTATGCTCATACTCCTGACGGTTTGGAAAATGTATTAAAAACGGCAAGAGAAATAACTCCGCCAAACGGCAGACTCATTTGCGTTTTCGGATGCGGAGGGGACAGAGATGCAACAAAACGTCCGAAGATGGGTGCTATTGCCCAGCAATTATCTGATAAAATTATTATTACAAGCGATAACCCAAGAAGCGAAAATCCCCAGCAGATTATAACGGATATTATCGCTGGCTTAAAATCAGTTGATCCCGAAACGGTTACAGTCGAACCTGACAGAGGGGAAGCCATAAGACTTTTAAGTACTGTTGCAAATAATAATGATGTAGTGGTTATTGCAGGTAAAGGGCACGAGGATTACCAAATTCTCAAAGACAAAACAATTCACTTTAACGACAGAGAAGAAGCAAGAAAAGTCTTTGCGGGAAGTGTAATATAATGAAAACGAAGTTACTGATTGAACAGCATTTTCACGGCGCATACGGGGTTGATTTTAATAAAGCCTCAGTGAGTGATGTGCTTGACCTTGCCTGCGAAATAAAAAAAGAAGGTGTTGGCGGAATTTTTCCGACTTTTGTCACCGATTCGGCAGAAAATATTAAAAAGCAAATAAGAATTATTAAAGAGGCTTCATTAAAGAACAAAGAAGGTGCAGAAATTTTAGGCGTTCATCTTGAAGGTATCTTTTTAAATCCTGAAAAAAAAGGTATTCATAACCCGAAACATTTTTTAGAACCGACAGTTGATAATTTTAAACTTGTAGAAGATGATTTTATAAAAATTGTTACGCTTGCCCCTGAATTGTGCAAGGATAATTTAATAAAATATCTTCACTCAAAGGGGATAAAAGTTCAGGCAGGACACTGTGCAGGTGCTGATTTAACTGATTGTGACGGAGTTACACACATGTTCAATGCGATGAGCGGAATATCTCACCGAGAGAAATCAACTGCACTTTCTGCTCTTGTAAATGATGAAATTTACTCCGAAATTATCGCAGACGGAGTGCATGTCAGTGATGATGCGTTAAAATTATTATTCAAAGCAAAACCGTCTGATAAAGTAATTTTAATTTCTGACAGTCTGCCTTGCGCTCACAGTAATTTAAAAGAATTTGTTTTTGCGGATGAAAAAGTTTATTATGACGGTCAAAAAGCGACTTCAAAAGACGGAACTCTTGCAGGCAGTTCAAAACTTCTGCCTGATATAATAAAAATTCTCGCCTCAAAAGGGTTGTTTAATCCCCAATTTATTGAAAATCCGTACAATTACCACAAAATTGACCTTGACGGCAATCTTGAATGGGATGAAGATTTCAACATTGTTTCTATTTCTTAGACTTATCCGCTAATTCGGAATCAACTCTCAAAAATACAGGGAAAATTTCTTCTTTTGAGATAAGTTTTCCGGCTTTGATATTTGATGTTGTTATATCATCATATTTTGTTGAAATATCGTACGACAACTGTTTTGCCATATCATCTGCAATATTCGGGCAATATGGGTAAATCAGCGATGAAATTACACACATAATTTCAAGAACTGTTGCCAAAACCTGACCGCACTCCGTCATTTTTTCTTCTTTTGCAAGTGTCCATGGCGCATTATCTGTTACAAATTTGTTTGTGGCATCGACAAGTGAAATAATTTCCTGTGCCGCTTCCTGAATTTCAAAATGGTTAAAATGATTTTCAACAATTTTTATTGTTCCAAGAGCAGTTTTTAAAAGACTTTCAGCCTCATGTGAACGTTCTTCAATAAATTCAGGCTTAATTTCTCCGTCAAAATATTTAACAAGCATCGAAAGACTTCTGTTTAAAAGGTTGCCCATGCTGTTTGCAAGGTGAGCGTTAACTTTTTCTTTAAAATCAATATCGGAATAGTTGCCGTCACGACCGCATGGCGCAGAGGTTGCCATATAATATCTGAACGCATCGGGATATTTGAGTTCAAAGTTTTCAAGCACTGACGTCGGCGATACAACGTTGCCCAAAGATTTTGACATTTTGGTTTCGTCTATTGTAATCCAGCCGTGAGCAAAAATGTGCTTCGGTAACGGTAAATCAAGTGCCATCAATATTGCAGGCCAGTATATTGCGTGAAATTTTAAAATATCTTTTCCGATGACGTGAACATCCACAGGCCACAGGCTCTTAAATTGTTCGCTTGATGAGTCAGTGTCGTATCCGATGGCCGTAATGTAGTTTGACAGCGCATCTATCCATACATAAATTGACTGTTCTGGATCATCTAAAATATCAATTCCCCAGCCGACGTTTTCTTTTGAACGGGATACCGAAATATCCTGTATATCTTCAAGTTGATTTAAAACTTCATTTGCTCTGAAACTCGGAACAATAAAATCGGGATGTTCTTTTATGTGCTTAATAATAGCATCTTTGTAATCAGTTAATTTGAAGAAATAGTTTTCCTCTTTAACAACATCAGGTTTTTTGAGGTGGTCGGGGCAAAGACCGTCTTCTGTAAGGTCTTTCGGATTTAGGAAACATTCGCAACCCTGACAGTACCAGCCTTCGTATTCGTGTTTATATATTGCACCTTTATCTTTTAATTTCTGAAAGATTTTTTGAACGACTTTTTCGTGGTCTTGGTCTGTTGTTCTGATAAATCTGTTATATTTAACATCGAGTTTAGCCCATGCGTCTTTGAACTTTTGAGAGTTTTCATCACAAAGTTGTTTTGGAGTAATACCCTGTGCTGATGCTGTTTTTTGAATTTTAATTCCATGCTCATCTGTTCCGGTCAAGAAAAACATATTGTCAGTTCTTAACGAATAATGACGGGCAAGAATGTCTGTTAATATTTTTTCGTAAGCATGTCCAATATGGGGTGCTCCGTTTACATAATCAATCGCTGTTGTTAAATAATATTTATCAAGCATTTTTGTTATTCCCTTTCAAAATATAATATATATAAATATTAACACAAATATGAGCCATATATTTTTTTTTGAAAAATAAAACATTTAAAGTAAAGTTACATACTTTACAATTTGAAATAACTGTACTATAATAATCTCGATGTTGGTTTACTAATAGTAGTAGAAAAGAAAGAGGAAGTACAAAATGAAAAAATTATTAGCAGGCTTATTAGTAGCAGGTATGCTTTCAATCACTACGGCTCCTGTCTTTGCAGCAGCAAAGATTAAAGACGTTGATGCAAACTACTGGGCTAGAACAGAAATCGCTGAAGTTGTAGAAGATTCTGTTATGTTTTTATCAAACGGTAAATTCAATCCTGAAGCAAAAATTTCAAGAGTTGATTTCGTTGCCGCATTATTAAAAGTTTTAGGTCAAAGCAATGCAAAAATTGTTACATCAGTTCCTTATACTGACGTAGCAAAATCTGGTGCTGACCACGATGCAATTGCAAGATCTCAACAAATCGGTTTGGTTTACGGTTATCCTGACGGGACTTTCAGACCAAACGGTTCTATTTTGAGAGATGAAGCTCAATCAGTTATTTCTCATATTACAATTGACGGAACAGTTGACCAATCAATCGTTTCTAAATTCTCTGATGCTAACAAAGTTCCTAACTGGGCAAAAAATGTTTATGCTAAAACATTGTCTTACGGGATCTATGTAAATCATCCGGACGAAAATGAATTAAGACCGACCGAAGACTTAACAAGAGCTGAAGCTGCTGTATTATTATACAGATTAAGCAAGAAGTTACACTTAGTTAAATCTCAGTACAAATCTGAAACAGTTTTGGGTACTGAACACTTGAACGTAACAAGAAAAGCTCCTAACAATGAAGTTACAATTACTAACTTAAGAAAAATCGTTAAAGAAGGCAACGTATTAGAAATCGAATTTACCGATAAATTCAAATCTAAATTGGCTTCTGCAGGCGACACTATTGTATTTACTAATCCGCAGGATATCGTAACTGAAGAAGGTACTACTGTATTTCCTGCAGGTTCTAAATTCTACGGAACAGTATTGAATATTCAGGATCCGCAATGGTTCAACAAAAACGCAAGAGTTTATACTCAAATCACTAAAGTTGAACTTCCATGCGGTATGACAGTTGATATGAATGCAAAACCGTTCTACAAAGATTATGCTTTGAAAGAAGGTCCTTGGATGACAGCAGGTAAAGTTGCATTGTACACTGTTGGCGGTACAGCAGTTGGTACAGGCGCAGGTGTTGGCTTCTCATTCATTCCTAACCCTGACAAAGTTGGTACAGGTGTCGCTATCGGTACTCCGGTTGGTGCTGGTGTTGGTTTAATCACCGGTTTGGTTACTCCCGGTTTGAACTATGTTGCACACGAAGGTGAAGAAATTCAGGTAATCTTACTTGATGATGCAAGCGTACCTCAATGCAATAAATAATTATTGTAAAAATAATTAAAAAAGAAAGGTTCTGATTTTTCAGAGCCTTTCTTTTTTTTGTTTGTTGCGATTATTTT
>Ga0256405_10010054_pt1 | contig 12659 bp, 14 predicted proteins | sample RumenRJG_02DNA_FD_189096 | JGI IMG/M metagenome (GOLD analysis project Ga0256405, IMG submission 189096) | Bovine rumen microbial communities from Lethbridge, Alberta, Canada - RJG_02 | ecosystem: Host-associated > Mammals > Digestive system > Stomach > Rumen | place: Canada: Alberta...
GCTTTTTTGTAATTATATCTGTCTCTATTATAGAGATCCTCCGCCTCCATCATTGAAGTAATCGTAGTGACGGATATCGTCATAGTTGTTAACAGGTTCAGCCGGTTTCGGTTGAGGCTGAGGTTGAATTTGCGGAGCCGGTTGTGGTGGAGCCGGTTTCGTTTCAACAACACGTTTTCTCAATAACGCATCGAAGTTTGGTTCCATTGTTAATTCAAAGTGGAATCTACCAACCTTTCTATTGTCATCAAAGTATGTACTATTGATTAAAGGATAACCCCAGTATAAACGACCTGTTAAGTCAAACGGTAACTGAACTCTTAAGCCCATACCAACTGATGCCATAAAGTATGAACCGTGATGTCCCGGTGCTTTGTATAAATCATCCAAATTGCTGCCAACTTGAGGGAATACACCACCGACATCAGCAAATACAGCACCTTTTATGAATTTTCCGATGAACGGAACTTTTTCGCCGCTTCTTGGGCTGGTTATTTGTCTAGGTAATAGTGGGAACATCAATTCTGCACTTGTGAAGAATCCGTTCTTACCAATCATCATACCTTCATCATAACCTCTAACTGTTGCCATACCACCAGCTTGGAATTGGTCGATATAAGGAACATTTTTACTGCTGCTCCAGTGTCCCATTCCCGGAACTACCTGATAGTTAGCTCTTAATTGACCGATTACGCCGTGTGAAAAATCGTGTAATCTAACAGCGCCACCATAAACTTTAAAGTAATTGTCTTCTTTACCCATATTAATGTTATAGCCGGCACCTTGGTTCAAATACCAAATACCATATTTAGTATCTTTTCTTAAGTTCAAAGCTACATCAAAACTTGCTACATCATCAAATCCAAGATTATCACTCAAACCTAAGTCTTTAAGTAATCCCATCTTACTATGAGCATGTTTGTAACTTAATGCTGTATATGATTTCAACTCAAATCCAGGTCTTCTGATTAGAGGTTGTGTGTAATACAATGAATATGTAAATGCTCTACTCTTAAGGTTATAATTTCTAATTGGGTAACCATATTTAACTTTAGCCATTGTTGAGCTAAACATAAAACCTACACGACCGTCTTTGCTGTTAACTGGGAAATTGTAATCAGCAAACGGGCTAACAGATCCGCCTGCAAAGTATGAACCGATGCTTAATTTGTCACGTTGACCAAATAAGCTGTCTGCAGTAATCATTGCACCGCCACGTAAACGACCTGTTGAATGACGACCTGCGTTATCCATCATGCCCATTACATGGTAAGGAAATCTTTCGTGTGCTTTAAGTTCAACATCTGTTGTACCTTCAACTTCTCCTGCTTTTAAATTAGCTGTAAGGTTAACACCTTCATTATAACGGTTGAAGTCCATGATATCTTTTTCTAATTCAACGATATCAAATAATTCACCTTCTTTTGGATGAATTCTTTTCTTGATATAGCTGTCACGTGTCCATCTGTTATCTTCTACAGTAACGTTACCAACTTTACTTTCAATAAGTTCAATTTTAATTCTTCCGTTATCAACTGATTGTTCAGGTAAGAATGCTCTTGCTGTAACAAAGCCCTTTTCTGCATATAATCTGTTGATACCTTCAACTACCTTTTTAATATCAGAGATGTATACGTTTTTGCCAATTAGTGTTTGAACTAATTTGTTAACTTCATCTCTGGATAAAATTTCTGAAGGAGATACTTCAACGGTATTAACAAACACACTTTGTGTATCAGCTTGATTTACACCGCCTTGCATGTATCCAGGATTGTAACTGTCATCAACTACATCCTTGTTGTACGCAGGATTGCCTTGACGACCATAATCAGTGTATTCTTTATATTTGCTGTTTACATCCTGTAGATAATGTCTGTATTTTAAATCATCTTCAGGACTTTTGTAATTTAATCCGCCTTGCATTTCTGCTTCAGTGCGGATACCTGCGGGGACTGGCATCCCCGGATCATAAGAGTATGCAGGAGCGATGGACGCAGGCAACGCAATTGCTACGAGAGTCCCTAATCCCAATACTGTTCTTAAAAATTTTCTTGTTGTCTTTTTCATTACGCACCTTCAATTTAGTAATTAATCAATACTTTCGCTAATACCATTTTGTTACTTAATAAAGAAATAGAAACATTTCTTGTATTTTTGTATCACTTTTTTTACAAAAATTCACAAACTAGCAAATTCTTGTGTTCACCAGTTATTATTATATAGTATTACTATGTGCTTGTAAAGAAACTTATAAAAAGTTCACATTTCTAATGTAGAGTATTTGATAAATTTCATACAAACAGTGTATATTACATATAGAAGGAGAGGAAATATGAATAAAAGTTTTAAGTTAGTTGCAGTTTCAGTTGCTGCATTTGCATTAGGTATGGGATTAAATAATTTTGCGGTTTCTCAGATGCCCGGAAGTTTAAATATTGCTGTAGTTGATGTTCAACAAGTTGTTGCGGCATCTTCTGAGGTTAATGCACTGAGAAATGAAAATCAGGCAAAAGCTGGCGAAATTATTAAGTATATTGAAAATGCAAGAAAAGATGTTGCTAAAGTTTCTGATGCTGATAAGAAAAAATCATTAGAAGAAAAATATGCAAAAGAATTAAATGAAAAACGTGAAGTGTATGCTCAACAGTACAATGAAAAAATGATGAATATTCAAAACAATATTTTGAATGCAGTTAGAGAACAAGCAGTTGCTAATAATTATGATATGGTTATTGCAAAGGATGTTGTACTTTACGGTGGCGATGATATTACCCAGCAGTTAAAATCATCTGTTTCTGCGGTAAAGACTCCTGCAAAGACTCCGGCAAAGCAAGTTTCTAAAAGAAAAAAATAGTTATTAGTTAAATATTCAAGAGACACATTTAAATGTGTCTCTTTTTTTGTGTCATATATGAATTCCTAAAAATAATATTTATAACGGATTTTACAAAAGTTTTTTGTATATCCGTCGTTACATTCTTTATAATAATGGAAAGGATGAGTTAAATATGGCAAGAATAATAGAAGGTAAGAGGAGAATTATTAAAATATCAACAGATGATATTTTGGCGATTGTAAAACAATATCAGCAGCTTACGCATAAAGCGTGCTGCTATATGCATATTAGAGAAATTTTAGAAAAAAATCCTATTTACATACCGGAAGAATTATAATTATACGTTTCCTGTAGAACTGTTACGGTCATCTTCAAGTTGTTTAATATCTTGTGCGGTTGCGTCTTCGCCGTATGCACTGTTGATTGTTGGTATATCAATATCAACATTAACTTCTGCATCAACCATTTCTATGTCGCCTTTAGGAAATTCCTTAACTTTTCCGTCTTCCATTTTTACTGCAACATTTCCTGCCATAAAGTTCAAATAACATACTTTTCCTAAGCCATCCGATGTCATAACGGATGAGCCGATAGGAGGCATTCCTTTTGCGGCATCTATGTAGTTTTTGTATTCATATGTCAGGCAACATAAGAGTCTGCCACATGTCCCTGATATTTTGCCGGGTGCAATTGGCATACCTTGATCTTTTGCTAATTTAACATTTATTGTTGCAAATTTTCTTAAGAAAGATGAGCAGCAAAATGGTCTTCCGCAAATTCCTACCCCATCAACAAGCGAGGTCTCGTCTCTAACCCCGATATGTCTCAGATCAATTCTTACTCTTGTGAATACCTGAGTTAAATCCTTTAATAAAGCTCTGAAGTCTACCCTTTCAGGAGCAGTGTAGTAAAAAGTTATTTTTCTTCTGTCAAATGTTATTCGGCATTGGACAAGATTCATAACTAAACCGTGTTGCTTTACGAGAGCTTGGCATTTGAAGAAAGATTCTACTTCTTCTTTTTTTATTTCCTCAAGAGTTTGAAGATCTCTTTGGGTAAGTGTTCTTATTACGGTTAGCGGTTCAGGTTTTGTTTCGGCTTTTTCCCATAGTTCTGAGATTTGTTGGTTAACCAACTCTACTTTTAGAGCTTCTTCGCCTTTTTCCGTCCTAACCAGTACTAATTGACCTTCTTCTACTGATAATGTATCAGGCACAATCAGAGGATAAAATGTGTTTTTAATGTATTTTACTGCATATTTCATTAAATATATCTTTCTTCTTCTTTTAGTTTTCTATTCATAAGTTTATTTAATAATTCTTGAGGTGTGATATCTGTATATACTGCCTCATATATAGCGCTGGAAACAGGGACTTCAATATTTAACTTTTTAGCTAATTCACAAATTGCTTTTGAGGTTTTTACACCTTCAGCTACAGAACCCAGTTCGTTAAGGATATCATCAATTTTTTTACCTCTGCCAAGCATAGAACCTACTGTATAGTTTCTTGACATTGGGCTTGAACAAGTTGCAATTAAATCTCCCATTCCGGATAATCCGTATAGTGTAGAAGGGTTTGCCCCAAGTTTAATACTGACTCGAACAATTTCAGCCATTCCTCTTGTTAGTAAAGTACCTGTGCAATTATCACCAAGTCCCATTTCATGTGCAAAACCGGAAGCTATAGCTATTACATTTTTTAAACTTCCGCCTAACTCTACTCCGATTACGTCCGGATTTGTGTACAATCTGAATTTACTTGGAACAGAACACTTCTTCTGAACAAGAATAGATGCATCGCGGTCTTTTGAAGCAACACATGCAGCTGTAGGTTTACCTGCAAGAACTTCTTTTGCAAGAGTAGGCCCGGATAAGATAACAAGTTTTTGTTCCGGCAAAACCTCTGCAATAACTTCAGACATTCTCATTAAAGATGGTAATTCGATACCCTTAGATGCATTTACCAAGATTTGGCATGGGCGTATTCCTGCTTTTTTCAAATTTTCACAAACATCTCTTGTTCCGGAAGTTGCGATAACGGAAAGTATTATATCCGCATCTTTTATTGCTTCGGAAAGGTTTGATGTAATTTCAACCTTATCTTTTAATTGGACTTCCAGTGGTTTAGAGGTGTGTTTATTGACTCTTAAATCTTCGGATATATCACATTCTCTACCCCATACAGTAACTTCTTCAAAATTATCTGTTAATAGCCACGCAAGTGTTAACCCCCAACAACCTGCACCCAAAACTGTTAATTTCATCTTATCTCTTTCTCCTATACCGCCAATTTTTTATTAATTAATTTTCTTAGAACTCCGCCGTGTCTCTTCAATTCTAATCGTGCTTCTGCAACATCCATTTCCATAACAAGAGTTACTATAGCGGTCTTAATTTCCCAATTACATTTTAATAATGCAGATAATGCTGCACTATGTTGTACTCCGGCAATTTGGGCAACTATTCGGATTGCTCTGTCTTTTAGCTTCTCATTAACCGCTTGTAAATCTATCATGAAATTTTCATAAGTTTTACCGATTTTAATCATAGAACCAGTAGTCAACATATTTAAAATCATTTTTTGTGCAGTACCGGCTTTTAGTCGGCTTGAGCCTGCTATTACTTCAGGTCCTACTTCCACGCAAATTACAAGTCCGGCTTCTTCTGCAATTCTTCCTTTAGAGTTGCAAGTTATACCAATAGTTTTGCAATTTATTTCATCAGCTTTTTCCAGTACTCCAAGTAAATATTTAGGATTTCCGCTTGCCGAAATAACTACAGCAACATCATTTTCGGTTAATATGGACGCATCTCTTTTTCCCGCATCAAAATCATCTTCAGCTCCTTCAACGGATGACCTGAGCGCATCTTGTCCGCCTGCGATTATCCCTTGTACCATGTCAGGGCTTACACTGAATGTCGGAGGACACTCAGAAGCATCTAATATTCCAAGCCTTCCTGAGGTTCCGGCTCCGAAGTATATTAGTCTTCCGCCTTTTAAAAATTGTTTTGAGATTATATCAATAGCTTGCGCAATTTCTTCAGTTGCATCCTCAACAGCTAATGCAACAAGTTTATCTTCTTGATTCATTTTTCTTACCATGTCTATGGTAGGTAGAATATCGATGTCTTTTGTGTTCTCATTTCTGTACTCAGTAATAACTTCACTCATATAAAACTCCTTTTCAACCGGATGATAACTGATTCTTATTAATTTATCTTAAAATTGTTTTATTAAATTAGCCATTTCTATTGCAGATTTAGCAGCATCAGCTCCTTTGTTTCCGGCTTTTGTGCCTGCTCTTTCGATTGCTTGTTCAATATTATCTGTAGTAAGAACTCCGAATATTACAGGAACTTCTGTTTGTAAGCTTACGGAAGCAATTCCTTTTGATAATTCTGCGCTTACGTAATCAAAATGAGCTGTTGCTCCTTTAATTATGGCACCTAATGTAATAATTGCATTATATTTTTGTGTTTTTGCACACTTTAAAGGTATTTCAAAAGCCCCAGGTACTCTTACGATATCAATATTATCTGCGCTAACGCCATGTCTTTTTAATTCATCAACAGCGCCTGATAAAAGTTTTGAACCTATAAAATCATTAAATCTTGAAAGTATAATACAAAATTTTTCGTTTCCTGCAACTAATTGCCCTTCATATGTATTCATATATTTCTCCACATATCCTTACAATAATCCATAGCTATTGTACTACAACTATGGCTATTTTACAAGCAACGGAGAAAAAATCTTATAGAAAATATAAAAAGCTGCTAATATAAGTAAATATCCGCTAAACTTGAGTAAAAAATCAGAAAACTTGTAAAAGTTTTTCCAAGATTTAAGTTTCGATGTTAAAACCCCGGCAATGACAAGTATTAAACCTTGACCGATTGCAAAAAGGAAAAACATCATCAAAGATTGAGCAAGGTTTGCTGATAAAGAGGCAAATGCCATTATTGCAGCAAGTATCGGAGTAGAACAAGGTGTGCCGGCAAGTGCTACAATTCCACCCAAAAGCATAGGGTAAAAATAAGTGTCAGTATTTTTATTTCTCGGTAATTCTTTAATTAGTACAGGTAATTCAAAATCTAAAAAACCAACAAGTTTTAGTCCCATAATCATTACAATGCCTGCCATTAATATTCCGAAATATCCTCCGGCAAATGAGATAAATACTCTTCCTGTAAGGGCACAAAATAGTCCTATTACAGAGAATACAATTGCTGAGCCTAATATGAAACAAAGCATTTGTACAAATGTTTTTTGAGGCTTTTCTTCCGAGTACCCCCCGATATAACCTACAATAATAGGAAGCATAGAAAGTGAGCACGGGGATATTGAGGCTATTAGCCCTCCTAAAAATGATACAATGTACGAGATTACTACGCTATGAGAACTATTTAATAGTGTTGTGATATCAGTCATTAATTCAAGTCCTCAAGGTATTGAACAAATTGTTCTTTAGAAATAGCTCCTTCTATGCGTTTTACTTGATTCCCGCTTGAATCTTTCAGGATTATTGTAGGAACTAATATTACCTTGTATTTTTTTATCCATTTTTGATTTTCTTTATTTTGTTCTTGAACGTTAATTTCTGTTAATTCGATTTTATCTTGGAAATTCGGGTATATTTCTCGGATAATTTTATTCATTATTTGACAATCCAAGCACATTGTTGAAGTAAACTTAATTATTTGGGGTTTTGCATTTTTTGCGTCAACACTGCCAAGAGAGGTCATGTTTGTCTTATTCATAATAAAGTATGCAATTAAAGGTAAAACTATTACCAAAAATAAGGTTATTAATGTTTTTTTCATTGATTTATCTCCGTTTTATATAAGCAATTTTATCATAAACGAAAAATATTGAATCACAATTAGTTAAGTAGATACATTTATTTATCATCAGGGTTCTTATTATTTAATTAAAATACCACATTTTAATGATTTTACAAATTTTAAAAAATATTATAATATTTAAAAGTCGTTAGAAAAGAGAGAATACATGTAGTATTCTTATTAAAAACTTTAGGAGGTTTTTAGTATGGACAATTTAAGAAAGTACATTGTTGAATTTATTGGAACATTTTTCCTTGTATTCACAATAGGTGCGACTGTTGCATTTGGCGGTGAGGGCGTTATCGCTCCGCTTGCAATAGGTTTTGTTTTGATGGTAATGGTATACGCCGGCGGATATATTTCCGGTGGACATTACAATCCTGCAGTATCATTAGCTGCTGTAGTAAGAGGTGCTTTGGCTCCTGTACAATGGGTTCCTTATGCATTATTCCAAGTATTAGGTGGTGTTGCTGCTGCTTATTTAATTAATTATATGGCAGGCGATGCTCTTCAATCAGCTGCTGCATTCAAGCTTTCACATGTTTTGATTGCTGAATTTCTATTTACATTTGCTCTTTGTTATGTAGTATTGTTGACAGCTACTTCAAAGAAAACAGAGGGTAATTCATATTATGGTTTGGCAATTGGTTCAACTGTTATGGTAGGAGCTTTTGCAGTTGGCGGAATTTGCTTAGGCGCATTCAACCCGGCTGTTGCAATATCTACTATTGTTTTGGGTATTACATGCTGTGTAAAACTTTCTTGGATTACAGCTCTTGTAAACCTTATTGCTGGTGTTTGTGCCGGTCTTGTTTATAAATTAGTAAATGAAAAAGAAGACTAATTTTAACAATTAACAAAGGCGGACGTGATTTTTATGTCACGTCCGTTTTTTTGTTAAAAATTTTTAACATATACTAAAGTTTTATTATTTGTTTCCGTAAATGTATTTGTAAATGATTTATTGTATAGCACAGAGGAAAAGGAGTATAAAGAATTAAAATTTTTATTTTTGGATTATTTAGGTACTAGTTTAAGCCCGCAGAGGAGAAACGGAGGATTATGAGAGAAACACAGAACATATGTAATGATATTAAAACTTTGGCTAAAATTTTAGGGTTAAGGTATGATGCGGATGATTCTCCGATAGAAATCGTTTTGGCTTTGGAAGACGAATTGGAGGCCCAAATAGATGAGGCAGAAGATAATCCTCAAGAATTAAGTACATTAATGGCCTACTTGCATAAAGTTAACACTCTGGATGACAGGCTCAACGAAATAAGAGAAGTTAAAGATGTTATATCTGGAGTTGCGGATGTCTTTGCAGGACTTAGTAAGCCAAAATTGGAATTCTAATTTCTAAATTCATATATAAAAAGGGAGCCGTTTTAGGCTCCCTTTGTTTTTGTTATGTTAGTTCTCCGTTAAGGTACCAAGTTTTGCATCCTGTGATTTTAACATTGACAAATTCGCCTGTTAAATCTTTATCGGATGGTATATGGACTAATTTATTGTTTCTTGTCCTTCCTGTTACGATGTTTGTACCTTTGTGTTTTTCGAAACTTTCAATTAATACTTCCATAACTCGACCTATAAATTTTTTGTTAGATTTTAAGCAGCCTTCTTTTACTTTATCATTTAATCTTGCAAGTCTTTCTGTTTTTTCTTCTTCTGAAATAAATTCATCTACCCATCTTGCAGCTACGGTTTTTTCCCTTGGAGAATATGCTGCTGTGTTTGAATAATCAAGCTCAAATTCATCTATGGCAGACAAAGTATCTATAAACTGTTCTTCTGTTTCTCCGGGAAATCCTGCAATAAAATCACTTGTTATTGTGACATCAGGAATTTGGGTACGTATTTTGTTGACAATTTTACTGTAAGTTTCTCTATTATATCTTCTGTTCATTCTTTTTAATACAGTGTCGTTTCCTGATTGCATAGGTATATGGAAATATTCACACACTTTATCAAGTTCTTTTGCTGTTGCTATTAATTCATCTGTAATATCTGTAGGATATGATGTTACAAATCTTATTCTGAATTTGCCTTCAATGGAATTTAATTCTTTTAATAAATCTGCTAATCTGTAATTCTTATCCTCAAAATCTTTACCGTAACTGTCAACATTCTGACCTAATAGAGTTATTTCTTTAAATCCGTCTTTTATGGCATCTTTAGCTTCTTTTATAATTGTTTCCGGTTGTCTGGAGCGTTCTCTTCCCCTTGTATAAGGAACTATGCAGTATGTGCAAAAGTTATTGCATCCTTCTGTTATCGGGATCCAAGCATTTACTGCTTTTACCCTATCAATGCTGTATTCTTTTGCTTTTTCATCTTCTGATTTATTTGTTTCTGTACACTCGCAAACTTTTTCTCCATTGTTAATTCTTTTTATAATATCAGGTAATGAATAAATCTTGTGTGTACCTAAAACAAAATCAACATAATTTGCACGTTTGAATACACTTTCTGCTTTTTGTTGAGCAACACAACCGCAAATCCCTATTTTAATATGTGATTTACCTTCTTTTTTCCATTTGCCCCATGTTCCAAGTGTACTGAAGGCTTTGTCCTCGCTAAGTTGTCTTATTGAGCAGGTGTTTACCATTAATAAATCAGCTTCTTTTGGTTCTTTAGTTTCTTCGTAGCCAAAATGTTCTAACATACCAAGCATACGTTCGGTATCTGATTTGTTCATCTGGCATCCCATTGTTTCTATATATACTTTCGGCATTCTTTTCTCCATTTTTATAAAATATTTTAGCACAAAAAAACTCTCGTATTTATTACGAGAGTTTTTATCAATTGAAATAATCAATTAGAAGTTTAAACCTGCTTCACGAGCTGCATCAGCTAATGCTGCTACACGACCGTGATACAAGAAACCGCCTCTGTCAAATACAACATCTTTGATACCGGCTTTAAGTGCTCTTTTTGCAACTTCTTCACCAACAACTTTAGCAGAATCAATATTTCCGCCGTGTGTCAGTTTTTCTTTTAAGTCTTTATCAATAGATGATGCAGAAGCCAAAGTTACTTTATTTACGTCATCAATAACTTGAGCGTAAATATGTTTTGTACTTCTATATACTGCCAATCTAGGACATTCAGGAGTTCCTGAAACTTTTACTCTGATAGATTGGTGTCTTTTTTGAACTTGAGGTTTTCTAATTTTTTGTTTAATCATTTTTGTTTCCTTTCATTACTTGTTTTAGCGGGCTATTAACCCTTCACATGTAACATTCTACTTATTATTTCTTACCAGCTTTACCGGCTTTACGTCTAATGTATTCGCCTTCATATCTTACACCCTTTCCTTTATATACTTCAGGCGGACGTTTAGATCTGATAAAAGCTGCTACATCGCCAACAGTCTGTTTGTTAGAACCTTTTACTGTTATCTTTGTGTTAGCTTCAACGCTAATAGTAATACCTGCAGGCGGTTCAACAATAACCGGATGAGAGTATCCTAATGCAAGGTTAAGGTTTTTACCTTCCATATTAGCACGGTAACCTACGCCTTGGATTTCAAGATTTTTTACAAACCCATCTTTTACTCCGTGGATAGCGTTTGCTACCAATGTTCTTGATAAACCATATAAAGCATCAGCTTCTCTGGAATCAACAACTTTTGATAAAACAACCTGGTTGTCTTTCATTTCTACTTTAATTTCTGAACGAACATTAACGGTTTCTTCACCTAAAGGTCCTTTTGCAACAACCTTTTGTCCGTCAATTTTTACTTCGACTCCCTGAGGGATGTCAATTGGTTTTTTACCAATACGTGACATAGTGTTTCTCCTTTTGGTATATAGCTACACGGCCACACCTTTCTACCAATTACGTATGACCGTAGTCTAGTGTAGCATGGAGAAAATTTAAAGTAAACAGGTTATTAATATTCGTAAAGTTTATAAGTTAACTGCGTCTCATTTCGTAAGCTGCCTTTAGTTGTTGAGCTTTTGCCATGTTTGCTTTTGCTGCAGTATTCATCTTTTGAGCTTGCTTAACTGTTTTCTTACCGGTTGATTTTACGGCTTTTGCTGTTTTATTAAGCGTTTTAGAAGCTCTTGTTCCTGTGGTTATTGCAGAAGCTGATGTCTTTGCGGCACTTGCCGTTCTCGCTTCGGCAAATTGACCTATTTTTGTTGTAACGGTACCGGCGGCTTTTGTGTATTTACCGACTGTATTTACTTTTGTACCTACAGTTTTTACACTTGTGCCCGAAGTAGCTAAAGCGGTTCCCGCAGGTGCCGTGTATACGCAGGACTGCATAGCATGACCTGTTGTTTGCATAGTTGCTCCTGCCGTAGTTACGGTTTGACCAGTTTTCTGAATTGTTCCGCCGATGGTTTGAATTGTTTGTCCTGTTTGGGTGATTTTTTGTGCTGCTGTTTGGTTTTGTTGAATTGCTTTTGCTTGTTTAGTATTATATTTTGTTTGAGCTTTTGCGGTCTTTTGTGCAGTTTTTACGAATTTTTGGTTATTTACCTGCATTTTATTAATCGTTTTTGATTGCCTGTTAATTTTTGTAGCCGCACTTTGAACTTTATTTGTTAATTGATCTATTTTGGCAGAATTGTTATCCGGATTTGCATCTTGAGCTTTTTCTGTTTGCCCTTGTTTGTTTTCGTCGCCCAAGCCGATTGTCTTTTTGCCGTTTGCAGAATTTGCGGAACTCATGCGTGATGTGTTCGCCATATTTTCTCCTGCTAATTTTAAGCTGTGTGCGCCACCAGTTTTATCGCCGGAGGTTAATGATTCAAGTTCACTCATGGCTTGATTCATTTCTTTTTCAGCTTTGCCGAGCTCTTTTTGTTCTTTAGCTATTTTTTTATCATTTTTGTCAATGGCTTTTTCATCTTTTGCTAATGTTTTGCTGAATTTTTTTGTTTGTTTTTGAATATCTTTTTGTCTGTTTTGCGAATCTTGTGCAACTTTATTTCCGTCTTTAGTGTTACTTTCAGCTTCTGC
>Ga0256405_10010056_pt1 | contig 12658 bp, 12 predicted proteins | sample RumenRJG_02DNA_FD_189096 | JGI IMG/M metagenome (GOLD analysis project Ga0256405, IMG submission 189096) | Bovine rumen microbial communities from Lethbridge, Alberta, Canada - RJG_02 | ecosystem: Host-associated > Mammals > Digestive system > Stomach > Rumen | place: Canada: Alberta...
AAAACTTGAGGTTTATATTACCACAAGGTCCAAGAAATGGGAATAGATTTTTCACAGGATCCGGGCGGTGACTCAATTGCAGAAGTGAACGCAAGGGATCTGTTGCATTAACTTAATCGAAACAGAAACCATGATGCTGTTGCAATCAGTTGCTTTGATTCCGAATAATGATTTCAGGTCAGGTATAGCCGATGAAAGAACTAGGAGGAACTTTCATCATGACTGCTTTTTCTAAGCTGGATCTTAATAAAAGAATGCAGATCCAATCATTTCTTTCAGAAGGATTATCTCTTTCTGCCATCGCTCGTAAGATTGGTGTTACCACTTCTACCGTTTCAAGAGAGATCAGGCATTTCCGAGTTGAAGATGGCCGCCCTGGACGTTTCAGCAGGAACAGCTGTGCGTTTCGCAAAGAATGCAAGCGTTGCAATCTCTGCGCAGCAATGGAAACCACATGCCGAAGAAGAGGGAAATCCTGTGCTCACTGCAGATCGATCAACTGCAATACCGTCTGCAAGGATTACAGAAAAGAAGTATGCCCCAAACCGGATCGCCCTCCTTATGTGTGCAACCATTGCAATGAGTTTATCCATGGGAAGTGCCCTCTGACAAAGTATTTCTACAAAGCAGCAGAAGCACAGGAAGCCGCCCGAACACTGCGCTCTTCTTCCCGTTCAGGTCTGAATCTCACGGAGCAGGAGATTCATGAAGCCGACGTGCTTCTTTCTCCGCGCATTCGCAAAGGTCAGTCTATTCACCACATCATGGTTTCTGAACCAGAGGTATTCAATTTTTCTGAGCGTCAGGCTTATATCCTGGTCAATGCCGGGCTGATCTCTGCTCGCCCTATCGATATGCCACGAACTGTGCGAATGAGGCCGAGAAAGCGGAAATCCGTGGAAAAGAAGGTAGATCGCAGCTGCCGCATCGGCCGAACTTACGATGACTTTTTAAGATACATGGATAAGCATCCGGATGAGCCTGTCCTAGAAGGAGATACGGTTGAAGGGGTCAAAGGAGGAAAGTGCATTCTTACCCTCACCTGGCGGCAATGGTCTTTTCAGATCGGATTCCTGCGGGATCATAACAATTCGGAGTCTGTAACTCAGATCATTAACAGCCTGTATGAATCATTAGGCTGCGATAAGTTCCATCAAGTTTTTCCTTCCGTCTGGCTGTTTGACAATGGCTCTGAATTCTCTGATCCGAAAGAGATTGAAAAGTTCGGTGTATTGGTGTTTTACTGCGACCCTTCTTCGCCCTATCAGAAGGGATGCTGTGAAGTGACACATGAATACGTACGCAGAATTCTGCCCAAAGGGACATCATTTGATGATCTGGATCAGGGGTTTATTGATTACATGTATAGCCATATCAACAGCGAGCGCAGAAAAAAGCTGAATAACCTCTCACCCTTTGAGGCATTCAGCTCCGTTCTGGGAAAGGACGTAATCGAGAAGTACTTCTGTATCAGATGGATTGATCCTCGTTTTGTCCAGCTGAATCAATCTCTGAAGTCCACATGGCTTTTCTGTGAAAAGGAGGAAAACTGAAATGAGAAACCACCACACTACTTTTGAATCTGATGAGCTTCTCCTCACTCTTCGTACAGTGTTGCCTCTCTACAAGGATGTTGAGAATCCACAGGTGATTATGTGGATCTGGGATATCGAATGCGCACGCTGGTGCTATGTGATGGGGTATGAATCTGAATGCGGCCCGGATCTCATCATGTCTCTCGTATATAACGAAAGCTGGGATTATTACGAAATGGGAGATGTCTGTGAGAATGAATTCGATAACAGACATTACATATATGGCATTTATCCATCCGGATCCAGGCCTAAAGTCAATACGATCATCAAACATCTGCGCAAACTGAAGCACGGCACACCAGTCGTCGGTTAGTGCCCTGTCACGGCTGTATCTGACCACCGAATAGACCAGCAGATACCAGTCGACATAACTTTATCCGAAAAAGTAAGGCGGCTGCGGTATCATTTTCGTCATGACCTAAAACGTCCTCCCCATTCGTATTCTGACATAGAAAATACCGGAAAACATAAGTTAGCCTTACTTTTTCCGGTAAATTAATCAGATTATATTCTTTCTGAATACCAACTTTCAGGGGGTAGTTGCATTAACTTATGCAAAGTTGCGTTTAGTTCTGCAACTCACCGATCCGGGCGGTGAAATATAATAGAGTCACTTATGAGAAGAGATGCACTGCCATTCCTGAATCAGTCGCTGTTCATGAAACTCGGGAAGATCAGACTAAGTGATGGAACCCTATTAGATGGAGAAGATACGATTCTTGCGTTCGAGAAGTGCTGCAGGAAAAAAGGATCTGCCTGGATGGGAATTGATTCTCTGCATCATGGCATGCAGGAAAAGCGGGCTGCCAGGTTTCAGAGATCCCTTGAAGAGAAGCAGAAGATCAGAGTATACTTTGCCATTCATAACAGTCATTATGACAATGAGATTGCCTATGAAGCGGTTCTGGAGAAACTGGTCAATATGAAAGAACCTGTGCCGTGTCCGGAGCCGGAACTGAGACCGGAGATCTTCCAGGATGATGGGAATTCCTGTCTCTGGCTGAAGCTGAAGGACATCAGACTGAGTAAGGAAAAGGCAGAGCACTTCATGATTGCAAGCACAGGCAGAAATCTGAAGTGGACCATTTGCAATTCCAGGTTCTTTTTTGGATACATTATGGAGGAGTGAAGGAATATGAAAGTACTGCTAGTCAATGGAAGCCCGCATCCGCATGGATGCACGGATGTTGCATTGTCAGAAGTTGCAATGCAGTTAGGAAAACATGGCATTGAGACGGAAATGCTGTGGCTTGGCAATGAAGCAATTCATGGCTGCATTGCCTGCGGCAAGTGCAGGAAGGCTGGGAAGTGCATCTTTGATGATGAAGTGAATCGGGTTGCTGCAAAGGCTGAGGAATATGATGGAATCGTAGTTGGAAGCCCGGTATATTACGGCGGACCGGATTCGCAGATCTGCGCCTTCCTGGATCGGCTGTTCTACAGCGCCGGAAAGAAGTTCGTGCGCAAGCCTGCGGCTGCGGTGGTCTCCTGCCGCAGAGGCGGAGCAACAGCTTCGTTCGAACGATTGAATAAATACTTTGAAATGTCGAATATGCCGCTGGTGACTTCACAGTACTGGAATCAGATTCATGGCAATAATGCTGAAGAAGCAAAACAGGATGCTGAAGGGCTGCAGACGATGCGGACGCTGGCCGAGAATATGGCATGGCTGCTGAAGTGTATTGAGGCAGGAAAGAAGGCTGGAGTGGAAGAACCTGTCTATGAACCATTCCATGCGACGAATTTCATCCGGTGATGGTTCTTCTGGTGATTGGTATTCTGATGGGGATTTACGGAACCGTGATCCTGATCGGAGAAAAGGGAAACCGGTTCAGTATTGCCTGGTATCTGACCGGAGGATTCTTCTTTGTTAGTTCTGTGCTTCTGAAGCATGGAGTGCTTCGGGGAGGATTGCTTGCGGTGTGGATTGCTGCGGTATGTGCGTATACGGCAATGCTCGCAGTGAACTGCATGCATATTCTTCATGCATGTATGAGCGATCCGGATGAGAACTGCCGGGAATTGCTTGTGCTCGGTGCCAGAGTGATGCCGCATGGCGGGCCTTCGAATGCGCTTCGATACCGGTGCCGGAGTGCTGCTGATTATCTGAAGGAACATTCTGACTGCGGCTGCATTGTCTCCGGAGGAAAAGGAGCTGATGAACCTTGCTCCGAAGCAGAATGCATGCAAAGAGTGCTGATGGAGATGGGGATTGACCGCAACCGGATCCGTCTGGAAGACAAGTCCCGCAGCACGATTGAGAATCTCAGATATTCAAAGCAGATGCTGGATAGTCCGGATGAATCAATTGCAGTCGTGACAAGCAGCTATCATCTGTATCGGAGTCTTCGAATTGCGAGAAGGATGGGTATGAAGAATGTATCCGGCATCGGTGCGAAGACGAAGGTGCTCTATCTGCCTTCGGCACTGTATCGGGAATGCCTTTCGATTGCGATGGATTCGGTCATAGAAAAGTTCAGAAGATGGAAAATGAGTTATACTTATGCACATCGAGGAGGATCAGATGAAGATGCGTGATGGCAGCTATTATGTTCCTTATGAGGAACGCACAGGAAATGAGTCCATTGTTTACTTTACCCGCGATCTTTCTGCAGCGGGAATGATGAAGGTCTATGACAAAGTGAAGGAAGGAATCTCCGGCAAGATCGGAGTCAAGCTTCATACGGGTGAGAAACATGGACCGAATATCATTCCGCATGGATGGGTAAAGGAATTCATGGAAAAGGAATGCCCGGATGCCAGCATCGTGGAAACGAATACCTTCTATGAAGGCGATCGCTATACGACAGAACAGCATCGTGAGACGCTGAAGGTCAATGGCTGGACGTTCTGCCCGGTTGACATCATGGATGAAGATGGTACGGTGGATCTTCCGGTGAAGGGCGGCAAGTGGTTTGATCATATGACGCATGGAAGTCATATGGTGAACTATGATTCTCTGATCATCCTGACGCATTTCAAGGGCCATGTGATGGGCGGCTTCGGCGGTTCCAACAAGAACATCGGCATCGGCTGTGCGGATGGCAGAATCGGCAAGGGCATGATTCATGCGAAGAATGGTGATCAGTGGGGCGTCAATCAGGAAGAGCTGATGGAGAAGATCACGGAGTCCACCAAGGCTACCATTGATTATTTCGGCAAGCATATCACGTATGTGAATGTGATGAGAAATATGTCGGTGTCCTGTGACTGCGAGGGTGTGCAGGCTGCTCCGGTTGTGACTCCGAATGTCGGCATTCTGGCTTCCGCAGATATTCTGGCTGCAGATCAGGCTTCGGTGGATCTGGTTCATGCCATGAAGGAAAGCGATCGTCATGACCTCTGGGAGCGCATGTCTACGCGTCACGGATTCCGTCAGCTTACTTATATGAAGGAACTCGGCATGGGCAATGATCGTTATGTGCTCATTGATCTGGATCATGACGGAGAACGGATCACACCGGAATTCGCTGTGAAGGATGTTGTTCCGTTCAAGCTGATCGGCTAAGCTGAAATGCGATTGTGAAGCGAGGAAAGCGGATCCCTGCGGATCTGCTTTTTTCACGAAAAAAGTCTTCTCAATCGGGAGAAAAACATTTAATATGTCAGATGCAATAAATATAGGAGAGTGTTCTGAGGAATGGCTTCAAGCAAGACGAAAAAGACGAAACCGGAAGTAAATCCGATTATCAATATCTACCGGGATCCGAAGAAAAAGGAACTGAAGAGCCTGGACGAACTCAAGGAAGAGATTCGTGCGGTCTATCAGAAGAATGGCGAGCTGCAGCAGAAAGACATCACCGAAGCAATCACGGCGATGAAGCTGAACGATGAAGACACGGATCAGCTCTGGAACTGGCTCAATGAAGAAAACCTGATCGGAAGTTCTGAAGAAGACCTTGAAGAAGCAGAAGAGGTCATGGAAGAAGACGCTGCTTATGAGGACGATGAAGACAGCGACGATGAGGACAAAGAAGACGAAGAAACGGAATCCGTTCCGGACTTCAATGGTCTCGAGAATGTACGTTCCAGCGATCCGGTTCGCAGCTATCTGAAGCAGATCGGTCAGATTCCGCTGTTAACTGCAGAGCAGGAACTGGATGTCGCGCATCGCATGAAGCAGGGTGATGAAGAAGCGAAGCAGCTGCTTGTTTCTTCGAACCTGCGTCTGGTTGTTTCGATTGCCAAGAAATATGTCGGCCGAGGCATGCAGTTTCTGGATCTGATCCAGGAAGGCAATATCGGTCTGATGAAGGCTGCTGATAAGTTTGATCCGGATAAGGGATTCAAGTTCAGCACCTATGCAACATGGTGGATTCGCCAGGCGATTTCCCGTGCGATTGCTGACCAGGCAAGAACGATTCGCCTGCCGGTTCATCTGGTTGAGGCAAATGGCAAGGTCGTGCGCATGCAGCGTCAGCTGGTGCAGGAGCTCGGCAGAGATCCGACGCCGGAAGAGATTGCCGCAAGACTGAAGGATATCACTCCGGAAAAGGTCAAGGAACTTCAGCTGGTTACGATGGATCCTGTTTCCATGGAAACACCGGTCGGTGATGAGAGTGATGCGCACCTGGGCGATTTCATTGAAGACAAGACCGGACAGCGTCCGGAAGACTTCGCAGAAGGTCAGCTTCTGAAGGAAGAGATCAACCGGGTTCTCAGCGAACTGACAGAACGTGAAGAGCAGGTCATCCGCTTGCGGTTCGGACTGGATGGTTCCCGTCCGATGACTCTCGAAGAAGTGGGCAGAGAGTTCGGTGTGACGCGTGAGCGGGTACGCCAGATCGAGGCAAAGGCACTCCGGAAGCTTTCTCATCCGGTACGTTCCAGAAGACTCAAGGATTTCATGACAGATTGACAGCGGGAATTCCCGCTGCTTTTTCTGCCTCGGGAATTCTTTTTCACATAATTTCACACGGTTCTGACAATGATCTGCGGTGATTTTTGGCTATATTATCAGTGCAAGTAAAAGGAAGAGCTTGCGCGGAGATATGCTGCTGGAATCCCCCTTTCACCAGCAACGTGTCTGAAAACAGAAAGTCCGGAACTGTGAGCCGGACTTTTTTATGAAGGCTGATGTAATTTAGGAACAAGCACTTTATAATAATTCAGGTTATATGAAGAAAGAAGAACTGATTCCTTATCTGCAGAGCTTTGTGACCCTTGTCACGGAAGATGGTTCCCGCCATTCGGGTTATATTTCCAACCCTGAAGAAGTGAAGAACGCATCCGATGACTCTTTTTCCGTTGCCTTGCTCAATGGCTTCTTCTCCCAGAATATCCGGGCTTCTGAGATTGCTGCGGTGGAGATTCCTTCCCGGCAGGAAACGGTATCAATTCCGGTCGTGGACCTGAAGAAGGGATATGAAACGGAAGCACTTCTGAAACCAGAAGATTTCCGGAATTACCATGGCCCGATTGATCAGGAACTGACAGATCTGTATCTGGAATACATTGAACGTTTCCATAAGCGTCCGGATGAGCGAGCTGATCTTGATTTCGATCTGATGAATCTGGATGAGTTCAAGGACTGCATCAGGAAATGCCTGAAGCAGAACGAGCCGGTCAATGTCGTGATGAACTCGTTCATGCAGGCATTCTACCGGGCATTCCATAAAGAATGACGATATCTTCTATTGCTGGATCGCTTATGCACGGCTGGACAAGCTGTGCTTTTCTATGTCGGGCGCATGACATTCTGCGCTTTTTACTTGATTCACTTGAGATAATTCCGATGAGAACAAAAGAAAAAGGCTTAAATAAGCCATATTCTTATTTGATTGTCATTTGATCCTTATTTGATTCTGCATCAGAATAGCTGGCAGTCAGAAAAACGGAGAGACCGAAATCTCTCCGTTTTCAGTGCGCCTAACAGGACTTGAACCTGCACGGTTTCCCAAAGGATCCTAAATCCTTCGCGTCTGCCAGTTCCGCCATAGGCGCGTGCCTATAGTTTAACACAACCAGCAGACAGATTGTTCAGCATACGAAGTTCAGATAATACGGAAGCTGCTTACGCCACCATGGCCAGTCATGGGCAACATCCGGTCCCCAGAAATCAACCCATGCAGGAATATTCTTATACTCGAACAGTTCCTTCATGCGGGCACTGTCTTCCTGCATCGGATGTTCCCAGGCTCCTCTGCCGCAGCAGAGGATGATATCGCGGTGACGGTACATCTCCACATAAGGGTGGTCATATGGCATCCCGTTGATATAATCCACTGGGGAATTCGCATAGACCAGATCATCGAAGTAATCCGGGAAGAACAGCATTGCATTGTAAGCACCCGATAAAGCGATGCACCCGGAGAAGAGATCCGGTCTTCTGAGCAGAAAGTTCAGCGCATGCGTGCCGCCCATCGAGCATCCGGTAGTGAGAATGCCTGATGGCTGTCTGCCGTTATTTGCAGCAGTGCTGATCTCGCGGATGCGCGGAACAAGTTCTTCGGTGATATACCGCACATAGGCTTCCTGAGACTCAATGCGGGCCCGGTTGTCCCAGCTCTTGCTGGACCAGCTGTTCTGATCATTGGAGTCGCAGCAGAACATCTGGATTCTTCCGGCATCGATATACGGAGCGGCTGCTTCAATCATTCCCTGATTCTCATAATCGAAGAATCTGCCATCCTGGCTCGGAAATACCAGGACGGGCTTCCCGGCATGGCCGTATACCTTGTACTCCATATCTCTTCCGAGGTTATTGCTGTATTCCTTGAAATATTCTGTCTTCATTCCGTCTTTCCGCTTTTTCCTGCAGCCTTTTTCCGTTTCGTGCTGGCCTTTTCTGCTTCCTGTTCGCTGACTTTCTCAGCCAGCTCATTTGCCGCTTCGTCCGGAGAGACTACATTGCCTTTGCGGAGAAATACGTACTTGGCAAATTCATTGACTTCTTCCATCGTGCGGAAACGCGCAATATAGGCATCATCACCCATTGCAGATCCGAGGATCCCCGGCATGCGTTCATGCATGCAGATAGCCTGCCCGTACTGGCGGTAGACCGCAGCACTGTCATGCTCATAGGCAACCGAATCTCTCAGACCGCAATATACGCAGTAATACGGCCGATCGGTCTTGTAGAGACCTTCATTGAACATTGCCATGTTGGCATAGATCCGGTAGACATTGATGTCATTGGCAAAGTCCATCATGTCCGGCGTATATCCTCCCGGCGGCCTCATGTTAACTTCCAGGCCGACGAGACTGCCTTTCTTTCCGAGTCCCGGCTTGTCTTCCGTGAGCCGGAAATATTCGGTATGAAAGAATCTTCCTCTGATTCCGAAGGCATGGATGACAGCAGTTCCCATCTGATCCAGATCTTCCGGAATGTCTCTCACACTATAGTAGAAACATTCTCCCTTTGTATTCACAATATCCATAATGGCAACCGGGAATACGTGGCTGGTCTTGAAGATGATCTGATTGTTCTGATCGGCGATGCCGTCAAAACTCACGATATAGCCAGGAACATATTCTTCCATGATGTACTGGCAGTGCAGATTCTGATGATAGAAGTCTTCCAGTTCCTGATCATTTGAAATCTTCCAGGTCGCATTGGCACCGACGCCGTCGTCCGGCTTCACGATGACCGGATAGCCGACCTGCTGCACGAACTTCTGGCCTTCCTGGATCGTCGTGACCAGATGCCAGCGGGCTGTAGGAACGCCAGCCTTCTCATAGAATGCCTTCATATTGGACTTGGTCTTGAACCGCATCACGGAATCGGATTTGTCACCAGTCGTGATATTGAAGTCTGTCCGGAGTCTAGCGTCCTGCTCCAGCCAGAATTCGTTGTTGGACTCCAGCCAGTCGATCTTGCCGTGTTTATGTGCAAACCATGCCACTGCCCGGTACATCTGGTCATAATCCTTCATTGAACTGACCTGGTAATATTCATCCATCGATTCCTTCAGTTCTTCTGAAAGAGAGTCATAGGGGTCTTCTCCGATGCATAAGGAAGTGCCGCCTATCTGTTTCCAGGCCTTCGGAAACTGATAGTAGGTTCTCGGAAAATTCGGAGAAATAAATACGAAGTTTTTCATATCGGCCTCCTGTACGGCAAATTTTAGCACAAATATGAACACCCGACCGATTTTCTGTCAGACATGCTATAATACCCGGGTATCCACATATCGTATATGCTTTCGGATTGGCGGAAGTGTCTCTACCCTGCAGCCATAACTGCGGGACTACGATTGATATAGAGACTATTCTGCACTCTTCAGGGGATAGGAAGAATGCAGACCGTTTTTCCTCGTTTCTGATATGTGGGCAGAAAGGGGATTTTTTCATGTTTGAAAAAGTATTTAAGCTTAGCGAGAACCACACCAATGTGAAGACTGAACTGACCGCCGGTATCACGACCTTCATGACGATGGTCTACATCCTGGCTGTCAACCCAAGCATTCTGAGTGCTTCCGGAATGGATGCCGGATCCGTGCTCACCGCAACGGCAGTCGCATCAGCAATTGCCTGCTTCGCCATGGCGGCATTTTCCAACAAGCCATTCGCGCTTTCCGCCGGGCTTGGCTTGAATGCTTACTTTGCCTACACGGTCTGCGGGGCAATGGGCTATTCCTGGCAGGTAGCCCTGACGGCAGTTCTCGTGGAAGGCATCATCTTCATCCTGATGTCTCTGGCAGACGTCCGCGAGAAGATTTTCGATGCCATCCCATTCTCTCTGAAGACTGCTGTATCCGTGGGCATCGGCTTATTCATCTGCTTCATCGGTCTGCAGAATGCCGGCATCATCGTGGATTCCTCCACGCTCGTCAGCTTGTTCTCCTTCAAGACTTCTATTGAAACCGGAACCTTCACCACTGCCGGCATCACCGTCATCCTGGCTATGATCGGCGTCGTGATTACAGCATTGCTGCTGATCAAGGGCAAGAAAGGCTATATGCTGTATGGCATTCTGATTACCTGGGTACTTGGAATCCTGTGCGAACTTACCGGTCTCTATCGTCCGGATGGAGTTTCCTACTTCTCTGTGATCCCGACTGCGATTTTCTCTGCTCCGGCTTCCATGTCCAGCACGTTCATGAAGTTTGACTTCGGCTTTATCGGCAGCCATTTCCTGGACTTCCTCGCTGTTGTGATTGCCTTCCTGTTCGTCGATGTCTTCGATACTATCGGAACCGTCATCGGCTGTGCTTCCAAGGCAGACATGCTCGACAAGGATGGCAAGCTCCCGGAAATCAAGGGCGTCCTGCTCGCTGATGCCGTCGGTACCGTTGCTGGTGCATGCTGCGGAACTTCCACGATCACAACCTTTGTGGAATCTTCTTCCGGTATCACCGAAGGTGGCAGAACCGGTCTGACCAGCTGCACGGTCGGCGTTCTGTTCCTTGCGTCGCTCTTCCTGACTCCGCTCTTCCTCACCATTCCGAGCTTTGCAACAGCACCGGCACTCATCGTCGTCGGCTTCCTGATGGTTCAGCAGGTCACGAAGATCAACTGGTCTGATTTGACGGATGCCATTCCGTGCTTCATCTGCATGACCATGATGGCATTCTCCTATTCCATCTCTGATGGCATCGCATTCGGAATCATCAGCTGCGCAGTCATTCATCTTCTGACTGGCAAGGGCAAGGATCTGTCACCGCTGATGTATGTGCTGGCAGTGCTCTTCGTTCTGAAGTATCTGCTGATCTGACGGAACCGATACAGAATATTGCATGCAGGCAGGTGGAAACACCTGCCTTTCGAATATAAAAAAGACTGCATAGCGCAGTCTAGTATTCAATCCTCTCCCCCGGAACATCGAGCTCATTTTCTTTTTCGTCTTCGTCAGAATCCTCGAGGCTCATATCATCATCGTCATCATCATTGTCATCTTCGAAATCGAGATTATGCTGGGTGTCTTCGAACTTCACTCGATTCTTGAGGTCCCAGACGTTGCCTGGAAGGGAAACAAAACGGCTGTCATCATTCAGTTCTCCGTAAAGCTTGCGCTTCTTGACCTTCTTCATGGATTCAGGAATTCCCGCAGCTTCCGCGGCAGCTTCGAACAGATCATTGAAGGCGGCAGACTTTCCGGCGGCAGACAGAATATCGAACGCATAGTCCGTCAGGGTTTTCTTCGTGCTCATGTATCTGTACAGTATCCTCCTTAGTTCACAGCGACGTAAAATATAGCGCCGAACATGTATGGAGTCAAGCATTAATTTCCGCGCATTTATGCACAATATTCCGTGATTGTTAACGTCTGGATGGAATGGGAAATCGGAACTGTCTTTTCCTGTGCACGAACATGGATTCTGCTGAGATGAGTTTCAGTATTCGCTGCGGTACACCTTCAGACAGGAATGCATCACATTCTGTTCAGAACTGGTATATTTCTGCCAGGCAGGTCCTTCTGAAGAAGAGCACATGTATTATAATGTTCCCTGCAGAAGGGAGAACGTATCATGAAGAATCAGGAAGCGATGAGATGTCTGCTCTGCCCGAAACCAAGATGTTCGGATGCTTGTCCCGTCCATACCCCGGTTCCTGAGTGCATGAGATATTATCGGGAAGACAAGCTGGAAGAAGCAGGCAGAGTGCTGTTTCAGAATAACCCGATGACTGCAGTTACTTCTCAGGTGTGTGACTGGAAGAAGTTCTGCTATGGTCATTGTGTGCTCAATGCAAGAAATGTCCCTGTCCGCTGGTATGAAATCGAGCAGGAAATCAGCGAAGCATATCTGCTGAACCATCATGAAAAAAAGCCTGAGCAGAATGGGAAGAATGCTGCCGTGATCGGGGCTGGTCCTGCCGGAATGACGGCTGCGATTCTGCTTGCTCAGAAAGGATATGCGATTGACCTGTATGATGATAATGACCGCCCAGGAGGGGTATTGCGCTATGGCATTCCGCCATTCCGGCTTGATCGGAAGTATTCGGATGCCTATGAGCGCATTCTGAAGGAACTTGGAGTCGTGTTCCATCCGAACGTGAAGATCGGCTCGGAAGTGACGGTCAGCAGTCTTGCTGAGAATCATGATGCAGTGCTTGCGGCTAGCGGCGCCGTGAAACCGAGAGCCCTGAGAATTCCGGGAGAGGATCTTCCGCATGTGATGCAT
>Ga0256405_10010057_pt1 | contig 12657 bp, 11 predicted proteins | sample RumenRJG_02DNA_FD_189096 | JGI IMG/M metagenome (GOLD analysis project Ga0256405, IMG submission 189096) | Bovine rumen microbial communities from Lethbridge, Alberta, Canada - RJG_02 | ecosystem: Host-associated > Mammals > Digestive system > Stomach > Rumen | place: Canada: Alberta...
GTTAAAATTGAAATCGTGATGATGGTTTAGGGATTCGATTTTAAAACGTGGAGAGATAGGGGCTTTTTGTTTGTTCCCCCTATATCAAATGGTTTAAATAGCTAATGTTTGTTTGTTGTTTTTTCTGGAATTTGGGAATCCTCATGGATTAGATGTTGTTCAATGAGATTGTTCATGTTCCTCTCATCAAATATGGCGTTGAGGTTGTCTTTATAATTAAATGTTCTTTTTGTCCATCCCATGTTCTCGATGTCTCCCTTTAGGAGGGATGTGGTTGAGATTAGGGAATGAATCATGTCCACACTTTCATTGTATCTGGAAACGAGGTCATCCATTTCCTCATTGTGTTGGATTCTCATGGATGTGATTCTGGAGTTTAATCCATTGATTTCCTCATGGAGAGAATCGTTTTTGGATGTGGTTTCCTCGAGTTGTTGTTTGAGGTTGGAGATCTCCTCCTCTAATGTTGAGATGTTCTGGAGGTCATCCTCCATGTCATTGATTTTAGAGGTTAATTGGGAGTTGGTTTCCCTTTCCTTATTTAACTCCTCCCTCAAGGATTTGGAGGTTTCATTTGATTGGATGTATTTTTCATTGAGTTGGTTGTAATCTCCTTTTAGGGATTCATATTTGGATTGGGTTTGTTGGATTTCCTCCATCTCATGGGGGTATAATATGAAACATTTCCCCTCAATGACATCTCCATCCTTTTTTCCTAAACCTATTGTCCACGCGTTTCTATCTTTCACTTTTTTGATTTCTTTCTCGAACATATTTTTCCACGTTCCATCCAATGATTTTGAGTTGATGTTATTAGTTATGTGATAAGTGATATATAATTTCCAATGATGTTCCTCCAGATGAGGGAAAATTTCCATCATGAAATCTCATGATGTTGGGAAAATCTGGAGAAATGTTATCATGATTTTTCATGATTTATCGATGTGAAACAAAATTGGATGCTCCTTTTTGGGAAAAAAATCAAAATCGACAAATCGTTAAAAAATAGCTTTCATTATTTTACATGAAATTTTCATTAAAATGATAGTAGTTATATCAAAAGTGATATAATAAGTCATCCAATCAATATAATGAAAGTACCTTTCAAACTGAAACATGCGATTTGGGACATCTGTATGTATGAAAACACATATCTCCAAATCCGATTTAGAGGATTCTCCATCGAGTTTGAGAGAGCAATTCGAGGGGTTAAAATGACATCTATTTTTCACTTTCATGAAACTTTCATGAAAAAAACAATCCTCCCAAAAGTAATAATCGGTAACAACTGGAGACAAAATATTTAGAAAAATTTTTCATGAAATTTTCATGCAATCATCCACATCCCCAACATCCCCTCCATGAAAATATCATGAACATGAGAATCATCCCTCCTCCAGAATAACAACAATTAAATCTCATCATCCATAAAAATATCATCAATCAATAACATCCACATCCCCCCATTGTGATGATGTGTTTTATGAAACCATTATATTATTATATATGACATCCCTAATTCGATGATGTCATCGCGTGAGGATCTGGAAATGTTGTTCACTATAGAAATCACAAAATCATTAGAGTTGTTAAAATGGATGAGAATAAATTTTTTGATAGATTAGGAAAGAATTATGTTTTTGGGAGATTCGAGGATGATAAGAAAGAAAAAACATTATCCTTTAGAGTTTCAAAGGAAACTCATGATTTATTTGAAACACACGCCAAATCCCAATATGGAGATGTTTCCAACGCTTTAAAAGAGATTTTCCTCGATTACATGTCCTCATTTGCTTTTAGGAGACAATCGTTTAATAAGATGATTAGGATATTTGTTCCGATTTTTAAGGATGAGGATGATGTCGATAATCCTTTCCTCCCATTTGATGATTTTCATATTTTAGGATTCCTTAATCCAGATAGGATTGATATGTTGGATTTGAACACAATCAAAGTTCCTAATTATGGAGTTAGGGATTATAGGAATTATGATATCTCCAACGAGATGAGAGAGGATGAGTATAATGATTTATCCCATTGGATTCATAAATCCTCTCGTTACGATTTAGAGGAGGGGATTGTGATTGATTGGGTTCCTAATAACTATCTGGATAAGAATATTGATGGGATTTATGGAGAATACGAGAAAGATAAAACTAATCATTTAGGATTACTTATTTTTGAATGGGATGGGGAATATTATTATATTATGATTCCTTTCCATGTGGATGATTCTTATGATCTCAAATTGTTTTCCCCTTATCTGGTTTCAAATGAAGTGGCGTTTAAAAACGCGATGGATTGTGGAAATCTGGAGTTGGCTAAATATATTGATAGTTTCAATGAGGGAACATCCAATATCGAACACGATAAACAATTGTTGAGGGATAAGCGTGAGAATCTCCTCCATCAATTGGATGAGATTGATGAGAAACTCTCCAGATATGAAAGTTGATATTATTTTATCATGTTATATGGAAACTCGTTTTCCTTTCTTTTTTTTGTTTGTTTTTGATTATGTGTTTGTTGATGTTTGTAAACGAGTTTATTTTATTTTCACATATAAATTTTAGTTTAGGATTATTGTTAGTTTTCAATTTTACACAGTTACAAAAAGTATTTAAATAACAAATAACAAACTTATAAAATAACTACTAAAATCATTTTTGTAGTTATTGATAAAAATAGCTATAAAAAGAGTTTAATCAAAAAATAGGATTTAAATGTTTTCATTGGATTTAAAATGAGATATTGATTGGCGTTTATATCTCAAATCCAACAAAAACAAAGTTTCATAATTTAAATCTCCACAAATTAAGTTTATACACGATAAAACACAATCCATGAGATAATAATAATTTGTGATTCATAATATTTAAATGGATTACACTTATGATTCTCGTTTTATAAATGGATTGAATAAACATTGTGTTCCCCTTATTTTGTGAGTTAAGAGAAACCTCCCCCCTATTTTGAAAAAATATGGATGAGGATGTTATGGATTTAGAATCCCTTTTTTTGGAAAGTTCTTTCAATAGCTATTAGGAATAAGTGAAAGAATTATGAGTTTAGAAAACAAACAATTGGAGACATCACGCCTCCAGATAAGAATCCCAATTGAATTAAAACATCAATTGGAGGAAGCGATTAGAACAAATGTTATGGGAATGACAAATTCCAAATCCTTAATGGTTTCAATAGCTTTAGTTAATCTATTTAACCAGATGGAAACCTCCTCAATCGAGGATGTTTATGTTAATAGTTATATCCCATTTTTGAACAACAACACATCCAATGGAGATGATTAGAATGGTTAATTTGAAAGAGGATAAACAATCCGAGAAAAAAGATGATCCTATCACAAAAAGAACATTCCTTTCCTCATTATTATCATGGTATCCAAAAGGAGTTCCAGTCAATGTTGATAGTGTTTCCAAAGTATTTTCCGATTTATCTGGTAATCCATCAATATGCGTTACTTTAGAGATTGAGGAAATGGAAAGATGTAGAATGAGAGAAATTGGAGATGATGGGAAAGCTATCCAAATCGAGGATGAGTTTGGAGAAAAAAGGGATAGAATCATCGAGGGGGATGTCTCTGGAATGAAAGTTCCTTTATTCTTTAAATTGAAATACGATGAGGAGGATGACATGGGAGATTTGTTTGATATCTCCAGTTGGAGTGCGATTTTCCCTCTCATGAATTATGGATGTATTGAGAGAGAAATGGTTCCAGAGGGTAACAAAAAAGGATTTTCCATCACATATGATGAGATTCTCGAGGCGTTAGAGGATTTGTCCTTTATAGCTAAATCCGAGAGAGTTGTTCCAAGTAATTCCAAGATAAAACCATTCAACAAATTAGTTGTTGGTAACAAAAAGAGGGATTTATGAGTTTCACTTTCGAGGATGATGATGGAATCGATGTTCAATCAACTCTCGACATCCATCTCTCCCCAAAGAAATCAAAATCATTAGATAATATTAATTTTAACGATTCTGATTTAAATAGTTGTTCCTCAACATCCAATTTTAAACGAGGGGATGTTGAATATACTGGAATCACTATTGGAATCCCCTCTAATGATTATGATTTCATATATGGGAGATTTGAAAATTGTTTGGGGAATACCCAAACATTATTGGAGGATTATTTCGAGGAGTGTATTGTCAAGGATATCGAATCCATCCGAGATGATGATTGTGAGAATTTTAGAGAGGAAATCTCCCTCCCACGTGAAACCATGAGGAAAGTCAATGGGATGATGTACTATCATGAAACAAAGGATGGGGGATTCCATCCGATTTCATTTGATGATTTCATTGTGATGATGGTGGATGAGTTATATGAGATTAGGAGGGATTCCTATGAGGAACGTGGAGAGAGATTATCCGAGATATTGGAGGGAGTAGATGTTATTAAATAAAACACACATCCCATATGAGGAGTTTTTGGAACATGTCAATTTAATTGTTCTCAAGGATTCCCACGCGATTAAAAACTCATTGAGGAACAATCATCGGAAAGCTATTGGAATCATCGACAATGTCCTCAAGGGGAATGATTCTCTCCAGATAAACTCCCAAACCAAAAAGGAGATAACACGTTCCATGTATTCTGGAGGAACGTTAGAGGAGAAATCCCAACAACTATCCTCCAAACATAACATTCCAATTGAAATCTCCAATCAAATATATGAGGCGTTGGAAACCTCCAAGATTAGATTTGAACATGAGGGAAAACGCCCATTGGGGAAATGGAGTTTCCATCCCAATGACTACAAAGGATTTGAGGATGAGAAATATGGAACCGCGTTCCAGACAACATGGATTCCATCGTTAGGATTGTTTTTCAATGTCATCGATTTGGATTCCCACGATGAGGAGAATGACATCCCAATGGACAAGTTGATGGATGCGATTCCAGATGATTATATCAATACCAGAATCATCAACACGCCAACAAATGGGAAACATTTGTTCTATCTATCCAAAAAACCTCTAAAGAAACGAGAATCCCCTAACATCAATATTGATTATCGAGCTATTAGGGGAGATAAAGTTGAGAAAACTAAAGAGGGATTTAAAACTCATGGACAAGGAGGATATGTTGTTTCCTCCTTTAGATGGAGTTATGATGGGAAAGATAAGGAACGTTATGTTTGGGATGAGGATTCCAATCCAGATATTTTGATTGTGGATGATGTTGATGATGTCCTTTCCCCAATGTATACCCAATTGAGGGATTCTGGAGACATTTCCGATGAGGAGTTTAGGAACCTCATGGAGATGGATTTGGAGGAGAGTGTTGATTCTATTGTGGATGCTATAGATATCACATCCAAAAACCCTCCTCAAAATGGGGATGATTCAAATAATGAGAGAACCGCGTTATTAAATGAAATGGATTCCCTCAAGTATGATGATAATGATATGTTATTGTTGAATACTGAAAATGGAATCCAACTCATCACAAACCAAGTTGGGGAAATACTCAAAAAGACAAAAGGGAAACATCGAACAACCCTCATGGCGTTAGATGGGGGATTGGAGAGATTGAATTTCCCCAAACCCACACGCGAGATGATTTTATTATCTGGTTTGAAAATAGCTAACGATTTAACAAGTGAACACAAATCCCAAGTGAAATTGAGTATTGGAAAGGACAAATCCAATCGGAAAAAAACTGGATTCCCAACAATTGTGAAAGATTCCCCTAATGTTAGAGGGGAGATCCAGATTATCAAAAACATCCATCAATTATTCTGGAGGAACATTTCCCCCATGTCATATAAGTTGATTGAAATTCCTTTCCTCGAGATTCTGGAGGAGGTTTCCCAATTGATTTCATATGATGGGGAATTAGGGAACCTCAATGATGATGAGTTTGATAATTTTGTCCATGACAATATATCTGATGAGTTGGATTCATATCTGGAGATGTTAGGGGTTGGATTAAACGAGAGATGTTGTTTATTAAAACAATGTTTCCTCAAATTGAATCGGAATCCATCCACATCATTCCAAAATTATGTTTCCAACAAACTCTCTCATGGGGATGATGGTTATGGGAAAACCAGATTTGGGAGGAACATCCTCCCATATAAGAAAACCTCATTTGGGAAACGCGTGTTCTCAAAATTAGAGATTGAAAATGGGGATGCGATTGATTTGGCGTTCCTCCACGTGGAGAGGATTGATGAGTTGTCCATTAACCTCGACATCCAAATCTCCCACATGGAGAGGATTAGAGGAGAGAAACCATATATCCAACCCCTCATCAATTTGATTGAACGCCCTCGAGGATGGCAAGAGTACAAAAGGAGACAACACGCGTTCAAATACCTAAAGGACAACGATTATCTCAAGAAAACTAAACGCCATGATTATATTTTCGATAGTGTTGAGAACAACGCATATATTGAAATCAATCCGAGAGGTTTAGGGAATTTCCTTTCCAAAAAATATCCAATATTGAGGATGGGAATCGAGGAGGATGAGTTGAGGAAAATCCTCAACATTTCCAACACGTTTGATGAGTTGAGAAACGAGTATTATATCTTTAATAATGGCGTTTTAAAGCTCCATGAGAGGACATTCGAGGAGACAAATGATTTCCATGATTATTTCACAATCAAAAAGATGGATTGTGATATTTATTTCCACAAATCTCCTTTAGATTTGAATCCTCTCTCCCATGAACCATCCAATTTATGGGATAAAACAATGAGAGAAATCCTCATTCCAGATTATAAGGATTTCAATCCCAATTTAGATATTGGGGATTATCTGGATTGTCTGGAAAGGATTGGGAGTTGTTTCAATACCAGAATCAAGGATAAAAAGTTTATTTGTTATTACAACGAGGAGGGAGATAATGGGAAAGGAATCCTCATTGAAATGTTGAAACTCATATTTGGCGATCGTTTCCTATTGGTTACGATGGATGTCATCCAAGATGACAAACTCGATTTAAGTGAGTATGATGTCATCGCGATTGATGAGTTGGATGAGTTGAGTTTCGATGATGCAATCGCGTTCATTAAGAGAATAACTGGAGGAGAGGAGGATGGAACCGCACAAAGAGAACATTATTCCCATGATGCGTATATCCCAAAGAATCCATCCGCGTTCTTTTTGTTCACAAATACCCTCCCTCAAGTTGATTTATCCGATAACGCGTTCTATAGGAGAGAGGATGCAATCAAACTCCACAATCGATTTATCGTTAATCCAAACCCAACAAAATCCAACGAGTTTAGAGAGGATTCTGATTTGAAAGAGAAACTCAAATCCGAGATAGCTATTGGGAGAGAATGGATTGTGAACGCCTCTCTCCAAGCTTATTATAATCGACATGATGAGAATGGAAAGTTTTTAGGATTTACACGTGGACAAACAAGTGAGGAAACCAAAATGATAGTTTCCAACACAAATCCAATGACAAAATTCCTCCTCGAGAATTATGTTGTCGATAATGAGGAGAAACATTTAATCAAAAACTCCTCCATATGTGATAGCTATCGAAACTATTGTTTGAGGGAGAAAATCACATTCCATCCCAAACAAATCAACGCCAACATGGGGAGGAGAATTAGGGATGTGTTTGGAGATATCAAAGTTAAGAAATCCGATGGGAATTATTATCCATTGAAACAAAAATCCTCCAATGATGATGGAGACATTGTGTTCCAGATAAACGAGGAAACCCAATGGGATGACATCATCGACAACATCCCCCACAAACAACACAATCAATATTGGGGAGTTTACTCCAGAATATCTGAATTGAATCGAATCAACACGCCCCCAACACGTGGACAAATGAAACGCGAGTTTGGAATGTATAATGTCGAGGGAATGATTAACCTAATGATTGAATTAGAGTTGATATATCAATCCACGTTGGAGGAGATTGAAACCTAAACCAGATGGAGGGATGGAGGTATGATGGAGGATGTGATGTTGTAATCCTCCATTTTTCAACCATTTTTCAAATCCTAACGAGAACCCTCTAAATCATCAACAACTAATTTTCCATAACTATTGAAATATTACTCATTAACTATATTCTTATTAAAATGGAGGATATGGAGGATATGGAGGTTATTGGAAAACAATTGTTGGAGGTCATATGGGAACAATATATATGAGATATATTGTGATGTTCTGGAGTATGTCTGGAGGTTTTATTTCCACATATCCTCCATAACCTCCATAATTGATGATTTTCTGGAAATTTTTTTTTAAAAATCATTTCTCATTCGAGGGGTAGGATGTCTCCATTAGGGGAACAAACGTTCCTCCATGCGTGGATTTTTTTCTCAATTAAATGGTTAAAAATATGGAGGATTAATTTCCAACTCATCCATCATCCTCCATCATCATTCCCAACGCGTGAAAATATCATGAGTTTCAATGAGTTTCAATGAGGTTTTTGGGGGGGATCTCCCTCATGAGGTTGGGGGTTTATCCCCCTCCCCCCTAAAATTCGATTTGAGATTTGGATGGAGGATTGTTGTTTCATGCGTTTGGAATGTTCTCGAGTTTTAGAATCATGATTTTTAAATGTACTTTAAAGTTTTTCATAGGAGGGAATTATTATGGGAAACAAGGATGATGATGTTAGGATTCCAATTGTGGAGGAAACCAATAAGAGGGAATTATATTTGGGATTTTTGGAGGATGCAATGAACAAGCTCCATCATAAGGCGGTTGAGGGAAAGGTTAGAAATCCTCAAAATGAGAGGATTAAGATTGAATATTTCCGAGCTTTAATTTATGCGGTTAATACCGCCAACACAATCCATCGAGACATCCAACTCGACAAATTAGAGGAGGAGTTGGATATGTTAAAACGTGGATTGATTTTTGATAAGGAGAAATCCTCCCAAAGTGAGAAACAATTGGATGAGGAAAAATTGAAAGAGATTGAGGAAATCGATAAGAAAATTGATAAAATGTTAGGAAAGGATTAAAATGGTTAGTTATAACACTTTAGATAAGGAATTGAGGGGGAAATTGAATGATTTAACATCCGATGAGGTCATGTCCATCCTCGATTCCAATGTTAAAAATATTTATGATGCGTTTTTCATTTATGATTTGGAAAACATGAAAAAATATAAGGATGAGTTGGAACACACACAAAAGATTTTAGAATCCAAGTTTAATAATGTTAGGGGTTACTCATTGGAGAGGATGTTGTTTTATGAGACATCCATCTCCCATGTGAGATTGAGATGGTTTTTATTGGAACAATTGAGAAAGGAAACCGAATCCTATGTTTATTTATATGGACATCTGGAGACATTGTTTTTCCATCTGGTGGATGTGTTGGATATCTATTATTGGAATTATTCCAACTATAGTTTTTTAACCGATTTATTTGGGGATTTGGCTATTAAAGAACGCCTCCCAATCACGTTCCCTCTCAACGATAGATATGTTTTTGGAGAATATGGAACCAATGACCGCCTCATGAGGATGTTGGATGATTTGATTGGAGAGATTAGGGATGAGATTCTGGATATCATGGAACGTATAGAGAAAAACCAATACTCTCCAGATGAGAACCCTCAAGAATGGGAGGAGGTTTTTGATATGTATAAATCCCACGTTCATGAGATTATTGAGGAGGAGCAATATAGCTATCAAAAGGAGAAAGGAATCATTGATGTGGAATTAGGATTTATTCCCATCCATCAAATTAGGATGGATGTCCATGAGGCGTATGGGGAATTAAAAAAGGAGATTGAGGAGTTATTTGAGGGGGATAATGGTTTCAATCGTATCCGAAAATTTTTCATTGAATCCTTTTTGGAAAGGAATCCAGATGGAAACGTTGAGGAGGAGTTGAAACACTATCCTAAATATAACATCATGAAAACTAAACTCATCCCTCCAGAATTTAATTTATGCGAGGAGATTTATGGGGATAGATGGTATATCATGAAAACTCCTCATCATTTGAGTAGATGGGATTATTATTATCATGATTTTTCCGATTTGGAGGGAGGAGATTAAATGGTTACTTATTACTCATTGTTAAAGGATTATAATATCAAATTGGAGGATTTAACAATCCGAGAGGCGGAGAATATCCTCGAATCGTTAGTTAAACAATATTATGAGGCGTATGATGAGAACAATATTGAGGAAATGAAACGCGTGGATGAGGAGATCGATGAGACAATGGAAACATTGAGAAAGGGAAAATTTACTAATCTTAATGGTTTCCTCTATAATGTGTTTTTACATTACTCCTCCTCATTACTCCAAGTTAAATTAAAAAGACAACAATTAAATGGAACATATCGGAACCTCCAGACATATATCTCCTATTTGAGGAGATTAGAATGGGATTTATACATGTTACATGTATTATTACATTTATATTTCTTTAGTCATGGGGATGATGGCGTTGTTAGTGTTTGGGATTATCTGGATATCGAATATGACATCTCCAAACACGTTGGGGATGATGTTTTCCACGAGCTACATGAGAGATATGGGATTAATCCAGTATTCATGAACCAGATGGATAGAATTATCAAACGCGTTAGGGATGACATTCTGGAAACTCAAAAGATTATCGAGGATGAGTTTTATTCCCCTAATGATTCTCAAGAGATGTTGGATTATAATGTCTCCAATGTTAAAAACCACATTCATGAGTATATTAGGGATGATTTCTATAGCTATCAACGAGAGAAAGGGTTGATTGATGTTCAAATGGGATGGATTAACGCCATGAAAATAGAACATGAGTTGAACATGCGATATAAGGCATTAAAAAAGGAGTTTAACAAAATAATGAGAGGGAACAATGGTTTCTCCTCCATTGTTCATGGTTTCTATGATGAGTTTGGGGGAAACTCTCCATCCTATAAGGAATTTGAAAAAAGGTATCCCAAATATAACATTAAGAAATCCAGATATGTTCCTCCAGATTCACGCGAGGAGGATAAATTGTTTGATTCATATTTTAGGTTAAAAAAGGAACGTTGATATATAAATTGTTTGGTTAAAACCTATAAAACCGCGAGGATTGAATGGTTCTGGAGGGGGATGTTTCTCTCTCCAGATATTTCCAAAAACCACATTGAATGTTCATGCTACATGACCTCTCATCACAACTATTTTTCAAAAACGTTTCTAAATCTTTATTTCATTGAAATAGGCATAACCGCAGCGATAACAACGTTATATCGTGTTTTCATGGGTTTTTCACATGTTGGGATAATTGGGATATTTTTGGGGGGGGTATGTTTATCAACTCAACATCCATCCGAGTCATCTGGAGAGATTAGGGAGACAATGGGGGATGTCATGATTGTTTTTTTAGGTGGGTTTATGTATGATGTAGGTGGGTTTTTAGGTGGGTTTTTTAATTTTGTCCTTTTTGTCCGCATGGGTTGAGGGGTTGATTTTTAAACAATATGTTCCTCCAGATGACATGAATCTCCAATGTGTTTAGAGGGGATGTTGAACATTCCCCAAAAATTAGAATTGGATCACGTGAAAAATGTTGAAATTATTTCAATCCATAATCCATCTTTATAGATTTATATCTAAACATCAATTTTATATATGTTCATGATTAAACATATAATCTGGAGGTTAATAATCATGGGATTTAAACAAGTTAATTTTAGAATCGATGAGGATATCGCGAGACAATTGAAACTCATCGCGTTTGAGAAAGACATGACTCAAACCGATTTAGTAACACATTACATCAAAGAGGGATTAAAACGAGAATCAACACAAACAAAATTGGATTAATAAAAAAAGACATGAAAGATGTTGAAGTGATGCAACACCTCAACAACAACTAATTAGTTAGGTATAAATCTATTAAACAAGTTTTATATAGTTTTCGAGATATGTATCATTTGGATTTATACGTATGATTTGAGATTTATACGTATTTTTTGAGATTATACGTATCATGTTAAAATTATACGTATTTTTTGGATTTATACGTACTTTTTTTATTAACTCCAAATCTATTGAAATGAGGGTTAATCATGGGAAAAAAGATTAGAGTTAATTTAACAATGGATGAGGATGTTTGGGAGGATTTGGTTAAATATATTGATTGTAGTCGGTCATCATGGTTTGAACAACAAGCGAGGAAACAAATCGAGAGACATGATGACATTGCGGAAATTGATATGAAAATCCAAGCTATTGAATACCAACAAAAGAACCTCGAATTTGATAAAACATCCCTTTTAGAGGAGAGACAATCCATTATAGAAAAAAGGGAGAAAAATAGAGAAAACTTAAAACTCATCAACGATGTTATGTTCACTATTAAAACAATCGTGAACAATCAAGGATATATCGAGAAAGGGAGAGTTGAATTTATTTGTAATAAACATCAATTGGATTCTAATATTATCCTTTCCCAATTGGAGAAAGAGGGAATCAACGTTGTTGAGGGAAATCCTCAAAAAGGGGAATTAACTGGATTGAGGAGTGGAAAACGATTTGGATAACAAATTGAAATCCCAATATTTCAACTGAAAAATCCCAACGAGGATTTATTGTGAGTTAATACGTATTATACGTATTATACGTATTATACGTATCATTTTTTTTTTTTTTTTTTTTTTTTTTTTTTTTTAAAAGATCTTTTTTTTTTTTCTT
>Ga0256405_10010058_pt1 | contig 12656 bp, 17 predicted proteins | sample RumenRJG_02DNA_FD_189096 | JGI IMG/M metagenome (GOLD analysis project Ga0256405, IMG submission 189096) | Bovine rumen microbial communities from Lethbridge, Alberta, Canada - RJG_02 | ecosystem: Host-associated > Mammals > Digestive system > Stomach > Rumen | place: Canada: Alberta...
ATAGATTGGACCACGCATTCCTTTATCGGAGAGCGTAAATTTTAATTTGTTTCAGTTATTTGATACAATAGAAAGATATACTGCATATACCGAATGGGATACTGACTTGCAGGTTCGACTTGCTGGTGGTAAGCCCGATAAGGAAGTCGAATCTTGGATGAAAGAATTACATTCTAATAAATAAGGAGGAAACATATCATGAGATTTGGTTCTCGCGAAGTTGCCGACGTTGTTTTCCGTGCGAAGGGTAAACAAGTTCTCGGCAGCCGCACTTTCTATAAGAACGAGCCTGTTCTTTATTTTGATACCTTAAAGACTTCTGGTCTTGAAGGCGCTGCTACAACCGTATATGCTCAGGGTGGTCGCGGCAATCCTCGTCTGATTGCTTGGGAAGGCGAGCGTACAATGACCTTCACTATGGAAGATGCTCTGATTAGTCCTGAGGGGTTAGCTATTCTGACTGGCGCTGGTCTGATTTCCGCTGCTAACGAGACTCCTGTATATCAGCACATGACTTCTCGTATTGAAGTCAAGGCTGATGCTACTATCGAAGTGCCTGAGCTGGTCTGCTATAATACTAATATTACTGCTACTGGTATGACTGTTTCTGGTGACAGTAATGGCGATTATCAAAAAGCTGGCGCTGACGTGTTCGTAATGGTTCTGCAGGACGGTATTGTTATCAGTGAACCCTGCGTACCTAAGTCTATGGCTTTAGATACCACTAATGGCAAAACCACTATTACTTGTGATGCTCACGAAGGGGCTGTTAAGGGCGCTATCGTTTTAGTTGATTATTACGTGAAGCGTGTTGCTCATACTCAGCAAATTGAGATTACTGCTGATAAGTTCGGTGGTTATTACTACATTGAGGCCTCTACCTTGTTCCGTGATGAAGCCACTGGTGAGGATCTGCCCGCCGAGTTTATCATTCCTAACGGTAAGGTTCAGTCCAACTTCAACTTTGCTATGGCTAATAGTGGTGATCCTTCTACCTTCACCTTCACTGTCGATGCCATGCCTGGTTATACTAAGTTCGATGGTACCAAGAAAGTTCTTGCTGTAATTCAGGTTATTGAGGACGCTCTGGCTGCTGCTGATGAGGTTCGTGAAGCTTGCGACGGCGAGATTGAGGAATCAAACCCTTAACAAGCTTATCGGTTGATGCAAATGTAAGCGCCACGGTTGACCTATTTGGTAAAACCGTGAGCGACTTACAGAGTAATGTAACTGTTAATAATAATGCCATTACTGGTACTTTAAAGTATGTGGATGATTATACTGGATTCTCTAGTAAAGTTGAAGAATAGTCTGGTAACTATCTAGTAATTCATGCCGAAGTGCCTGAAGCTAGTGACGCTGCGATCAGTGTTAAGGTTACCAATCCCGTTATTCTTGACGATAATGGCATTATAGTTCTACGTATCGCCGATAAGGATTCGCAGATTGTTACGGTCGTGGCGACTAAGACAGGATATGAACCTGTTACAAAGGTGTATAGCCTGACTGGTCTTACTGTTGAGACCGAATAATTTTAAGAGGGAAGACCAATAAGGTCTTCCCTCTTTTTGTTTTAGTAAGAGTAAAAGGAGGAGAGATATGGGTTTTGCGTTTAGTGGACCTAGTTATACCGTTGCTCAACGAGGTAGTCAGGGGCAGGAATATTATAGCTCTGCGGTGGCGGTATGGCAGCAAAGATTAGGTATAGACAACGCCATTAATAAATTACAGTCAGATATTCGTGGAGACGAAGGAACTGCTAAGAAGATAGAAAATTTTTTAAATACTGTTAATAAGTATATTACTTCTGGAGGAAATGTAACCACTGATGAGTTAGAGGTTTTAGATGGCTATATTCCAAAAGATTTATAGCCTAGTTATAGCATGAAATCCGGAACTGATTTTGAGAAGTGGTTAGATAAGTTATTTCAATAGGTATTAAATACTGATACTAGTTTTAATACCGGTGGAAACTTAGCGACTTCAGGTGTGCGTGAGAAAATTGGTGAGTTAGATTTAACTATAGATGTAGCTACTGGTTCTATCTCATTAAAACGAACAAAGGGAGAATTAGGACAAGGGATTCGAGAACTTGTAACCAAGGATATTAAACAAGAATTTAGAAGTAAAGCTAATTCTCTAGGATATGCTGTAGAGGGCGGAGCAGAGGACTAGTCTTCTGCTGTATTTTTATATTAGTCCTGGAAACAATAGAAGTCAGATTTAGATACTGAATTTCACATCGAGGGAGAGTTTTTACACGAGAAAGCTGCGGCATTGTTAGCTAATCATACTTATAGTGTAAAGAATTATGCTAATTTAAGTCGTGGAGTAGAACTTGGTAAAAGTAAAGGCAATAGAGATCTATTTAGTATATACTATTATTTTGCGGGGGATGGTAGTTTAGCTAATGCCTAGCGTTTTGTTTATTCTTCTTATAATTCTCATGATCCAGGTACAATTAATTTATATTAGACTTGGGCATCTGCACTATATGAGCTTACAGGACTAGGTACAGTAAGTGGAGGAGATTTAAAAAATTTACGGTTAGTCGACTTTTTGATTGTATAGTCGAGAGGGGCGGGATATGTGAGTGTATATAGCACAAAACAGTTTTTACAGGGATTCCCATCAACTCCTCCGGGATGGTTTAATACATCAACTGGTTCTATATCTTCAGGCTTTTTTAATAACTCCTCTTTCGTTATGGGTTGACCCAATTAAAATTTAATGTTATAATTTCTTTAGAATAAATAATAGGAGATTATAATATGATTTCTTTCGATAAATTAAACTTAGAACTCAACATCGAGTCACGAGCACTCGAGATAAATGGCGCGACAGTAGCGACCGTCCGCCATTATCTTCCTATTGATCAAAAACATGATTTCATCAATTGGATTAAACAAGTATCCTATCTCTCTGAAATCAAAAAATATTCCCCGATTCTTTCAGAGATGGCCTTTGGTATTGCTATTGTTCGCTGGTATACTGATATCATCTTTACCGAAGAGCAACTTGATAACCCAGGCCACACATATGATTTACTAGAGACAAATTCTATTATAGATGCAGTAATTAAATTAATTCCTCAAGATGAATATAAGTTCTTAGTGGAATTAGTGCAAAATGAGTTAAAGGAGGATTTTCCTAATGGAAAAGATTAAATTAGATAGCGTTATTCAAGAGCAAGAGGTAGAAGTTAAGGAAATTACAATTAATGGTCAAACCATTGAAGTCAAGCAGTATCTTCCTATTGATGAGAAGCTGGACTTGATTTCTTTTGTTCTTGAGAATGTAGCAAAGAACACTTATCCGTTCGCTAACCCTGTACAAATGGCAACATATACCACTCTTGGTATTATCAATACTTATACTAATATTGATATTAGTGAAGAGATTGATAACGCTCCCGGTGAGTTATTTGATAAGATTCATATAGCAGGACTCGATGAAGAGATTTTAAAAGCGATTCCTTCTGTTGAGGTTTCCGCCCTTACTAAGGGAACAAGAGAGATAGTAGAAGCATATTATGCCTATCGCAATTCTGCTAAGGGTATTATTGAAGATATTACTACTGATTATTCCAATCTAAACCTTGATGCAACTACTATTCAAGAGAAGATTGCAGATCCTAATAATCTTACCCTGTTAAAGACTGTTGTCGATAAGCTAGGATAATTGGACTAAATTAAATAATTCCTCTATTAGAGTTTTTAAATTTAGTAGAGTGAAAAAGGATTAATGGCTAGAGTTAACCACCACTCTAGCCATTTTTATTTTATATAAAATATTTGAGCAAAAGGAGATGAGTACTGATGGCTAAATAGTTAAATTACGTCCTGAACTTTAATGCCGATACTGCGAAGGCTCGGCAGGAAATGTAGGGATTGTAGAAGCAATTGGATGAGCTAACTAGAGTTGCCAGTAAACCCGCTGGAGGCTCTGGACTAACTGCTGAATTCCAAGAAGCGGCTAAGGCAGCGGCTATGTTGAAGGCATAGGTTGAAAGTGCAATGAACACTCGTACTGGCACTTTGGATCTAGGTATGTTGAATTAGTCTTTTAAACAAGCCGGTGTAAGTCTACAGTCTTATTAGAGTAAGTTGACCAAGCTTGGTCCAGAGGGCGTAAGAACCTTTTAGGCAATCGCTCAATCTATTTTGTCAGCTGAGGTGCCGTTGCGTAGAAGCAACGGAATGTTGACAGAGTTTGCAACTACATTAAAAAATACAGCCAGATGGCAATTATCTAGTAGTATTTTGCATGGTTTTATGGGGACGTTATAGTCTGCTTATGGTTATGCTAAGGATTTAAATGAGTCGCTGAATAATATTAGAATTGTTACTGGCTATAGTACAGATTAGATGGCGTCTTTCGCGGCAGAGGCTAATAAAGCCGCTTAGGCGTTGAATACTACTACAACCAATTATACTGATGCCGCTTTGATTTACTATCAATAGGGTTTAAGTGATGATGCTGTAAAAGCAAGAACAGATACTACTATTAAGTTTGCTAACGTAGCAAGAGAGAGTGCTAATGTTGCTAGTTAGGAGTTAACGGCTATTTGGAATAACTTTGCCGATGGCGCTGATAATCTTGATTATTATGCGGACGTATTGGTGAAATTAGGTGCTACCACAGCTTCTAGCTCGCAAGAGATTTCTGCGGGCTTGCAGAAGTTTGCGGCGATCAGCGATACGATCGGTTTAAGTTATGAGTATGCGGCAGCCGCTCTAGCGACCGTTACAGCAACCACTCGTTAGAGTGCAGATATCGTAGGTACCGCATTCAAGACATTGTTCTCTCGTTTGGAAGGCTTGCAGCTTGGAGAGACGCTTGAAGATGGTACTGATTTAAATAAGTATTCTGCGGCTTTGTCTGCCGTAGGTATCTAGATTAAAGATACTAATGGCGACTTGAAGGATATGGACGTTATCCTTGATGAATTAGGGGGACGTTGGGACACGCTTAGTAGAGACCAGTAGATGGCCCTCGCGCAAACAGTTGCCGGTGTTCGTCAGTATACGCAGCTAGTTGCATTAATGGATAACTGGGATTTCTTCTAGGAGAATGTTGCTACGGCTCGTGGGGCTGGTGGCGCTCTTAATGAGCAGGCTGAGATTTATGCTGAAAGTTGGGAAGCTGCTAGAAAGAGAGTTAAAGCTGCTGCGGAAGAGATTTATAATGCTTTGTTAAATGATGATTTCTTCATTGGATTAAATAATGGATTTGCAGGATTCCTTGGAATTATTAGTAATGTTATTCAAGGGCTAGGTGGATTAAAGGGTGTTTTAGCTGGCTTAGGAGTAGCTATTACATAGATATTTGGCGATCAAATGGCTGCTTCTATTGATAGATTTTTCTCAAATTTACAAGGTAAAGAAGCAGTGGCCTTACAAATGCGGCAACAAGCTCTTAATGCTCTATAGGCATCCGCGGGCACTGAAATGGGAGAAGCTTATGCTAGTTTAGTGGAACCGCAATAGGCTTTGATTAATAATGCTAGTAAGTTAAGTGCGTAGGAAAAAGCTATTGCTTAGACTTTAATTTAGCAGTAGCAATATCGTGTAAATAGTGTTGAAGCAGCTTAGCGAGATAGTACACTAGCATAGGAAAGGCTTGCAACCGCAGTTAAAGAAACATAGTAGGTTGCTGCTCGAGAGGGTGTAACGAGAAACCAGAGATAGCTGTTTGATGGCATTACAAAGCAGGCTTAGTAGGCCGTCCCAGAAGTTAATAAACTAAAAAATGCTATTACAGAAGCTTTTAATATACTAGATAATAAATCTGGAGTTAGTGGATAGAAAATACTGTAGTTAAGAGAATTATTCTCTGGTTTTGATATGAGTAAACTGCCTAAAGATATTTAGACCATGGTTACAGAGTTGAATTCTGGAACTTTCTCGTTAGAATAGTTTAGAGCTAATTTAGAGAAAATGGGTCATATTGAAATGGGTGGTGTTGGTGACGCCTTTAGAAAGGCTCTGATGGAAGCTGCAGGAGATTCTACTGTTCTACAGGCTAAAGTAGAAGAAATAGTGAATGCTTTAAATAATGGCGAGACCGCGGCCTAGAGACTTGCGCAAGCATTAAAAGTTGCTAAAGAAGGCGGTTAGCTGACAGCTGAACAAATTAGACTAATAGCTCAACATGGATAGACAATAGGATAGGTTTTTGTTCAAGCAGGATAGGGCATATCTTCACTTGCTATGGTATTAACTTCTATTTAGGGTATATCTAGGACGTTAGCCAATGAAGATATGTCTACAATGGAAAAATTCACTTCCATTTTAATGAGTTTAGGTATATTAATTCCAGTAGCTATTAGTGGGATTAAGAGTTTAATAAGTGTTGGAGCAGCCTTACCTGGCTTAGGCACTAAAATAGCAATGTCTATGGCTATGGCAACTGGAGAAACTGAGGCATTTGCAGCCGGCATGATCCAGGCTTAGGGTGCCGCCCATGTCTTTGCTGCTTCATTATGGGAAGTGCTTGCCCCTATTCTTCCTATTGTTGCTGCAGTTGGTGTATTAGTAGGTGTAATTTATTCAATAGTTAAAGAGTATAATTCTGCTAATGAAGCTGCTCGTCAAGCTGAACAAACGGCAGAAGATTTAGCTGATGCCTCACAAGAAGCATCTAATAAACTTTCCTCTATTAAATCAGCAGTTGAAGGTTACGATTCTGTTGTTGATAAATTAAATGCTTGTACTCGTGGTACAGAAGAATGGAATACGACTCTTGCAGAAGCTAAAGGTAAGATAGATGAAATTTTAACAGCATATCCTGAGTTACTTAAATACAAAGATCTTTTTACTGATGATGGGTTATTAAACGAAGATGTATTAGATCAATTTATAGAAAATCAAGAAAAAGCCGCGGAGGCTGCGCAAGTGGCAGCTTCTAGAGGGTAGGCACAAGCTGCATAGGCTCGTTTAGAGGCTGATATTGTAGCCACTGAAAGATCTTAGACACCTACTTATCATAATATTGCTCATGATGGCACTTCAAACGTTGATCAATCTGTACGGAGCGATCTAGCTTCGGTTTTACAATATATAGACGATATAGGTGCTAGTTCTGTAACTTTAGCAGATGTTTATAAGGTATTAGGAGCTAATACTGATGAAGCATAGGCTGCATTACAAGATTATGCTTATGATATTCTTAGCTTAGCTCAAAGTTCCATTGAAGCTTCAAATATGATGGAGAATGCCAATAAGCAAATAATTCAGGATTGGGCTGAGGCTAATGGTAGAGATTTATCTAAAAGCCAAGTAGAAATTATGTCTAAATTCTAGACCAATCTTGAGAATTAGATGGCTGGAAGTGTTAAACAAGCTTAGGCTTCTGGTAAACGTTTAACTAGTGAAGAATTTATTGGAACCGATTACGAAGGAAAATCTGTTGCGGAGGCATTTTAGCAAGCTATTAATAGCATTGAACCCGTTGATCTTTCTGAATATAGTGATGAATATATAGCCAGTACTATAGCTGCGGCAGCGGCTATGGATAAGATGGGGGCTAGTGCAGACACCGCTGCGGAAGTTTTAAATAATATTAAGAATAGTGTTCCAGAGGATATTGGTAAGGGCATACAAGATTATCTGGCGTCTGGTAATTTTGAGTCTATGGGTTAGAAAGATTTCCTATAGATGTCAAAGGATATGATGGGTGCAGGCGGAGCAGGTAAATATTTACAGCAAATTACTGGATTAGATGATGCTGCATTATAGAATCTTTTTGGCACAGATTATATTAATGATTTCTATGACGCTTGTGAAAGTTATGCTACAGCAATAGCGGATATTACTGCTAATTTAAGTGATGCGGTAAGAAGTGCTTTTGAATAGTTACAAGAGCAGGATCCAGATATAAAAAAGATGGGGCCGACCGGACAACGAGGAGTAGCTGAGACTCTTACTCGTGCCGAAGAGTAGAAAGGTACTGCGGGTTTATCGTCTGTCTCTGGTATTTTAAGTACTATTGATTCATCTCAGTTGGAAACCGTATCTCAGGTTCTTGATAACATGAACTGGGATGCTTAGGGTGCACAAGATCTTGCCGATGCGCTCGAAGCAGCTGGTGCTAGTGGAGCTTTAACTGCCAATTAGATGAATATGCTAGCTGGAGTTTTAAGTACCTTTACTGGTGATGCTGAAGCTGCTTCCGAGAAACTTAAAACTATATAGTCTGATCTTTTAGAATTAACCGATAAAGATTGGGAAATTGGTGTTGAAGTTTCTTCTGAAGAAATAGATAAACTAAAGAATCTTGGATTAAGTGATGATTTCTTATAGAAGAATTTTAATTGGGTAGATGATGAAACCGCTCGTTTCGTCGGTGATATGGAAAGTATGGAGGCTGCGCTTGGTCGAGTGCAAGTTGCAGCAGCAAATACTCAAGCCAGTTAGTTATTAAAGGATTCTTTAGAAGATGGTGCTATTGCAGGCAACACTATGACAGAAGCTCTACTACGGATGAATCCTGAATTAGAGCAGACTGTTGAGAAGTGTTTAAATAGTGCGTCGAGTATCGACGAGTGGAATAATAGAGTTTAGGGGTTAATTGATGGAGGATTAATACCTCTATCTATGATCAATGCTGCCGCTACTGAGTCTCTGATGGGTATGGCGTTATAGTATGATAATACTACCACTGAAGTTGATGCTGCTTAGGATGCACTCTTTAGATACAAAGGTGCTTTAGATGATGTTGATGCAGCTATGGCTTAGATAGGCTAGTTAACTGGAGAAAGCACTGAAGCTTAGAGGAAAGAAGCTAGGGCCGCCTATGAAGCTGCAACTGCCTATCGAGACGAAACGGAAGCTGCATTAGCTCTAGCAAATGCGAAGCTTGAATTATCTACGCGCGCGGGAGAGGACGCCGCTTTATATGGGTTGGAAGCTAATCAAATTGAAACTCTCGCTTAGGCGTATATGGATGCCGATGAAGCCATGTCGGCAGAGGCAGCAGAAAAAGCTGCGGTGCGTTATCTCCGACTAAATGATGCTATTATTGATTTAAGAGATAATTGGGATGATTATTCTGAAGCTTTAAAACTGGCTCAAAAAGAAGGAGATACTTTAGCAAAAACTGATACTAAAACGTATCAAACGCTTAATAAAATGAGACAAGCTGTTTCAGCTTTAACTGGAGCAGAAGAAGATCTTGTTGATGATAATTTCTTGGCGAAGCATGCTGACGATATCAAGAAAGCAGCTAATGGTAGTGAAAAATCTTTAGCAAGTCTACGTAAGGCAATTTCTAAAGCCACCTTTGAAAAATTTAAAGTACAAGTTGATGATAGCGAGTTAGATGCTTTAAACGCTGAACTTGACGCTCTTCCAGAGGGCGCAGAGGTAGAAATTTCTGCTAACACGCAAGGGGCTTTAGCTCCTATTTGGGACTTAATTAGTGAAATTGCTAGAACTTCAACTTCCGCAGAAGAAGCTAGCGCTAGAATTACATCTGCTTTAAGTGGGTTGCAAATTGAAGGCGTGGACATCACTCCGTTAACTTAGAGTATGCTTGATGCTGAAATGGCAGCAGGAACGGCAGCTGATTCTATTATTTCAAATTTATCATTTGACTCTGAAGCCGTTACTGGAACAGCAACTTAGACTGGTATGGTAAAAGATACCGGTTTTACCGAGACCATTTCTTCTACTACACATACGGTTGTTGATCAGGTGTTAGAAAACGGTGCGACAGAAACACATCCCGTTACCTAGAGAGTAACAGCCTTTACGAAAACTGTCGCTCCTAATCCAGTGCAAGACGAAACTGAGAAAACAGAGCCTATTGTTGCTTTGAAGGTTAGCAATGGTAAGAAATCTGGTGGCGGTAATATTAGTCGCTCTAATAAGGGCGGCGGAGGTGGAGGTGGTCGAGGTGGTCGAGGTGGCGGCGGCTGCTTCGTCGCAGGAACACCTATCACCACAAAATACGGTTTCCTCCCCATCGAACAAATTCGAGTCGGTGATATTGTTCTTTCTTATAATGAACGTACGCAATTAAATGAATATAGTCAAGTTCTAGAGACTATGATTCATATTGTCTATGAACCCATCTACACTCTTGTTGTTGAAAATGAAATTCTTGAAGTTACTGGTAATCATAGATTATATATCGAAAGAAATAATCAATATTTGTGGTTACCTGTAGAGGAATTAACCCTCTCTGATAAAGTTAGATATGCAAATGGTAAGTTCCAGCCTATTGATGGTATATTTACGGAACTTTGCGCAATAACTGTATATAACTTTGAGGTTTCTAATAACCATAACTATTATGTTGGTAAAAGTAAAATCCTCGCTCATAATAAGGGCGGTGGAGGTGGAGGCAAAGGCACTCCTTATAAAGCCTTCAAAGCTGGCGTTGGCGAGAAGCCAACTGAACGTCGTTATCATAAAATTGATCAAGCTCTCTCTGAGCAGAGTAAGCGCATGGACCAGGTTAGCACTTCTTTAGACCGCGCTTATGGCACTAAACGTCTTGATTTATTTAAAAAACGTGTTGAAGAGCTAACGAAAAATGGTGAATTACTTGGTCAAAAGTATAAAGAAGCTACTGACTATCTTTATGGTGTAGATACTGATCGTTTGAGAAAAGAATTTGGCAATATGCTATAGTTCGATTCTGAGGGTATTATTTCAAATGTTGATGAATTAATAGATTATACCATTGATAAAGTTAATGCGGCCAAAGATGAATATAATAGCTGGGCTAGAGCACAAGAAGCTGCTGGAGCAAATGAAAATAATGAAGCATTTAAAGAAGAAAAAGAAAAGCGTGATGAGTAGTTAAAAGCTGTTGAAGAAGAAACTGATTACTGGTTAGAATTACTTGATCAATATCGTGAAACCTTTAATTTACGATTGGATTTAAGTGATGAAATAGCGGATACTAGACGTCAGATTCAAGATGATTTATTGAATGACATTACTTATAAAATGGAAGTTCGCTTAGAGGTTAAGGATGCTAAAGACTAGATTCGCGAGTTTGAGAAAACATTAGCTGAGTCCTTTGGTGATGCCATAACTCATGGACTGAAAGCGGCTGCAGTTGACTACCGACAAGTCTCGGCTGAGATGGGAATGGTGCAATATTTCCGCGAAGAGAGTGAAGAGCTTCAAAAACTTTTAGCAGAAGCTACAGATGATTCCTCTATTGAAAATATTAAACAAGCTATGCTTGATCTCGAAGGCAACATTTTGAGTTCAGCAGAGGCCATGCTTGATTGGATTGATATGGTAGAGAATATGGTCCCTGATGCTGTTGAAGCTGCGCGAGATAGATTCGATCAGTTCCTCGATCAACTGGATCATAATTCTACTATCTTAGATACCATTAAAGAACTAATGGCTCTCCAGGGTCAAACCTATCGTACCCAAGCAGGCTTTGCCAATCTCCAAAAAGTCGCTCAAGAGCAAATGAAAACTGCCCTTGCTGATGCAGTTCTAAACCGTAAGTGGTTTGAGGAAGCTGAGCAGCGTCTTGCTCAGGCGCAAGCTGATCTTGAAGGTGTTGCAGAAGACGACGTTCGATATGATTACTTGAAGAATCGTAGAGACGCATATCTTGAAGAGTTTAACGCAAGTCAAGAGGCTTACCTCGAGAGTGCATAGGAAGCTATGGAGATAGCAAAGGATATGTACCTTGAACAGATTCAGTAGGCCATCTACGAATTTGGTAAGGCTGTAAGCGGCGATGCTTTAGACTTTGCAGCTCAAAAGTTTGATCACTTCATCGACACCGAAGGTCGCTATCTCGATACTGTCAACAAAGCCTACTAGCAATAGATGTGGGCTACTAAGATACAAGCCGACTACGATAAAGATATTCTTGGTACACACCGTGACCTCATCAAAGCCTTTGAGCAAGAGTATAACGCTTTGTTTAATAGAACAAGAATCAACGAGTATGACTTAAAGATTTTAGAAGCTAGATATAAAGTTATGGAAGCTACTATGGCGTTATAGGATGCGGAGAATGCAAAGAATAACTTGCGGCTGGTGCGCGATCGGTAGGGCAACTGGAACTACTAGTTTACTGCTGACCAGGGCGCTGTGGCAGAAGCTGAGCAACAATAGGCAGAAGCTTAGAACGAGTGGTATAATATTGCTAAAGAACAAACCGAGTAGGTGACTTCTGATATAGTATAGTTGTGGCAAGATAGCGCTGATGCGATTCAGGAAATCTTTGAAGATGAAGAGTTGACTGAGGAAGAGAAGTGGGAGCGCATTGCTGAGATTGAAGAGTATTATACTTAGAAAGCTGCAGACCTATATGGTGATCGTACTTAGGCATACAATGACTTGGTTGAAGCTGGTAAGCTGAGTATTGATGATTTTAAGACCACTTATGCTGATACTTTGGTGGAAATGACCGGGAACGCTAATGACTATGAGACTGCGCTGAATGATACTATTAATAACTGTAAAGATCATTTTAATGAATATTAGGCGAATATTAAATAGGTTGCTAGCGAGTCACATACGGATTTGGATAATCTGAAGTAGGATGTTGATAAGGTTAGTGAATCTACCGAGAAGTTAAAGACTAAGGGACAAGAAGTAGCTTAGGCGCTATATGCTACAATAGATGAAATTAATTTTACTGCATCTTCCTATTCCAACCTCTTTAATGCA
>Ga0256405_10010060_pt1 | contig 12651 bp, 9 predicted proteins | sample RumenRJG_02DNA_FD_189096 | JGI IMG/M metagenome (GOLD analysis project Ga0256405, IMG submission 189096) | Bovine rumen microbial communities from Lethbridge, Alberta, Canada - RJG_02 | ecosystem: Host-associated > Mammals > Digestive system > Stomach > Rumen | place: Canada: Alberta | collected...
GTGATTACCGCGCCACTCATGAGCGAGACGTGTGCCCAAATCTACCGAAGCTGTGAATGGCAGCGATTCTGCTATGTGCCCAGCATCTCCAGGGGTGACTCTCCACATCTCTCCGGAGAAGAGACGGTGGACTCCTCGTGTGGGATTTAGCATAGAACCTGCAATTTCACGGAATACTCGTTTCGCACCTCTCTCCCTGTTGTCGAAGATAAGGTCAGAGGTGCGATGCATGGCTTCACCTATGGCTGAGCCTCCCACACCGGTAGAGAAGAAGTCGTTGTAGGACGGGCGGTTGCGCTCGCAGAAGTATTCCCACATCATGCTGCCGAAGAGCGGATAGAGCATGGATGTATAGTAGCCGTGATGGTGAAGACGGGCTCCACTGAAGAAGGCACTGCCGTGGAAGGGATGAGAGAACTGATTGCCGCTATAGCTGTCGTTGTCAAATACCCAATTGGTATTGAAATTCCTATTGATGGTATGCCAGTCTACCTTAGCCCATTCGCGACCGGCCATAATGTCCCAGCCTACCACCAGTCCGTTGATGATTGTCACGTCCAAGAGGGCACGGAATGGCTGCGGACGGCAATTCATCACCGAATCGAGTGATGGATAGGTTTTCTGCTGATGCCATAACTGTCCGGTGACGGAATCAGTCCATGTGGTATCGTTGGCAAGTGTAGTAAAGTGTGATTGTGCCCTTGCTGACGGCGCGGCACAGAGTAATCCTAATAATAAATAAATAATGTAGTGATGATTCATTGTTTTTTCCAGAAACTGCGAGTGCAGAGGAGTAAGATAGGGAAGATTTCAAGACGCCCTATGAGCATGAGTGTGGAACAAATAATTTTCGCGAATGGCGAGAGTATAGCCCAAGAGTGGACTGGTCCGTAATAACCCATTCCAGGACCTACATTCGACAGCGATGACATAGCGAGTCCGAGTGCATCGTAATAGTCGAAATTTTGGTTCTCCACAGTTGGTGACACTCCGAAGACAGCAAGAACAAACGCACCAAAGAGCAGTGATCCCGCAAAGAGTGCTACGAATGCCAGCATGGTTCTTACTATCGGTGTGGGAATGATGTTGCCGTTCATTCGCAGCGGCAATACGGCACGTGGATGGAGTATGTGCTGTATCTCATTGCGTGTCACCCTGAAGATGATAGACCATCTGATACACTTGAATCCACCGCTCGTGCTGCCTGAACATGCACCGGCAAACATTACAAACAGCAGAATTGGCATGAGCATGACCGGCCAAGTGGTGTAGTCGCATGTGGCTAATCCTGTGGTTGTTTGCAGCGAGATGACTGTGAACAGTGATTCTCGAAGCGCCAATTCCACTGAGCCAAAGAAGTTGCCCAGCGATGAGAAATCCAGTTCGGACGGTGCTATGCGGTGAAGGGCAAGGATTATGGTACAAGCCAATACCGCACCAATCACGATAATGCAGTAGCAGCGCAGTTCGGCATCGCGCCAGATACGGCTTATCCTGCCTTTGAGCAGAGAGTAGTAGATTAGGGTGTAGTTGATACCCGACACGAACATGAACACGATAAGCACATACTCGATGGCAGGGCTGTTGTACACCTCGTGCAGCAGTGCGCTATGGGTGCCGAATCCTCCTGTTCCTGTAGTTACGAAAGCATAGTTCACCGCGTCGAAGAAACTCATGCCGCAGATATAGAGCGAACCAATGCAGAGCACCGTGAGCAGGAGGTAGATGGTTCCAATCCACCTTGCTGTCATCGAGATGCGGGGATGAACCTTGTCGTGCATAGGACCTGTGGCTTCCACAGCGAAGAGTTTTACTTCTCCAACTCCGAATGCAGGCAGAATGGCAATAGTGAAGAACACAATTCCGATACCTCCAATCCATTGCGAGAGACTGCGCCACATAAGTATGCTGTGTGCCTGTGCATCGCAATTGTCAATTACCGTGGCACCAGTGGAGGTGAAGCCTGACATGGATTCGAAGAATGCTCCTGCCACATCGGGGATGGCTCCGCTGAAGATGAAGGGCAGCATACCTATCAACGCGAAGATGACCCATACGAACGAAACGACTACGTATCCGTCCTTACGGCTCATGTTGGCAGCGGCATTGCGCCCAATGAGTTGTCCCACCGTACCTAAGACAATGGAAATAACCACAGGCCATACGAATGGCAGGTAACATTCCTGGTAGCATAAACCAAGAATGAGACAAATAGCCAAAAGCCCTGCTTCAATGTAAAGCAGGTTGCCCAAGATTCTTATGATCAGTTTCCAGTTCACTCTTCTTCCTCTGTGTCTCCGTAGAAGTCTTCAATACCTTCGGTTTCGTAGGAGACTTGTTTTAATTTGAATCCTTCCCACTTGTAGACTGCATGGACATACAAGTCGTATTCGGCACGATAGTCAGCACGGATGGTCTTGGTGTCCGCTTCAAAACTTGGATCGGGTATTTGGGTGAAGTCTTCGATATATACGAATCTGTGATTCTCTTCATCCCATACATAGCAGGTGTGAATATCGCCTCCCTGACCTCCAAAGCCCCAGTATCCTGTATATATCAGCAGGTCGGGTATGCCGTCGAAGTTGACATCTGTCTCTTCAAACCATTTTCTGTCGGAGCTGGCTTCCTGCATGGTGATGAGTCGCACCCCTTCGTCAAAGGCAACCGTTCCGTCTTTCAGTTTCCCTACAACATGGATGCTGTCAACGAGATCTTCTTCTTTGTCAATGTGATATGTTGCGGTAAACGTGTAGTCCGAACGCTTCACAGGCTCTGTCTCTGAGTCTGCGTCTTTTGCTTCTTCTGAATCTGCTGCAGATTCGGTATCAGCAGCGTTGACATCCTCCTGTTGCTTAGCGTTGCTGCAATTGGCAAACAGTATTGTTGAAACAACTAAAGCGAAAAATAATAATTTGTTCATAGTGGTGTTATTTTGTGTTTAGTTAAAGAATCTGTCGAGTTTCTTGAGAGTGCCGCCGATGCAGAACACAACCACTCGGTCTCCTTCTTGCAGCACCGTCTTACCGCTTACCAACTGGCCTTTGCCCTGACGCACCATACCTCCTATGTTCACACCACGGGGAATACCCAGTTCCATGACTTGTTTGCGGGTTACCTTGGAATCGGCTTTGACAATAAACTCCGCAACATCTGCATCTGCCACCGTCAGCATCTTCATGTTGTTGACACTGCTCTTGAGCAGCATCTGGTAGATATAGCTTGCAGCAATGGTCTTTTTGTTGATTACTGTTCCCACATCGAGGTCCTCAGCCATGTCGAGATAGTCGAGGTTCTCCACCTGGGCAATGGTCTTGCGGATTCCCCTGCGTCGTGCTGCCACACAGGATAGGATGTTCTCCTCGTCGTTGTCGGTGAGGGCGATGAATGCTTCGAGGTTGCCGAATCCCTCGTCGTTGAGAAGTTCCATGTCGTGACCCTCGCCGTGGATGATGAGTGTACGGTCTTTAGTGAGTTTGCCGAGTTTTTCACAACGCTCAAGATTTGATTCCACAATCTTAAGCGTCATATTGTCGGGAAGCGCCCAGTCGGCACGGACGGAGAGTTTGCCGCCACCGATAATCATGGCGCGGCGCACTGCAGGATAATTGTCCTTGCCCGACAGACGACGGATTTCTGCGATGCCGTCACGGGTAGCCATAAAGAACACAAGGTCGCGAGGCAGAATCTTCTCCTCACCATAAGGCATTACGGTCTCACCGTTACGCTTGATGGCTACGACATGGAATTTATGTCCGTGCTGCATACCCAATTCCTTGAGGGTGTGCCCAATGAGCAGGTTGTTCTCATTGCTTATCTCCTTGTCATAGACAGGATGGTTGTCGTGCATCTTGACACTGAGCAGAAGGAGGTCGCCTCCAAATTCCCAGATCTGTCGTGCCCATGACTCCTGTGCGGAATCTGCAATGTCCTTTGCTGCAAGAAGCTCGGGATAGATGAGGGATTCGATGCCAAGTTCCTGGAAGAGATGAAGGTTCTCGGGCTTCATGTACTCATAGTTGTCCACACGGGCAACCGTACGTTTGGCGCCAAGCTGCTTGGCAAGCATAGCACAATGCAGGTTGGTGCTCTCTTGCGGTGTGACGGCAATGAACAGATCCGCATTTGCCACACCCACACTCTTCAGTCCGCTGATGCTTGTGGGGTCTACAGCGGATGTCATGATGTCGAGATCACTGTTGAGTTTCGCCAGCCTGTCTTCACCGGGGTCAATGAGTACGACATTGAGATTCTCTTGTGACAGCAGACGGGCAAGATGGGTTCCTACGGCGCCTGCACCTGCAATGATTATCTTCATTTTCCTCCTTCTATTATTGTTTTTATACTTTCTGCATCCATTCGGCAAATCCTGCGGAGTTCGCCTACAGTTCCATGTTCAACGAAAGTGTCTGGTATGCCTATACGCTCCACGGAGCATTTATAGCCGTGGTCGGACATGAACTCAAGAACAGCACTGCCCAGTCCGCCGCTTACCACACCGTCCTCAACGGTGATTACACGTGAGAACTTGCGTCCTACCTCATGAAGTATCTCCTCGTCAATAGGCTTAAGGAAACGCATGTCATAGTGGGCTACTTTTGAATCAGAATTTGAATCAGCAAGGTTTTCAGCATTCTTCATTCTTAATTCTTCATTCTTCATTTCAATCGCTTTCTCTACTTCCACTCCGATAGGACCAAGCGACAGCACTGCCACGTCTGTTCCTTCACGCAGGAGACGTCCCTTGCCTATTGGCACTTCCTCCAGCGGACAGCGCCAGTCCACAAGGCTGCCTCTGCCACGTGGATAGCGGATGACGAATGTACCGCGGTCGGGCATTTGCGCTGTGTACATGAGCTTGCGCAGTTCCTCTTCGTCGTATGGTGACGCGATGGTGAGATTCGGAATCGGTCGCAGGAATGCGAGGTCGAATGCTCCATGGTGCGTCGGTCCGTCTTCGCCTACAAGTCCTGCGCGGTCAAGACACAGCACCATGTTCAGGTTCATGATTGCCGCATCGTGGATGATGTTGTCGTATGCCCGCTGCATAAACGAACTGTAGATGTTGCAGAACGGCAGCATGCCATCCTTTGCCATTCCTCCTGAGAATGTGACTGCATGTCCTTCTGCTATTCCTACGTCGAAGGTGCGCTCCGGCATTTCCGCCATCATAATGTTCATTGAACATCCAGTTGGCATGGCAGGAGTGACTCCCACAATGCGGTCGTTGTTTCGTGCCAGTTCCAGCAGGGTTTCTCCAAACACATCCTGGAACTTCGGTGGACATACTTTCTTGGGTTTGTCGTCCAATCGTTCACCAGTGTCTTCGTCGAACTTGCCTGGTGCATGCCAGATGGTTGCATCCTCTTCTGCAGGAGCATAGCCCTTACCCTTGATAGTGTGGATATGCAGTAGCTTTGGTCCGCTCATATCCTTGATGGCACGCAATACTCGCACCAGTTCCACTACATTGTGTCCGTCGGTTGGTCCGAAATAGCGGATGTCCAATCCTTCGAACATATTCTGACGACGGGAGATCAGTGACTTCAAACTGTTGCTGAAGCGAATAAGTCCGCGTCTGCGCTTGTCGGACAGGAATCCCCACAGGGTCAGCCTGCGAGCCACCTTCATACGCCAGCGGTTATAGGTGGAGTTGGTGTTAAGCTTCAACAGGTATTTTCTCATTCCTCCCACACTGTGGTCAATCGACATGTTGTTGTCGTTGAGTATGATAAGCATGTCGTTGGGAGTGGAAGAGGTGTTGTTAAGTCCTTCGTACGCCAGTCCGCCGCTCATGGCTCCGTCACCTATCACGGCAACTACCTTGCGGTTCTCCTCTTTCATGTGTGCTGCCACAGCCATGCCGAGTGCGGCACTGATGGAGTTTGAAGCGTGTCCGCAGCAGAAACTGTCGTATTCACTCTCAGTGGGGAAGGGGAACGGACGCAGTCCGCCCAACTTTCTGTTTGTAGAAAAAGAATCACGTCGGCCGGTAAGTATCTTGTGACCGTAAGCCTGATGCCCTACGTCCCACACAATGCGGTCGTTGGGGGTGTCGAACACATAGTGCAGTGCAACGGTCAGTTCCACCACACCAAGGCTCGAAGCCAGGTGTCCTGGGTTCACAGACAGTTCACGTATGATGTCGTGACGGAGTTCGTCGCATACCTGCGGCAACTCCTTCACGTCCAACTTACGCAAATCGGCTGGCGTATTTATATTCGGTAAGTATTTAAATTCTTGTTGATTTTCTGTCATTTACATCCGTTTCAGCGTAGTGTTGCCTGCTCTGTGGCAACGTGAGTACGCTATCTTTTAAACTGCAAAGATATGTAAAAGAAAAATAACTATGAAACGAAAAGGGGAAAATCGTACGATTTCCCCCATGTAGACACAAGGTTATTGGTATTTTCGGAACTGTTTCAGCACATCGCACTTGGTAACATAAGGTGCCATACGACCTTTGTTCTTGGCTGCGAAGATACTGAGTTCGTCAAGAGCGGCATACTGCTCGGAATTGGGCAGTGGCACATAGGAATATGTGTAATCGTTGCCGTTCCAGTGCATTTCCTGTTCACACCATGCATCCATAGGCATGTATGCCAGAGCGAAGAGGCTGCGCTGACGCATGTCGAAGTCGGTGCTCAGCTTGCAGGTCTTCAGATAGTCTCTTGCGATTTCTGCAAAAGAGTATGCGGTTGACTCTGCATGGACATAGCTGGAATTTCCGTAGTCGGTAATATACCAGCAGTTGCCGTAAGGTGAAGCCTGGAAATACATTGTTGCCAACTTGTATGCTATTTCACAGCGTTTGTTGCCGTTCTTCTCTTTCTGATAACTCTCTTGAAGGGCAATCATCTCTTCGCAGAACTGCAGTTTCTGATTAACCGTCACCTTGCCCATGAATGGACCCTCCTTGTCTTCGTCATCGCGTTGGTTCTTCATCCATCGCTCTGTTCTGAAGTCACGGTGAGCCAGATAATAGCTGATATTCTGGGTACAGAGGAATTCCAGAGAAACCTGACGCAGGTATGGCACAGCCTTGTCGAACTTGTTCTCGTCAATGTATTTTGTTCCGATGAGATCGTTGTAATAGTTTGGATCGCTGTAGACTTGGGAGATGATGAATTTCTCCACAGGCGAAGTGTGAGGCTGCTTCAGGAAATTGAAGTATGCGACCAGCTCGTCAGCGGTGAAGTCCTGGATAAATGCAAAGTACTCACCGCAGTAGTCACTGTTCCATGCATATTCTTGTTTGGAGTCGAATTTCGGAGAACGTATGTTGTTGACTGCAGACTCAAGCGACATGTCGTTGTACATGCCCATCACTGCCGCACACATGTTCTTGTTGTCGTGATTGTAATAATAACCAGCAAGACCAATCAGAATGACGCGCTCCTCAGCGTGAATGAAATAGTCGTCGCTGCCTGTTTCGTCAAACTGAGTCGCAGCGGCACTGCGCAGCCACTTCAGCTCCGAAGCCAGTTTCTCTGGGTTGGCATCTGGGTTTCCGGTCATAACCAGCAGGTTAACACAGCGACGCACATCCTTGCTTCGCTTTGTTCCTTCATATCCATTTGCAATAGCCATGTCCGACTCTGCATCCTTCTGCATTCCAAGAAGATAGTGAACCATGCCGCAGGCTGTCATCCATACGCATGGATCCTGGGTCTTGCCGTCGGCAATCACCTGTGAGGCAAAAGTGATGAAACGCAGCGCCTCGTCCTTGTAGAGAGGAGAGCGACCTACTTCCTTTATCCAATCTTCGTTGCCTTCCGAGTCGATAGTCTCCTGCAGTCCATTGACAAATTCGTCAAGCAGATAGTAGAGGGAAGCGCTGTTTGGGTTGTCGTTGTAGATTTTCTGGATTCCTGCCAGATTGCGGTATTTGCGCAATGCCCACTGGATGCTTGCTGCATCGCCGTGACGTGCAAAGATGTCGGCAGCCTTCTCTCTTTCTCCGAGATGGAACAGTGCACCTGCATAGATGTTCTCCATCATGTCGCGATAGACGCTTGCAGGATATTTCGACGTCACCATCTCCCAAAGCTTCTTGTTTGCCTTATGGTTCTTCTGAATCATATTGACACGCATCTCAAGCAGTGAGTACTGTGCACGTAGGCGTGATCCCTTATACTGATAGACAAGACCCAGCAATGCTCTTTCCTTGGCAGCACGCTGCTCAAGCTGCTCCTTGGTCGGGTAATCCCAGCGGTCGTTGTCAATTTCGTCACTAATCTCGATATAGCTGTCAAGAGCCTTCATGTAGGCGATAAGTTCGGTGTCACCCTTCTTCTTCGCAGCCTCCATGATTTCGTCGTGCTGATAGGTGTAGTTGCAGTCCGGGTCTTTCATGTAGTTACACCAGAACTGTTCCACTCTACTACTGATATTCAGCCGGTCTTCAGGAGCTGACCACGAATGAAACATGTAGTAATTATGGGTCCCTTCCCATGCACAAGCCTGACAAGTGATGTGGAATACAATTGTCAGCAAATTAGCGAGCAAAAATCTTTTCATAATCGTTCTGATTAAAACGAGTTATATTATAGTCGTTTAGTTCGTAGAGAATAGTCTCGTCGTTTGCGTCCGGACGCAAGGCTCCGATTCGTTTACGTGCCTCAAGCACCTCGTCAAGTGTGGGTTCGCGCACCACAATGCTGTCGCCGCTGAGTGTCGGCAAATCATCTTCACCGTGCATTATGCCTATGTAGTGCGAACCTCTGAAAACTATATTCCAGCGGTAAAGCGGATAGGCAGTGGCAAGCGGCAGCTTGTAGGCTTCCAGATAACGCAGATACGGCTCTGCCGTTTCTATGTCGAGGATCGGTTTCTCGCAGTTGATATCCGTGAAGTCACCGGTGTTGTACATCATCAGCACTCCTCTGTCCACAGGAGGCACATTGCCCGAAAGCTGGTGCAGGCGGATGGTCACACTGAGCTGAATGTCGTGTTCTGCGAGAATCTTGCGGATTTCCGTGAGGAATGAGAAGAAACGCTTTTCTGTCCGCAATGTCCAGTCGCAGTCAATCTGCACCTCCTTCACCCCGATTACATCGTGGGTTTCGTTCATCTGCAGCACTCGTTTCGCAATCTTCTCAGCCAACCCCTCTGTGCCTGCAGTCATACATTCGTTGAGGATATACACCACAGGGACAATCTCCACTCCTTCCGGCAGTGAGTCCTGGAAGAGTATCGTAGCATTAGGTTTCGCACCCTCGGTTGCATCAGTCACCACATCGAAGTAGCGAACGTACAACCTCTGTATGCCGTGGTCACGGATGAAGTTCAGTTTGGTGCTGTCCATCCTGAACGTCGTGCTCCAGTAATACGCACTTCGCTTCACTTCCTCGCTACCTCCATCTCTTCCGCAACTTATAAGAAGCAGAATGGCGAAAATCCACCCGCAAAACTTACGTGAAGTGTAAAGCGTGTTATTTATTTTTCTAATAGTTATAGTAGCCATTGTTGAAATAATTGTACAAGGAAGACTATTCATAATAGAATTCTTCACTCTTCACTCTTCACCCTTCACTTATTTCCCCCTTGGGGGATAAGAGGGGGTCTTTTACTTTGCAATCACCAGGAAGTACTTCTTCTTTCCCTGCTGCACAAGCAGATACTTGCCGTCGAGCAGGTCTGCAGTAGTGATTACAGCGTTAGGATCAGTGAGCTTCTCCTTGTTGATGCTTACGCCGCCGCCTTGAGTCAGTTTGCGCATCTCTCCCTTTGACGGGAAGATGGCTGCGCAGTCGGTAGTCAGCTGAATAGCAGGAGTTCCTGCCTCGAATACGCTGCGGTCAACTTCGAAGTGAGGCACACCGTCGAATACGTCAAGCAGAGTCTGCTCGTCGAGCTTGAGCAATGCCTCCTTGGTTGACTTGCCGAAGAGGATCTGTGAAGCTTCGACAGCCAGTTCATAGTCTTCCTTAGAGTGTACCATGATGGTAACTTCCTTGGCAAGACACTTCTGGAGCACACGCTGACCTGGATCTTGGTCGTGCTCTGCAATGACAGCGTCAATCTCCTCTTTGGTGAGAGATGTGAAAATCTTGATGTATTTCTTGGCGTCGTCGTCAGCCACATTGAGCCAGAACTGGTAGAACTGGTATGGAGATGTGCGGTTGCGGTCGAGCCAGATATTTCCCTTCTCTGTCTTTCCGAACTTACGGCCGTCGCTCTTGGTAACAAGCGGACAGGTCAGTGCAAAACACTCCTTGCCGCTCATACGGCGGATAAGCTCAGAACCAGTGGTGATGTTTCCCCATTGATCCGCGCCACCGAGCTGCAAGCGACAGTTGTGGTGTTCGCAGAGATAATAGAAGTCGTAAGCCTGAAGCAGCTGATAAGTAAACTCGGTGAAAGAAAGACCGTCGCGGGCCTCACCGTTCAGACGCTTCTGCACTGATTCCTTTGCCATCATGTAGTTCACAGTAATGTGCTTACCCACGTCGCGGGCAAAGGCGAGGAAGGTGAAGTCCTTCATCCAGTCGTAGTTGTTCACGAGTTCGGCACGGTTCGGCTCGTTGCTCTCGAAATCGAGGAAATGAGCCAGCTGGGCCTTGATGCATTTCACGTTATGCGCCAGAGTCTCCTCGTCCAGCAGGTTACGCTCCTGGCTCTTGCCCGAAGGGTCTCCAATCATACCTGTAGCACCGCCGACAAGGGCGAAAGGCTTGCCGCCGCAGCGCTGATAGTGACGAAGCATCATCACTCCGCACAAGTGACCAATATGCAGTGAGTCAGCAGTTGGGTCTATACCCAGGTACGCACTCACGTTCTTTTCTTCATTCAGCAATTCTTCTGTGCCCGGCATCATCTGATGTATCATGCCGCGCCAACGTAGTTCTTCTACAAAATTCATCGTATTATTCTTATAAGTTAAATATGTATTCAAAAATCTGATGCAAAATTACGACTTTTTAATTACATATTGCACCTTAGCATACAACTTATTTAAAAAACACAAAAAAAAGGCAGCCATTACAGAGGGCACTGAAAAACCCTTCAAGTTAGGAAGGCTTCTCGATTATTAACAAAAAGCAGATTGCGTCTAACCGTTAAAATGCGGATATGCAATCTGCTTTTGTTTATTCCCTTTCATATCACAGGATGCCTCCAGAATGCGTCTCTGTGGGTTTATTTGAGCGTTTTGTGCAAAATACACCTTCTGCTCAGGTGAGTTTGAGGATTCTTTTGATGTTTGCGGCAAATATGGTAATGGCTCCCTGCATTTGCATGGAGTAAAGGCCGTAAGACTCGGCTCTATCATATCCAAAAACATGCTTGAGTTCCGCATTCTTCGCCTCTATCTTGTATCTCTCTCTGGCCTTGACTTTAAACTCCGGCGTTTTTTGAAACTCCATCAGCCTGTCTTGTTCTTCTGTTCTTATAGATACGCTGTAAGTCTTGACCTGTGCTCCGGCTTTATAGCATCCCTCTCTGCGAGAGCATGTCTTGCATTTCTCTGTGTCGAAATAATATGTCCAAACCTGGTTCCATCTTCCGTCCCTCTTTCCTTGCCGTGCTTTCCTTGTTGCCATGTGCCCGGCGGGACAGACAAACATACCAGCATCCTTGTTGAAGTCAAACTTGTCCTCCTCTTTCCTAAAACCATTGCTGATAACGGGGTGCAACTTTGATATCAGTTCAAATCCATTCTTCTCGTCCTCCGCCAATCTCAGATTCTCAATACCTGAATAAGCCGTATCTCCTATAACTGTATCTACTTCCATGCCATTGCTACGGCTCTGCTCTACCAGACTCTCTAATTGAGGACCGTCACCCTTTTCACCAGATGTAATCACGGCTGCGGTAATAATCCTCTCATCGCTCATGGCAATATGTGTCTTGTAACCGAAGAAGGAGCTGTCCTCACTCTTGTGTCCCACACGAGCATCCTCATCCTTAGATGTCGTATAATGGTCTTCTATATCTGAAAGGGTTTCTCTTAACAGGTTTAGGCGTTGCTTAACTACAGGAATCTCTGCAAGACAGGCACGGTCAGATACAATATCCAGCAGTTCCTTTGTATAGTCCAATTCATGAACGAGATCCTCATCCTCATTCTTCTTTGGAAGAGAGCCCTTGATGCTCTCGTCGGCATCGTAGATGGCCTTTCTCAGTTGTTTGGAGCGCAGACGGAGAATCTCTATAGGAGAATAAGGATTAGAACGTGAGGCGGTATGAGTGGCATCTACGATTATCGTCCGTGACTTGATGATCCCTTTCTCTATGGCAATATCCACAGTTTTCTTGATGAGCAGGTTCATCAAGTCCATATCCTTTAGGCGAAGCTTACGGAACTTGCACAAAGAACTCGGATTGATGACATCCTCCTCTGGAGCCATGCCGAGAAAGTATTTAAACGACATGTCATAGCGGGAACGCTCCACAACGTCCACGTCAGAGATGTCATAGATAACCTTAAGAAGAAGGTACTTGAACATGCGGATGGGAGACTCCGCCATACGACCATTGTCTGAACAATACTTGTCCACTAACTCCTGATATACAAAGGAGAAATCAACGAGAGTGTTGATTCGTCGCAGAAGGTTGTCTTGAGGGACAACAATATCATACAAACCACTATATTCACTCAATATCAGCTCTTGTTCTTGAGATAGCATAATCTTTACGTTTTATGCTATAAAG
>Ga0256405_10010061_pt1 | contig 12651 bp, 12 predicted proteins | sample RumenRJG_02DNA_FD_189096 | JGI IMG/M metagenome (GOLD analysis project Ga0256405, IMG submission 189096) | Bovine rumen microbial communities from Lethbridge, Alberta, Canada - RJG_02 | ecosystem: Host-associated > Mammals > Digestive system > Stomach > Rumen | place: Canada: Alberta...
ATAAGGTCCGCAAGTGGTCGACACAGAGCCGGGAAGCGGCGGCGTGGTATCAGCATGAGGAACTGGGATATAACTATCGGATGTCCAATGTGATCGCAGGGGTCATCCGGGGGCAGTACTCGCATCTGGAGGAGCATATTGCTCAGAAGAAGGCGATTTATAAACGGTATCAGGAAAGACTGGCTGACCTGCCTTTGCAGATGAATCCGATCCCGGAGGACTGTGAGGCGAACTACTGGCTGTCTTGCGCTCTGATCGATCGTGAGGCGATGTGTCAGCAGGTTCGAGGGGAGAAAGACGCTCTGTATGTGAGCGAGCCGGGCAAATCCTGTCCTACAGAGATCCTGGAGGCGATTGCTGCTATCAATGCGGAAGGGCGGCCGATATGGAAACCAATGCACATGCAGCCTTTGTATCGGATGCATCCGTTCGTGACGGCGGCCGGGAATGGACGGGCCAGGAGCAACGCATACATTGAATCTGCTGGATTGGTGGATGTAGGTGCCGATATCTTCGAGCGGGGGCTGTGTCTGCCGAGTGATAATAAGATGACTATGGAGCAGGTGGATGTGATCTGTGAGGTTGTTAGGAGATGCTTGGAGTAAGAATGGAAGGCCGGGCACCAGGAATACTCGTGAAAAGTGTATTTTATATAGAAGACTTGCTACTTGTTATTGTCAAATAACGCAGTTATAATTACGATTGAAGCGTTGATATTCAGACAGTGAATATAGGGTTAACAAATTATTATAGTATTACTGATTACGTATTGTGAGGTGTCATTATGAGCGATGAGAAAATATTTTTTAAATATCTGTTTGATGACAAATATCAACCTAAATATATAAATGGAGTATATGGAGGTGTAAATCCAAGCGGCGAATTGATTGCACATTTTTATTTTGAGAGGTTCCCACTTCCATATGAGAGTGCAATAGAAATTGATGATCAAGGAAATATGAGTGATGAAGATATCGTAATAAATCCTGCAGAGTATAAATATTTACGAGATGTGCGTTCAGGAATTGTAATGGACAAAGATGTGGCCTGTACTCTCTATCAATGGTTAGGAAATAATCTTAAGGAAATGGGGGTAAATATAGATGAGTTATCCGATGACAATGAGAACGGCTGATTACCAAAGGAAAGGTGCTTTAAGTGTTTATATAGCTCCTTTTCAAAAGAAAAGAAGGATTCATGCACCAGTTTCATCAAGAAAAAAGAATTCAATAACTATCGAAAAGGTTAGTGACAAATTAAGATTTAAGTATCCGCGTACATTCGAATGGAACAAAGTTGATGATTATTACGATGTACATATTTTTTATCCAGATATAGAGATTATGGAGGATAAAAGGGAAAAACTTCTTGATGCACTAAAGGAAGAATTTCAGTATCTATGGGATACATTTGCAGAGGAGGAAGACGAGAATTTGAGTGATAATGCTCAGAAACTTAAAAAATGGCTACATACAAATCTTGAGATGAGGTGATGAATGACAACATTAAAAACCAAGGTAATTAGAACAAATCTTTGTAAAAAAGGCTTTAGAGAATCTGAAGGTGATCATCACTTTTTGCAGTTGTACAACAATGATAAAAAGACTGCAATTCATACAAAAATTAGTCATGGAAAAAACGAAATTGATGATACATTAATTGGACTGATGGCAAGGCAAGTCAAGCTAAGTAAAAATGATTTTGTAAATTATGCCAAATGTAACATGACGGAAGACGAGTACTTGAAGAAGGTAAATAAATATTTGTAATCAACTCTTGATTTACGTAATTATTAATAATACTTACTGTCATCAATCGTGATAGCATTTCTGGAGTGAAACCGAGCACTTATGTTCTCGGTTTTTTAGTCTCTGCGGAACAGATCCCGGGTATAGACTTTGTCTTTTAGTAAGCGGTAAATCACGAGTGTATTGACATCATAAAAACACCCCAGGCCATCATCCGACCTGGGGTGCGTTACTTAGTGTCTGCAGAATAGATACTTACGTGATATAATTTATGCAGTGCCAGCTTTTGCATAAGATACAGTTGGTGTTAGAAAGGTAAAACAGGTGTCGATATGGAAAACAGGAATGCTCCGGTATTCAGTCTGCGGGACAACTATAAGCTGGAAATGCTCGTATATGATGATGAGATTGTTTTAAAAGGCAGGTTTGGCAGTAAAGAATCGATACGCATGAATCGCTGTGAAGGCGTTCGGATGGTCGACGATGGAAGTGCGCTGCCGCATCTTCTGATCAAGCGTGGCGAGACCAGCGGAAGTACGAAAGAGTTTCTGTTCTATTATTCTGATGAACAGAGGGAAACGATCGAGGCGATCGTGGAATTCCTTTCTGAAAAGGGATGGTTCACATCCGGCGAAAGAAAAGAGAAAGAGATCGTTAGCTTTGTCGATTACCGTTATGAGTTCTTCGATAAAAACGATGCGATCTACAGCATTGACGGAGCGAGGGGAAGACAGCTGGATGTGTATGATGATTTCGTTACGATCACTATCACTCCAAGCCTGGGGTCCGTGGCAGTAGGAAATGTGGCAGATGGACAGAAGGTGATATTTTATAAGGATTGTATTGGGCTTCAGTATAAACCGCCTGGTGCGCTGATCGGTTACTTGCAGCTGGAGACCGCGGCAAGCACAATGAACAATAAGAGGAGCAATTTCTTCAATGAAAACACTTTTACATTTGAGAGCTTCGGGAAGGAAGATATCATGAAAGAGGTATACAGATTCATCTTCAATAAGGTGTATGAGATCAAAAAAGGATAATGATTTGTGAGTTTATGAGGTGGGTGGATATGGACTGAGTATGAACATAAATGCTTTTTTTGATGGACGTGCAATATCACCATGTTATTATAAAGGTCAAGGTCGGATCAAAGAAGATCAACAAGAAGTACGTCAAGAAGTACAAAAAGATCTTTACTAAGAAGATCACCGGCAAGAAGGTGAAGGTATCGCTGTAGATCACGTGACAGCCTTTGCAGTTCAGCGGAAAAACGGTTGGGGTCAAGGTCAGGGTGAAGTGAGAGAGGAGAACTGGAGAAGAATATGACATTTCAATTAGGGACATATCAGGAGCCTGATTTTACGGAAGAAAAATTTGTGAACGCGCCCGAGGCGAAGCTGGCAAGGGCGCCGAGAGATAAGGCGGCGCCGGACGGATTTCATGCGATGTCCATTTTTCCGGAGTACTTCAAAGTCAAAGGGAAATGGATCCTGCCGAAGGATTCCAGAATGGACTGTGTCCCGGTCTTGGAGGATGATGAGATCTACGTGCGCGAGTTCAGAAATATCAGGGAAGGAGACCTGTGTTTTCTGGGCAGGACAGAAAACTGCGAGGAAGGCATCTACGTTCACGACAACGGGTTCACCTTCCCGGGCGAAGAACAGGAAGACAGCAATTCCTTTGCGTTCAGACAGAGCAGGAGCCGGGAGACTGCCTTTTCTCATGATTACAGCAGCATCTATGAACTGCTGGAATACGAGCGGGAGCACGGATTCATCACCTGGATCCTGGGGCCGGCCTGCGCATTCGACGCCGGGGCGAGAGATGCCTTCTCGGATCTCATTCAGAGAGGGTATGTGAACGCTCTGCTGGCCGGAAACGCTCTGGCGACCCATGATCTGGAGGCGGCCTACCTCGGAACGGCCCTCGGCGTGGATATCAGGAACCAGAAGCCCTGTTTTAATGGCCACTACAATCACCTGATTACTCTCAATAAGATCAATACCTATGGCTCGATCCCAGCCTTTATAGAAGCTGAGGGCATCGACAACGGGATCATCTATAACTGCGTGAAGAATCATGTCCCGATGGTGCTCAACGGTTCGATCCGCGATGACGGACCTCTGCCTGAGATCTACGAGCACACATATGTGGGTCAGGACGCGATCCGGGAGCAGATCCGCAAGTCGACGACAGTGATTGGAATGGCGACGGTGCTCCATACCATCGCGGCCGGAAATATGACGCCGAGTTATCGGGTCACGGAGGACGGGACCGTCCGGCCGATCTATTTCTACACGATCGATACGTCGGAATTCGCAGTGAACAAGCTGGGAGACCGGGGCAGCCTGGCGGCCAAGGGAATCGTGACCAACGTGCAGGATTTCGTGAGGAACCTCTCGGAGAATCTGGGGTAGATGTTATTACTACTAGTGAAAGATAGATTGGATGCGGCTGCTGGCATGGCAGCCGCTATTTGTTTGATTCTGAAGAGGGTATCGGTGTTTGGACTGATGCCATCGGTTTTCGGACTGGTGATTTGAGCACTTGTGAGGGGCAAATATCATCAGTTTTTGTTTATGAGTTGTCCTGAAAAGTGGCTCAAAAGCTGTAAAACTGATGATTTTAAGGGTTTCAAAATGTACATATCATGACATTTTTGGGGATTCCAGCTTTTGCGAAATCGAAACATGATGATTTGAGAAGCTGGGAATGCCGTGAATCTTGAGTTTTGCGAATGCATTATCCTGCGAGGAACTGAAGGGTTATCCTGCGAGGAACTGAAAAAGAACGAGGGATCTGTAGTGTGGATCCTTCGGGCAGCTTGACCCTTCGCTTTTACGGGGCTCAGGGAGACCACCGGCCGATCACGCTCGCCTTACAGCTGTCCGCACCGGTCACAAGTAGAGACCGGCGGCCAGCGCGGCGCGCTCGGGGTGGTCTGGTTAATATACGCAAATTACAAAAGCGGCTGAACCTATGGATAACCTGCACCTGTCCGTGGACAGCTGAGCTACGCTTCACCTGCCCACCGCCAGGCTTGGTTGCCCACAGGGCAGCCGCTCGAATGACCGGATGGAATGTACATCACATTTAGGATTTGACTGCAAGCGTTGCATATATAAAGGCGGTTTTCAATAATCTGCAACAAACTCACTGCAGAGGCTGGATTTCGCCGTATTCAAAGCCATTTTCAGGCTTTGGTTGACTATGAAATTGCCTTCTCTCGGATTCTGCAACAGGATCGTATATTCTGTTGCAGAAAAAGAAAATCGCGACGGAACAATTCAACCAAAGGTGCTGGATCAGTGAATCATGAGTTGGGTGAGTGCGTTATTCGTATAGAAGAGGTTTTGATTCTGTCCAGGACTAAGATATAATATAAGCGACTAGCCTATTATTGCTCGAGGCGCTGAGGAAAGTGTTCGGGTATTTTTGCTTGAACGCTGAGGAATGTGCTTGGGATAAGGGAGGAAAGCAATGGCTGGAAAGTGTGTTGGAAGAAGGAGCATATCATTTTCCTTTTTTGTCATGCTGGCGATACTGATCGCAGGGAGCATCGTGTGTTTGAGCGAAACGGCGCATGCGGTGGAAGTCATGCAGCCGCCGTCATCAAGCGCCTACGTTGATGGCAGCGCGTTCAGCTCGGCGGATATGGATTACGGGCTGACCAGCGGCAAGACTCCGCAGGCGGTGTATTTCGGCACCAATGTGGGCTCCGGTACTTATGGGGGCTACGGCACCAATGGGGACTCCGCCCAGAGGCAGAAGTGGTGGATCGCGGGGCATGATACCAGCGGCCTGGTGCTCATGTGCGATCCGCGGCAGCCTTTGAAAGCAGAGCAGCAGTTCGAAACAACCACGGGAAAGACACGTTATGAATCTGCTTTTGGCAGCTATGAGGCTGTGCCTGCGAATGAGCTTTACCCGAACCATTACGGTGCCAGTGATATCCGAAGCCTGCTAAGCAGCTTTGCGACGGACAGCTCCCGGTTCACAAGCGCGGAGCAGGCAATGATGAAAAAGACTACCGTTTACACCTATGATTTTGCGAACAACGCGACCTATTCCACGACGGACACGCTGTATCTGGCAGCAGGCTGTTATAACAGCAAGGAGGTCACCGTCGGACAGAACCAGGTCGACAGCAGCAAGGCCGGTAATGACCAGGTCGACACTAGTAAGACTGGAAATGAACAGGTTCACAATGGACTGAAGGTCGACCTGAAAAGAGACAGCCTTTACGGAAGTCCGTTTACAGACAGGACTAATAGCTGCAATTTCTGGACCCGATCGGCTGCCGATGATTCTGACGTTCTGGCCCTTCATGCCATCCCTTCGATTCAGGTCTTTGCCGGCTCTACAGGCCAGTATCGGGAAGGCGTCGTGCCAGCTTTTGCGATGGATCCGAGCAATGTTCTCTTCGCATCTGCCGCAGGGCCCGGTACAGACTTTGCGGAGATAGATGAGGGGAACGCCATGACTTTCCGCTGCGATGGAGCTGACAGGATCAGGAGCACGGCGACCTTCACACACGATTCTGTCGCTGTAGACTTCGACGATTCGGACTCTGTGGTTTACCTGTATGTGCAAGGCAGCGATGACACGGGCGACTGGGTGAGCTCCCATAAGATAGATCACGAAGTCGATTTTCCGTCTTCCTACATCCATCACGGCGCGAACCTGACCAACTGCAAAGTGTGGCTGGAGGTCGTCGAAGACAATATCACATACGCGAAACCCGCGAGCTTCACAGGCGCATTCCCACCGCCGCTGTACGGCATCGTAGACCCGCCGGCTTCGATGAGCTATCCCTACACCGGCAGCGAGATCACTGGCGTCAAAGCCGGGCTCGGATACCGGGTCTACGGATGGATCGGAGGGACTTCCGTGGGAGAATATATTGTCGATGCTGAGCTGGAGAAGGGATATGTCTGGTCCGATCAGACGATTGAACCAAAGAAGATCGTCTGGTCGATCGTCAAGGCTTCAAACCCGATGGTGCTGAAAGCCAAGACCGCGACCGTCAAGCGATCGGCGGTCAGGAAGAAGGCGCAAAAGCTGGCGCGCTCCAAGGTGCTGACATTTACCAGGAGCGCCGCGGGCAAGGTCACCTATACCAAAGTCGGCGGCTCCGGGAAGCTGAGCATCGCTAAGACGACCGGGAAGATCACCGTCAAGAAAAAGACGAAGAAAGGCACCTATAAAATCAAAGTCAAAGTCCGGGCTGCCGGGGATGACTGCTATGAAGCGCTGTCAAGAACCGTCACGATCAAGGTCAGAGTGAAATGAGTGCCCGTAATAGACTTTGGCGGTTTAGCGTGGTATAATATTCCGACAAATTAATTATATGTGATCCTGTGAGAGACAATAGGAGGGATCGGATATGTTGAAAGTGATATCTGGAAGAATCGGCGGGAAGATGCTGGCAGCGTTCCTGGCGGCGGCGGTAATGATCGCGGCTTTGTTTCTGGTGCTTCCCGGGAAGGTATACGGCGATACAAATAACGAGTTATATCATGTTAATCTTTTGTGGGATTTTGACTATGTTATAGTCAATGAACCCGGACCTGCCGGACAGGAATATTTAGTGGAGTATGGCGAAGACGGAAAACCGTTTTACAGGTACGGGGATACAGAAATCGCTGTTGAACAATCAAAAGTCATATCAAAACAACTGAGTCTCTCTTTAGATGTTGATTTGGCTTGGGTTACAACAGGCCATGAGTTTGATGAGCAGTTTAATCCTGCTACCCGCTTAGGCCAGGAGATCGCCGGCTGGTCAACGAAACCCGGGGGAGATATCACCCACCTTAATTATTTTCGTTTTTCGCAGATAGAATTGTCTAATGGATTAACTTTGTATCCGGTTTTGAAACCAATTCCTAATGTCACTTATCATAATACGATTACAGGAGAAGTTTTCGTATCTCCAGGGGGTACAGGTGATTATTGGGAACCTACTCATGAAGAACCATATCCCCCGGAGGACTTCCATCCTGATTACACACTGTATGCCCAAGACGAAATATTTACAGCTCCATATCGTATTCTTGCAGGCTGGGCCGAGGAACCGGGTGGAGAACTCAAATACCACTTTGATGACAAGATCGTCCATAAGGAACATTTGGACCTCTATTCCGTATGGAGGCAGTCCCGGATCAGTGATATTCCTCCTGCGATCCTACATTCGCAGAATGACATTGAACATTTCTGGTTCGGCGGCAAATACTGGCGGAAGTTAGGAGCCAGTGATGAAAAAGCCCTTCTGGTATATGATGATGAAATGGCAGTGGGTTGGGGTATGATCGACCATGCGCGATCGGATCAGCTGTTTATGCTTGTCAAGCAGTACTGTACCGATTGGTATAATGGGTTTGCAAATGCTGAACAGGCGGCCGTCTGCAGCACTGATAAGGAGGAGGAAGATATATTCCCACCCCTTGATAAAGCTAAGCTTTTCCTGCTCAGCTGGAGAGAAGCGCAGACTTATTTTTCCGGGAATGAAGACAGAAAGATCCATGGTCAATTTACAGATAAGTGGTTTTTGCGGGTAGACTATCCTGCGTCATATTTCGAAGGTTTTATGCTCCCTGTAGTGGATGAGAATGGACATTATCTTTATGGGATACCTCTTGAAGGTTTAGATACATACCACTACTATCAAGACTATGGACTGAATTTCTCAGCCGGTGAACGTCCAGCTTTTGTATTAGATCTGTCGAAGGTCCTCTTCACATCCTCCGCAGAGCAGAGCAACAAATCCTTTGAGCCGACGGATGGCAGCAGTTTCGGGTTTCTCAATGATCCTTATGAACACTGGCAGCGGCAGCAGAAACTGACTCTGCTGGACGAAACCTACAAGGATTTCACTGCATCTGTAGGCGATCGGAACAGAGCGGTCGTGGCTCCCGGAGATACGGTCGAGGTCAAGTTCGTCAATGCTGTGACGGATACTGGAACAGTAACGAACAGATATGTTTCTGCCATGCTCTGCGAAAAGGATGGAGGCGTAGTGGGTTATGCGAGCATGAAGCCTGCGGCGTCATCCGGAACATGGGAGCTGAAACTGCCTTCGGATCTGGATCTGGCTAAAAAGGACTACATACTCAAGGTCTTCAATGAAGAGCAGAACGGCGTTGCATGCAGCGACTTCGCAAGTCCTTTCAGCGAAATCATCCTGACAAAAGACGAATTGCCGTACGTGAAGTCTGATGCCCTGGAAGAGCTGGCTGAGATCGAGAAGACGATCGACAGTGTCTACAGCGGGGCCGAAAAGACCGCTGTCCAGAACGCGATCGACCAGGCCAGACAGGATATCGAAGCAGCCCAGACGATCGACGAAGTCAATAACGTTCTGGAAACTGCGACTGTCACGATCAGTAAGCAGAAGACCAATGCCAAGAAAAAAGAAGAGGCTGATGCTGCTAACAAGGCAAAGGCTGAAGCACTGGCAAAGGCAAGCAATATCAACAAGGCGACTGTGACCGCCAGTGACATCAGGAAAGCTTCGAACCTCGGAGCAACGACCGTCACCCTCGGCCCTAAGGTAAAGAAGATAAAAGCCAAGGCATTCAAGGGGACCAAGATCACTACAGTCGTCGTCAAGACCAAGAAGCTCAAAGCAAAGGCTGTAAAGAACTGCTTCAAGAGCTCTAAGGTGAAGACCGTCAAGGTAAAGGTCGGGACTGCGAAGGTAAATAAGAAATACAAGAAGATCTACAAGAAGGTGTTCGCTAAGAAGAACGCAGGGAAGAAGGTTGGGGTCAAATGAGGAACAGATGAGTGGAGAAGAACGTGTTTGCGGAGCCGAGAAATCGGCTCTGTTTTTTCAGCCCGATTGACATCATAATAGTCGTATAATATAATGTGTGTACAGACTGTATGTACAGATGAGTTGTTGAGGGAGTTGGTCGACATGACGATTACAAGGGTATTTCAAAATGGCAACAGCCAGGCTTTGCGGATCCCTACGGAAATGCGCACCGATAAGAAGGAATTCATTATTCGACAAATTGGAGAGGCCTATATCGCATATCCGACGGATGATCCCTGGTTTCCGCTGCGTCAGGTCGCAGGAACTTTCCCTGCGGATTTTATGACTGAGAGAGAGCAGCCTTCCTGGAATGATACACCGGAAAGAGAGGAACTCTGATGTTCCTGCTGGACACGAATATTTGCATTTACGTCATGAAAAATACATACCGGTCGCTTACAGCTCATTTGCTGGAAGCAGATCCGAACGAAGTGGCAGTTTCAGCGATAACTGTTTACGAGCTGGAGTATGGGGCAGCGAAAAGCAATTGGGGAGAGCGCGCTCGTGAGAATTTGCGGGTTTTTTTGTCGCCGTTTACTGTTCTTCCTTTTGATTCAAAGGATGCCATTGTGGCGGGACAGATCAGAGCGCATCTCGCTTCTCAGGGAACCCTGATCGGACCATACGATATTCAGATCGCGGCTCAGGGTATCGCAAGAGATCTGACAGTAGTCACACATAACATGAGTGAATTTTCACGGGTTCCCGGGTTGAAGTTAGAAGACTGGGTAATTGAAAACTGATATAGATTTAGTGGGGGCGGGAATTGAATTATAGATTTAAGAACTTCACAACGAAATACAGCAGGATCATAGTCGCAGTGATTCTGATACTGCTTCTTGTTTTAGCAGGGGTGCTTCGGTTCGAACAGGCCAGAAGTGTCGGTAAAGGATCCGATACAGAAGCGACAAAGGCTGAGGAGACGATTGACAGTTCCGGTAAGGTTGAGGAACAGGAGGCCGAGTACGAGCCTGAGACCCGGATCAAGATCATGAATATCAATGGGTCCGAGGCTACTATAGTACTGTTTTCTACAACCGAGCTCGAAGAGGGAAGAAATTATGACCTCTACGCCATTGAGAAAAGGGATGGCGAATGGGTAAGGGATTCCTACATCAGGACGATCCATATTCCTTCGGCAGAAAAGACACGGGAAGGGAAATATCGTTATTACAGCGATGCGGTAAGTGTCGACTGGCTGACGGAAGGGACGATCTACCAGCTCGTTCCGCATGATGAGGGCAATAACCACAGCAGCGTCCCCTTCTGGACCAGGCTGACTTGAGGCCGGCGGGTCACGCCGGCCAGCCCAGCAATTTGAGGCCGGCGGGTCACGCCGGCCGATCACAAAGCAGGCATGAACTTTTTCTGTGAAATCGCGGCCAAGATTGATTGTAATCGTTGAAAATTGCAATTCTTGGTCGCGGTATTTTGTTGAAAGTGAGTGATATTCCAGGAATAATGGCTGTAATTGCTAAATATTTCCATGTTGGTGCAACCAAATATAAGGGTATACATGTTGAAGATACGTTGAACTTGGCCGCGCAATGCTTCAGGTAAGCTGAAAGTGCGCGGCCAAACTTTTGTGATTTCAACGATTAACGGTGCCTTTGGTCGCGTTTTGAGAAAAAATGCAAAATCAGGTTTTGCGAAAGAGCGAAAGTGTGTGTCCGGTTCGCTGTTTTGATGTAACAGATGTTTCAGATCCGTGTACAAGTATCCAGTAAAGCTATGTGGATAGATAGAAAGGGATATGGATATGGCTAGAACGATTGGCAGCAGGGTTTTCACAGGAATCATTGCAATAATGATGGCGTTCGTATTCATGCCTGCCTTTGGACAGAATGCCTATGCGGCAACAGTGAGACCGGGCGAGGTAACGATCAATAAAGTCAGCGTGGATGGGAGCGCCGTCATGCTGAAGTGGAGCAAGGCGAAGAACGCCAAGAAGTACAGGGTGTTCGTCCAGACCGGAGCGGACGGATGGAAATACTGGAAATCCGTCAGGGTCACAAAGAAGAATAAGAAGAAGTATTCCGACAGGCTGAAATACAAGCTGAAAAAATCAGGAAAGAAGTACAAAGTCTACAAGAAGGAGAATCCGTACAGGCTGGTCAAAATAACGACCGCGCGAAAATATACTTACACGGGCGAATACAGCACTGTTTACCGTTTCGCGATACAGGCAATGAACGGCAAGGAGGCAGGAAAGTATTCGGCTGCGAAATCAGTAAAGACAAAAGCGAAGGCAAAGGCAAAGGCATCAGAAACTCTGCAGCCATCACAGCAAACAGATCCAACAAAACCAACAGATCCAACGACAGCAACTGACCCAACGACTCCGTCGACGACAGTAATTCCCGGCAAGGTATCGAATCTTAAAGCGACCCACTCCGTAGTCAGCGGTGACTGCAAAATCACCCTGACGTGGACCGCTGCATCCGATGCGACCAGCTATGACGTATACAGACAGAAGAATGGCGGCAGCTGGCAGGGCCCTAAAAACAAAACAGAATGCAAATATACATTGGGCAGTGTCACAGAAGGAGCAACTTACAAGTTCAAGGTTGTAGCAAAGAACGATAATGGTGAAGGGGAGCCTGTTGAGATCACCACAACAGTACCTGCGAAAGACCCTTCTGGCAGCAGCTCCGTTACTACCTGGAATAAGTATTTGAATAAAATGCTTGGATATTACAAGCAAGAGCTTCAGGATAATTATGGTGTTGATATTAATTCTACAAATAAAGCTGATGAATTTAAAAAACTCCATGCAATCATGGCTGTAATGCAGAAATATGTAGGATACAGTGAACGGCTTGACAGTTCTTCGCCTACAGGGTATACGAACTGGTTCTATAACGACGGTAACGCAGCATGTAACGGAACAGACACAAGCGGTGCTTATTACGACGGGAAAGACTATATCCCAACCATTGAGTTTTATGCCGCATGTGATGCTATTGCGGAAACGCAGGAATATTTAGCTCATCAGGCAGGATTAGACGCGTATCGCCTGGGTAAGCGCGGCACATCCCATATGTATATAATGATATGCGCAAATAATATGTGGTATAATGCAGATCC
>Ga0256405_10010063_pt1 | contig 12649 bp, 11 predicted proteins | sample RumenRJG_02DNA_FD_189096 | JGI IMG/M metagenome (GOLD analysis project Ga0256405, IMG submission 189096) | Bovine rumen microbial communities from Lethbridge, Alberta, Canada - RJG_02 | ecosystem: Host-associated > Mammals > Digestive system > Stomach > Rumen | place: Canada: Alberta...
TGATAGCTCCTGTACGCCCAGTAGGTCGAGACAAAGGCATGCTTCGCTTGCAAGGCCGCCACCGACTGGCTCCTGGCCGTCCCGATCGCCTCCTCAAGGGTCATCTGACGCTGGGCCGGCAATGACACAGGGATTGCTAACAGCAAACAAGAGATAATTATGATACTCCTAACACTCATATATTAGTGAAAAAAAGCATATTCTTATTAAAGTAAATCGCGAATTTTGGCAGTAAATATGATATTTTCCCTATTAGGATCTATACCATAAAATGTGCATGTTTTGAAATCGACTGTGAATAATTCAAGGTGTTCCTTAATAATGAACCTCTTAAGGAGATGGCCCTCCCAGTCCCAGACTTGATACTCGGATAATGTCCTTGGCGAAATGTCACCGTTGGTTTTACGAAGAAAAGTGTTTTCTGCGAACTGGACTATCCTAGTTTTCGACGCACAAGGAATTCCTCCATAAGCACTGTAAATGCCTTCTGAATCCGGGACCCTACCCGATGGAGTAGGATAATTGATTGAAGTTTCAGACAATGCATGTCCTCTGTCATCAAGAATACGCACTTTCCTGAAACGCAAGAAAAACTCCGCAAATCTCTTTCCATCAGGATGTACAACACGATAATTCCAGTAATAGAAAGAGTTCATCTCCATAGTTATCTCTTTATCCCACTCCGGGACCTCTCCAAGATAATCTTTGCTTCCATCCGGATTAAGGACAACATATTCATAATAGTGGTTTACACGATCATCATTATTATTCAGGATTTTACTTCCCAGCTTGAAAATCCCATTTTGAATATCCTTATTATACAATCTAGTCTGACCAATAGGGGAAATACCATTATCGCTGATTGAAAAAGATTTATAATAATCATCTTTATCCGCAATCATGAATCTATTCTCGTCAACAGCAATACTAAGATAATCTGGATCTATTAATTCACCCGGTCCTTTACCAAAATGTACGGCCGTGAAACCCTCTCCTGTTAGTGGAAGGGGAAATACATTGAAAGCAAAATCCTTTGACTCATTAGCGACAACCAGATAATTGTCAATTATAAACATATTATGAGGTTGTATTGAAAACAGAGTACACTGACTGGGGATCACTGAAACTGTATCCGTTATTGACAAATAATCTTCAGGCTCTGCTACGTAGTTCGTTTCACTACTGTGGGATAAGCAAGAAGGAAAAACGAAACTGATAGCAAAGAGTATTCCCCAAACGATTCTATGTGACCTTGTTCTCATTTGGCAATCATACCTGTGCCACACGTATCTTCATCGCTAAATGAAAGGACTTTATATTCCTTGCAATCAACGCAATGATATTTTTTGGGTGTAGCTACTGCACCATAATTCTTGTCTACCCAATTATAACAAGTAACCTCCTGCGGAATTGCATTGATAATTACATTAGTATTTGCTAAAAGAGGCCTTTCTATCTTTAAAAAAAAGACAATGACAACGAGAAAAAAACAACTGTCGTGAGAATGATTTTGTGTTTCATGATCAAAGGCGTTTTATTAATTTGACAAATAGTTTGTATGATTTGACATCAGAACAAGGATTACCGACAAAGAATGGTTTCCCAGAAGAATCTGTGCAAAAGAAATGAAACCGGGTATCAGACGGGAGGTATCGATTCAAATAAGTGAAAGAATCAGACACATCCACATACAGGTCATAAGGAGAGATAATACTCGTCAGTTTAGAAACCAGTTCATCACTTGATCCATCAGCTGGAGAAATAATACATTTCATCTTAAAACCACTTTCCTTCATTAAAGAATAGAGTGGAACCGCGGCGCTCAACTTTGATGCTAGACAGTCTGAGCAATCAACAGAAGGATAATAGATAAAAAATGTATTGCTAGTTAAAGTAGATCCTCGATATGGCTGTGCTTTACCTTCGGAAATAATGAGCATATCCGAGGGTAGCTCGATAGCTGATCTCTCAAATAGTTTCAACTCTTTACGAACCTTAGTATATTCAGAGGAACAGCTTGAGAGTATTAATGTCATAAATAGTAATACTACATGCTGGTTCGTTAATAGACCAACCTTTTTCCACAACATACATTTATTTGGTTAACTTTTTTCAGGACGATACAGTTATTAATAAAGATAACCTATTGTGTCAGAATTCAATCAATCAGAAACTGGCCGTACAGATAAACCGTACAGACGGAAGTCAGGGCCAAGATCTATTATTCTTCTTCTTATTCCTTTTTCCTTTATAGTAAATCCAAGATCAAAAGCCGTATCTGAGTTACCATAACTGAGAGACGATGACCAGTAATATCCTCCTCTTTCTTTTCCATCCAGTTTTTCTCCATCATATCCTCCTGCAGCAGGTAAAAAAATGGAGTTACCAAGATACCCCCTAACCTTGCTTGTGATCTTAACTCCAGACACTCCATTTATTGTTGTCCAGCGCCAAGAGTATTTCTTTTGATTCATCAAACGGCTCCATTCTTTTGCTGTTGGTGTTCGCCAGGTTCCACCCCAATTAGCAGTTGCTGCATCATCTTCTCTGGATAATTCGGACTGACCGTCTCCGACAAAGATGAAGCTGGTTGAGTCTTCCGGAGCTTTTTTATACCATAATGCCTCATGCATGCCATCCCTTATGGTATATTTGGTAATGCCGTTCCATTCACTTTCTCCTTCTTGCATCCACTTATATGTCTCCCACCGATAATCTTTCTTCGTAGATGTTTCTCCCCATGAAAAATAGTCACCGAATTCTTCCGGTCGATTTGCCCCGACATTACATGCTGCCCATTTCAATCCGTCCCCCATTTCAACAAACTCGTGACCTGAGATATAATTATAGGTCTGATCCTTGATACCAGCTGTCATGCTCACAGCCAATATCAAAACCAAATGGATAATAAAACTCTTCATATTACTTGCCGTTTAGCAACTTACTAATATCCGCCATATATAATACGCTATCTTCATCCCTATCTAATCCATAAAAAGTATTTGTATTATAATCAACGGTAAAAACGTCAATTTTCCCTTTTACGATCATCCTTTTCAACAAATGCCCTTCCCAATCCCATATCTGGAACTCAGTACTCTTCCTGTCAGAGAGACCTCCTCCTTGAGACAATACTGAATTGTAAACTCTAACAACCATTCTTGTATTGGAAGCGCAGGCAGATCCATACATCCTATACGTACCTTTGGGGTCTGGGATTTTGCTAGAATTAGTCGGATAATTAATTGAGGTTTCAGACAGTAATTGTCCCTTAAGATTCATAATCCTGACCTTCCGATAATTGCAATAAAAGACAGCAATTCTATTTCCTCCGGGTTGAGCGATATGACAATTCATATATTCAATGATGGAGGTAACGTCCCCGTCACTTATTGACTTATTCCAGTCAGGGACTTTTCCGATATAATCTTTTGAACCATCAGGATTCAGGACAACAAATTCGTAGGGGTGTTCTTTTCTGCCATTATAATTGCAATTAAGGAACTTGCCTTTTATCTTGATCATCCCGTTCAACGGATCGTTATTGTTATAAAAACGTTCCTTGGCAGTCTGTGAAATTATACCTCCTGAAATAGTGAATTTCTTATAGTAATTGTCTAAGTCGGCCACATAAAATCCGCTATCATCTCCTGCAAAACTCATTAGATCATATGAGATTAATTCACCAGGTCCCCTGCCAGAATGAACCCCGGAAATTCCTGACCCTGTTATAGGAAGCGGATATGCATTGAAAATAATTGCATTCCTGTTTGCTACAACTAGATGCCCCTGGGCAACGATCATTGCCATTGGCATTAGGGAAGGAAGATTCAATGGCTTCTGGACAAGAGCAACTGTATCGGTTATCGCCAGATAATTCTTGGGTTCTGGAACAATGACTTTTTTGGGTGGAGCAGCCACGCTGTTAAAAACGGGCATCGATAGTACTACTAATAGTAATACAAATATCTTAAATCGTATAAAATAATACATGTTAAAAATCATTCAGTAGGATTAAGGCCAGAGATACAGTTGCTTGGTTCTGACGCTGAATTAATCACATAGGGGCTACAGTCGTCGCAAAAATAAACAGAGAAAAGGGGTGGCTCCAGGGTTGAGTTTACTTCAATGTAATAAAAGCAGGTCTGAAGAGTAGGAATCGAGTCGATAATAGTACGAGTGTTTGCAGAATAAAGGGCTTGAGATCTGAAAAAAAGCCCCGCGAGGAGAGTAAAAACGGCACTTACGGCAACAATCAAACAATGTTTCATAATTAACAATTTTTAAGTGTTTAATAACTAATTGATTATCGCAAAATTATTTAGAAACCGGCTAAAAATCAAATAAAAGACCTTTCAAGTCGATCTGTCAATTTGCTGAATATCAGATTGTTGCCCAGTCGAATAACGACGATACCTTTCAGCCCTATTGTAATCGTCAAGAACTACTAATTGATAATTATCGCTTCATGATCTGACTGGCTCCTGCCTTGTACGAAACGGTGTTGCCGGACTCAAACCCAATTCGAACTGAATACATTTTCATGGGACTTTCCGAACGATCTATCCCATAGAAAGAATTGGAGGAGAAATCGTAAGCCATGGGAAACAAGACCCTGTCCAATCTGACACGCTTCCGGAGATTTCCATTCCAGTCAAAGAAATGGTACTCGTATTTGCCATAACTTACGACGATTAACCTCTCATTGGAAGCGACTATACTATTATAGTAAGATGGAGTTCCTGGCCATCTGTCATCCTGGTTCCCTCCCAGATGCAAGGAGACATCCTTGATGACACGCCCCGTGCTGTCATAGTAGATAATCCTATCATGGAAGATATAGAACACAGCCACAAGTCCTCCACCAGGATGAATCACAACGGAACTTGACTTGAACAAGTAATTTGAACCATCCTCTACTCCATCATTCCATTCAGGATTCCTGCAAAAAACCGTTGACTTCCCAGTCTTGCAATCATGGTAATTATAGCAGTCAAACAAAGGACTAAGGGATAAGTAGCCATCTTTGAAAGGAAGGATTCCATTTAAAGGCCCACGAAGATTATTAACAGATATTTCTTCTAACGATAGGTGTTCTCCTCTGTAAGACACCTTGTTCGCGGTATAATCCTGATCAAAGAATAAGAATCCATCCGGTAACGGGATTATGCTCCTGACATCAACAAATTTGCTAGTTGCAATAGTTTGGTGCCCTGGAATGCGCAAATCAGCAGCGTCAGCCGAAGGAGTATCATAAATCTTGAACGAACCTTGGTTTTCATAGACGACTATACATCCGTCTGAAACTATCATCTCCATGGGTGACTGAAGTTCCGGAACAGTTCCGATGAAGGAGGATCTGAACTTCATTACTTCAGGAAGAGGGCGTCCATTGAAGGCATACGATCTTATAGATACAGATAAGAGGGAAATGATGACAAGAGCAAAGAGTATTATCCCCACCTTCACAGGATTGTCTTTTGAAACCATTTTTGAGAAGTTAGGCATTAATGATTAGAAAAACGCTTAGAACAAAAACAAGAATTCGTCCTTATAGGGACTTGAAGATGCCTGTATCCGACTCTTCAACCTAGACTTCTCAACATAAACATTGTCCTTGCTGAGGTCATCGATCAACACACTGATTGTAGCCGCATCGAAACCCGCGAAGACGAAGCTGGCAAAACGATAGAATCTCAGGCGCCGCCCAGGAAAAGCTTGTCGGAAATGGGACATCACATCGCCTAGAGATGCATTCAAGACATCCTCGAACTCCTTCTGACTTCGCTCGTCTTCTTGAAGATCCTGGAAAGTCCGCTTCAACATACGGTAAAGACGAGAGTCCTTATCTTTTGAAGTAACCAGCATCTCATTTATCCGACCTAAATAATTGAAATTGGCTTTGCAAATCCCGATATAACGCTTCCTGATCTCATCACGCTCTTCCTCTGAACGAACCAGACGGTCAGACAGCAACCTGTGCAGTTCAAACAATGATTCCCGCTCAGCTATCAGCCTCCGGTTACGCCTTTTCCAAAAATAGAACAGGCCGATGGTCATAGCTAGAAAAAGCGCAATGGCGGCCCATGCATAACCTTTAGTCCTGATAGACTTGCGGAATGCTTTTTCAGCCTCTTTTTCGAAGTAATCCCTCTGAGCAGTAATCACTGACTGCCGTAGCGCCTTCATGAAATTCTTTGACTGGATGTCGGTTTCGAGGTCGAGCCAATCGTAAGCCGACTTAAAATCTTTCTTATAGGCGTCTGCCATGGCCTTCCACTTCTTGAAGGACAGTGACTCTTCAGAGTCCATAAACACCAGATCCTCAAAGATTCGATCAGAATCACCATCACGTCCCACCCTAAGTAAAGAGTATGCGTATGCAGCCCAGGAAACTTCATCAGGCAGAGAACCGAACTCACTTATTACTCTTTCGAAACTCTCGACGGCCGACTCAAAATCTTCCATTTCCGACGCCATCAAAACTGCATGGTCTAAAATGGCAGCCTTGCGTATCCTCGGACTTAAAGCCGCGGATGAAAGCAACCGCTTGAACAATGAGTCAGACTCCTCTGTCCTGCCAAGGTTTTTATAATCGCGGGCTATAGCATAATCTGAAACTACAACGCCAAGGGAGTCGCCGATCTTTGAAGAGTAATCCCTGGACAGGACATCATATTTCAGAGCCTCATCGTAGAAAAAAGTGTTGCTGAAGATTGATGCCAAAGCAGAACAGATGAAACTCATCTGGCCTTCATCTTCAAGAGTGTAAGCATATCTCCAGGATCTAAGCATTGAAACACAGGCATCTGGATAATTCCTTCCGTTGAACTGGATCACCCCCAGATAGTAATACGTCCATGCGCGCTTGGACAATGGTTTATGCCGGGCATAGAACTCCAATGCAGGCCTTATAACTTCTACGTCAGTTGTGTCAACCCAATTCTTGTCCAACGCCATTGCCATCAAGAGGGAATAATCGGCCCTGAGACGGCTAGTTCCAAGGGATGCCGTGTCAATCGCTCTCAACCGATCGAAAGCTTCGCTAGGAGAATCCTGTATCTTGGACTCGATCTCATTGAGAGCCATGCGTACGTCAGTCCGGCCGCATCCGACGGACAAAGCAGCAGCTACCGGGAACACGGCGAAAAACGCAAGTTCGACAACGAATTGTTTGACCGACAGCTTCATGATAGAAACAATATAAAAAGAATCACACTCCAAGCTCGTCCTTCATGGAGCGAAGGAGGTCGAAGGCCTGGAGTGGGGTCATGTTGTTGAGGTCTGCGGCTGCAAGCTTGTCGCGCAGGGACTCCAGGGTGGGGTCGTCCAGCTGGAAGAAGGAAAGCTGGAGCGATCCGTCGCTTTCCAGGGTGCCGGCCTTGGTCTGGACAGGTTTCTTGATCTGGCCCTTCCGGGCGCTGACAAGATGCTGCGAATCATTCATTTCCAGGGCTTTCAACGTGTTTTCAGCACTCTGGATTACCTCCTTGGGCATCCCGGCCATCCTGGCCACATGGATTCCGAAGCTGTGGGCTGTGCCACCTTCACGCATCTTGCGCAGGAAGATGACCTGGGTGCCAACCTCCTTCACTGCGATATGGAAATTCCTGACCCTGGGGTACATCTCCTCGAGGTCGTTGAGTTCATGGTAGTGGGTGGCGAAGAGAGTCTTGGCTCCGTGGCCGTATTCGTGGATATATTCAACGATGGCGCGGGCGATAGACATTCCGTCGTAGGTCGAAGTGCCGCGGCCGATCTCATATTCCTTGGGCTCGATCAGTTTGTCCCACTTGAACTGGTTATACGCGAAAAGGGGCTGGGTGTAACTGACCGTTATCGGCTGCGAGTACCAGGTCAGGTTCTTGAAAGCCCCGTATTGGTCTATACGACGGAGATCCGAGTAAACCGAAAGGCGGCCGCCGGTAAAGGTCACGTTCTGCGCGACGGACAGGCCGAGGCTGTTCTGAAGGTTGTAGGAGTTGGCGTAACGGAACGTTCCGTCCTCATAGCTCTGCAACAGGGTCAGGGAGCGGTCGAAGTTCATCAGGTTGCCGTAAAGGTTGAGCGAGGGAAGCCGGCTGGCCTGGTAGGACCTGTAAGCCCAGTAGGTCGAGACGAAGGCGTGTTTCGCTTGCAGGGCAGCCACCGACTGCGACCTTGCCGTGCCGATCGCCTCCTCAAGTGTCATCGGGCGCTGGGCTGGCAACGACAATGGGATTGTAAACAGCAAACACGATAAAACTATGGAACTCCTAACTCGCATATATTAGTGATAAAAGCACTAATGCAATAATAGCAAAAATAATCTAAAACTAGAGATAAATCTAATGGCTTATTTTATAATGCTCGAACTCCTCATCAAAGAAACTTCTGGATGATCCAATTACACCCAGATTAATGATATTGTTCTTTTCGTATACATAGGTGATCGCCATAATATTGCCGAGACTATTCTCCTTTTTAAACTCTTGGTTAACATCAAGAATTACCGAAAAGTGACATCTGTACTGATTCAACTTGTGAACAATTGTCAATGAATCTTGGAGCCGAGAATTAATTATGAATATGAAACTCCAGTCAGGATTATCCTGCATAATCCTATCGATCTTTCCTTCTGGTATGTCTCCTAATACAAAGTCTATTACCCTATCATCCAAATATGTAACAACGACTTTATTCTTATCATTAATTAACAACGGATGGGGATTGTCGACTCTCCCATTCCTGTTATATTCATATTCATTATCGATCAGGAATGGGTGATTCGCATGACTCCCACATGAAAGGCAACTCGCCAGGCAAAGAATAGTAATTGCTATCTGCTTGATGATCTTCCCTACCATACTAAATCGACTCAACGCTTAATATTCATAATAGCCAAGACATAATTGTCCTCTTTATCTATCTGTCCAAGGATAGGTTTATCCTTCTCCTTAACCTTTGCCAATAATTCAGTTGGAAAACTATCCAGAAGTAATGGGTCTAGAAGGCAATATAGCTTTCCTTCTTTCATGGCTTTAAATGAATTGGCAAATACGTCTTCTCCTAATCTTCCGGCTCCAAACCAGTGCCAACAACCTTGTCTTTCATATCCATAGTATGCCTCAGGATGTGGGCGTTTCTGAACGATTATCTCCATAAAATGATTCTCTTCATCACTCAAGAAGGAGCTAATCATCGCGAATTCCTGTTTCATGAGAAACAAGGTAGCTTCTTCTGAATTAGAATAGTTGAAGAATTCGTCAGGTATACTATATTCCCGAAAGTTGAAAGAATAAGAAGAAGATACTTTCCCGTCGTAAAATGACTTGATTGTACTGCTGTATGAGTCTATAAAGTAAAGTGTATCCTTCGAAGATGAGTATATGGGGTATAATGGAGAATAATGAAGGACCTTCTCTCTTGACGGCAAATAATAGGTCAACTTATCGTCTTTTATCAACCCTAACCTATGATCATGAATAGAATCATAGCCATAATACGTAACTATACCGCCCTTAGTCCAATAAGACATCTCACCGAAATAATCATTTCGATAAACCGTTGACGATATAAATTCACCATCCAAGCTATAAACTAACTCTTTGGAAGGGATAGAAAATACATATAATAACGAATCAACCAACTGGACGTTATTAATATGGGTATACTCTTCTGGTCCCCTTCCTGCTATCCCTATTCTATTAAGATATCTTCCATCAAGAGAATACCTGAAAATGTTCCCATTTGAAGCATCTGATATGATATAAGAATCGTCAGACACTATCAGATCTTTTTGACTGCCAATAATATGGACGCTATCAGTCTCCAAAGGAATAATCTCTATAGAAGAAACCAACTCTACAAGAGGATCAATAGACGTAGTGAATCTTACATTTATTGTATCTTCTTTTGATTGTTCATCACAAGAGATAATTAGGAATAATAATAGTATTATTGAATTAATTCTCAGTCGCATTAATGGTTAACGTTGTATAGTTCTTCAATAATCCTCTTCGTTTCAGCATCTTTTTTGATTATATTATAGATGTATCTCTGCTCTTTTTGATACTCCAATAAATACAAATCTGTCTGTCGCTTATTCTGTTCTTCGACTGACAGACCGCCCTTCTCAAGATCCGACTTGATTGCGAACCAAGAAGGAATACTCTTAAGCGATGCCAACACGGTAGCATCAATAACTGGTTTGGCAAGAGTTATCCTCCAGGAAGCTCCCGTAGGTCTGAAAAATCCGGAATAACGATTCTTCTGAGTTTTGTCCAATGCAATGGGCTTACTGAATGACACTTTTGTCGTTACAGTAATTGATGGATTAAACGGATCTGCACAAGGATTCTTCTCCGCGAAATAATAGACAGATTTTGACAGGTCCTTGGGTTTCATCCATTGTACCTTCTGGATAAGATGGTCAGGAAAAATCATCCCATCCTTAACAGTATAGAAGACCTCGTACGAATAATCATTGACGGAAGTCGTTGGAGACGAATCCCTCTTGTTAATGAAATGAGAAAAACGATCCTCTACATTATCCAGCCTGAATCCGACAATCATCCCTGCTTTTATGAATAATACTCCTTTACCCCAAAGACGTGTTTCTCCAGGGAAACAACCGTCTTTGGTAGTAAAAGAAATCTCACATTCTTCAGAAGGTTCTCCTTTAAGAAGGGAATATGTGTACAATTTGACTTTCCTGGGGTTCAAAGGACCATACACTTCAACCGCTCTTTTCCTGGCGACAGGAGGAATTATGGGATATTGAGAATATGTCTCACTAAACAAAGGCATTCCTTCAATTAATGTAGGTGATGTTTTCCTGAGTTGAGATTCATATCCCTTCTCTTCCGAAGAAAAAAACATAGAGTTGAATGACCCGACGACCCTGAATGATCCGATGTTAGGGTCATTGTAAAGATTCTCGATCTTATCTTGCGAAAAGTCAAAAGATCCGAAAACACCATATGAGAAGAATAGCTGGCAATACCTTTCCTTACTCTTTACTATATTCTCATATTCCGCGATAGAGATGAAATCCTTGCAGTATTTGGATGAGAAGGACTTGGCCACATCAAAGACAATCTTCTCCAATTGGGCCGTAGATATATTCCGGGACGATTGCCCCCGAGCAGGGATAATCCCGGCGAAAATGGCGATCATCAACCCGACAACATAACATTTCTTAACCATAACGCTATAACTTGAATCTGTAGATCTCAATAGTTTCCTTGTCTTCATCACAGATGAATTCCGAATAGTAATATGGCTCAATATAACCCATCACCTTGAATCCATACGGTACTTGGACATCCCCTATAAGAGTGGTTCGGTCGTATATCTGTAACCGGGTTTCATTCTTTGGAGTTCCGGTACGGTAGGTCCTAAAAGTCAAATCACCCACAACGCACAAAGAGGTATAGCGTCCCTTTGTCTCCTCCTCTTCCAAAAGGTCATTCCTGAAATTATCGACTGATAAAGACTTGTAATTCTTATTCATATTCTTTCCTGGTTGCCCGAAGGAATAGTTGAGTTTATAATTGGAATCATAAACATAAATTAAGTCATCCGCCTCGTAGGCAACGAAGAAATCACCCGAATCAGTTATTCTGAAGAAATCCTTTTGGAAAGCCGTCATATATCCTACTGCCGGCGTAATCCTTCCAAGCAGGGGGAAAGGCTCTCCTGTTTTAGCATCCCTTGGTTCTATGATACGGGCTGTCTCATAATACTCGGGAACAGTAATATTGAAGTCTTCGGATTCTCCGTAAACATTTGTGTAAAACATCCCGTTATGGACAGTAAGGTTGACGTTATCACCCCATGCCGTGGTATAAGAATTCGTTTGCTCACATAAATCACCTTCTGTCAGTTTCTTGCTCCAGTAATAGAAAATACTGTTAACCAGGTCGAAATCTTTGTCAAAGTCGTAGAGATTTGTGGTACTGTCCAGAAAAAAGTGATGTCCCTCATCAGACACGCAATAAGCCTCAATGTGTTTTACAGGTATTTCGTGAGGACCGTTTCCATAACGGAGAACCGTGTCGAGGCAATTCCCATTCCGGTCAAATTGATACAGTTTGGCAGATAAACCATCAGCGAAATAAAGCTTATCTCCGCAGAGACCCGAATAACCAACATAGGATAATTCTGACACTTGTGGCCGCATCCGTTCCAGTTCCAGAGACTCGACTGTAACTTTAACATCATTATTCTCAGGTGCGCAAAAGAATGCTGATTTATCATATTTCCTCCCACAGCCAGCACTGATTAAAAGGGCGCAAAAAAGGAGGATCGGTTCATATCTCATTATAATCGCACTAAGTCTATTTAATTGTCTTATACAATACAACCACACATATTAGACGGTCTATAGGTCTTAAAGGTTGGAGCCGTACAGGAGAAAATCAAAACTTTATGCTGGCCGAATAGAGCCTTGGAACTTCCTCTTCCAAATCAAGCCCGTAAAAGGTATTTGTATCAAAATCGAAGGCTGGATTTACCACCTTTCTATCCGTCACGATTCTTTTCTTCATTCTTCCGTTCCAATCGAGGAAATGATACTCGTTGACTCCGTATTGCGCGACAATCATCTCGTCGTTAAAGGCGACAACCCATCTGTAAAAGACAGGAGAATCGAATTTATCTTGAACCC
>Ga0256405_10010064_pt1 | contig 12648 bp, 12 predicted proteins | sample RumenRJG_02DNA_FD_189096 | JGI IMG/M metagenome (GOLD analysis project Ga0256405, IMG submission 189096) | Bovine rumen microbial communities from Lethbridge, Alberta, Canada - RJG_02 | ecosystem: Host-associated > Mammals > Digestive system > Stomach > Rumen | place: Canada: Alberta...
CCATGAATCCATCTCCTCAATAGTGTTACCTCTTTATACATTGTATCACTATTGAAAAGATGATTCAAGTTGATTGTGTCACTATTTTGTAAAACTATGGCTTTACAAGGGGTTCTGAACAGTTACAGAGAATGATTGTAAAGAGCCTTGTGGCGAAGCTGCAGAATAAGTTCCGCGTATCTGCGGCGGAGATCGATGAACAGGATGTCCACCAGATCATCGTGATCGGCGCGGCGGCCATCGTTCCGCATAACGCGATGGCGGACAGCCTGATGGATGAGATCTCCTTATTTGTCGAAGAAAACTGTGAGGCGGAGATCCTCGAGGAAGCCCGGGAGATCCGGTAGACGGGAGGCAGTACAGATGAAAATATTGGTATTGGAAAGCAGCGGCAATCAAAACGGTTCCTCCAACATGCTGGCAAGGGAGTTTATCCGCGGCGCCGGGGAAGGCGGCCATGAAATTACGGAATACGATGTCTTCCGGAAGGATATCCGGCCCTGCATCGGCTGCGGACGCTGCGGCATGAGCGGTCCCTGTGTCCAGAAGGACGACTATGAGAAGGAGCTGAAGGGCCTGATCCGGGCGGCGGACATGCTGGTTTTTGTCATGCCGGTCTATTATTACAACTGGCCGGCACAGCTGAAGGCTGTCGTGGACCGCTTCTACAGCTTCACCGGCGAGCTGACTTCCATGCGGAAGAAAACAGCACTGATCAGCGCGGCCTGGGACAATACGGATACGGTCTTCGCCGTAGTGACAGCGTACTATGAGCAGCTTTGCGCGTATATGGACTACCAGGACCTGGGCGTGATCGCCGGCCGCGGCTGCGGCACACCGGACATGACCCGCAGGAGCCGGTACATGAAGGAAGCTTACGAGCTGGGGAAGAGCTTCTGATCTATATTATCCGCCACGGGCAGACAGAAAAAAACCGGGTAAAGGTCCTGCAGGGCCGGAGCGACGTCCCCCTGAACGATGCCGGCCGGCAGCAGGCCATGGAAGCAAGGGACAGGTTCGCTGCCCGCGGGATCCATTTTGATAAAGTCTACACCAGCCCGCTGCTCCGCGCGGTCCAGACGGCGGAAATCATCGCGGAAGGCATACCGCAGGCGGTGGACAAGCGCTTGATCGAGATGGACTACGGCCCCTACGAAGGCATCTCCAGCTGGAAGACATGGGAGTTTTTACAACGAACGGATATGATCCCGGAGTACCGGAAGAAAAGCTGGAAGAAATCCGTCAGTTCGGAGCAGGCTTAAAGTAGCAGGAAAGTCGTTTTCATACCGGTTTAATAACAGAGAGGAAACCAACAACATGTAACGGGCGACGTATGCAGATTCAGGCATCATCCAATATCCGCAGTCCGCCAATTGATTATACAAATCCATACCGAGCATAGAGCCATCTCCGGCAGGAGGCAACTGACCTGTCGGAGATGGCTTTCTACTCCCGAAAGCATAATGAGGATAAAATATGCCGGATTTCTATTATTATTCAGGCTTATTTCGTCCAGCCGGCGGGTCTACATAATTGGAAATTCATAAGCTGAATCCGCTCAAAACCTGGATTTCGGCTTATTTTTTTACAACGAATGGCTATGATCCCGGCGTTCCGGAAGAGAAGCTGGAGGAGATACGTGCCTTTGGCGCATCGCTGAGATAACATGAGTCAACCGCTGGTCGGATGACTTTTGCTGAATGAAAACCCTAATCCCCCAGCTATGCTGGGGAGAACGGAGTAAGCGGAAGCGGTAAGGATAAACTAAGAAAGCCTCCTATGATACAATGAGTAAGGTGTTGCGAGCCAAACTCAAAGAATAGGAGGCGGTCCAAGTGGACAGTAAAAGTTTATCACATACCAGATGGAAATGCCAATATCACATCGTATTCATACCAAAGTACAGAAAGAAAATACTGTATGGGAAGTTGAAAGAAGATGTGAGAGAAATCATAAAACAATTATGCAGATATAAGGATGTGGAGATCGTAAGCGGGGCAGTATGTGAAGATCATGTACATTTAAGTGTGAGCATACCGCCAAAGATGAGCATCTCGAATTTCATGGGATACCTGAAAGGAAAGAGCACGCTCATGATATATGATAAGCATCCGAATCTGCAGAGCAAATGGGATAAAGCCTTCTGGGCCAGAGGATACTATGTTGCGACGATCGGCAATGTGACAGAAGCCGCGATAAAGAAATATATCGAGGAGCAGTCAGAAGAGTCGAGGAAAGAAGATAACAGCAGCCGCTTATAAGCGGCCGCCGGTAACAAAGCTCGCAACACCCGCCTTTCAGGCGAGCGGTATCATAGCCCTACTGGGCGTTAACCCAAACCACCACTTGAAGTGGTGGTTATGACTTTGAGCTGCGGATTTTTATATGATGTTAGGTGTTAAGGAGACTGCATTATGGAAGCCAAAAGACAGAACAGGAATACTCTTTTGTTTGTTGGCTTCTTTTTGCTTGCTGGTATACTGCACGTTGTAGAAAACCACTGTCATAATCTGCCTTCTCCGGACTATTCCGCGGTAACCATATTATTTCTGGTCACATTTATGATCTATACCGCACTTCTGATATTTTGGATCCAGTCCGTCCGCATCAGGTTTCTTCCATCACGGGAGAGATCTTATATGATCTGGATCATGCTTCTGATGATCCTGTATCTGTGCTTGCGTGTCTTCCGCTATCGTATTGCCAGCAGCGCGGCTGCCCTGCGTCTCTCATGGTATGCCTATTATGTGCCGTTGATGCTGGTCCCGGCACTGTTTCTAATGGTGTGCTTCCGAATTTCGTCGACGGGTCTGAAAAGCGTGAAATGGGATGAACGTTTGCTGTTGTTTCCGGGCGGCATCCTGGCCCTGTTGATTCTTACCAATGACGTTCATCATCTGGTGTTTCTTCCAAAACCGGGAATCGATTCTTTTATCGGCAGCATGGGAACCTATACGTATCGGCTGCCCTTTTATCTGGCCTATGCGTGGATGATTCTCGCGATCTCAGGTGGGATGTTCCTATTGTTCAGAACGTACGGAAACAGAAAGAATAAGAAGACGATCGTAGCAGTTTCCGTAGTTGTCCTGCTTTGGGTGTTTCTTATTTCACTGCACACTCTGAAGCATATCGTAGAATTCATTCCCCCGTATGAGTCACCGGAGATCCATATTTTCTGCATGCTTGCGATCTTCGAGATCTGTATTCGTTCGGGGATCATTCCGCATAATGAAAACTATGCGGGGTTCCTGGCGGAACTCCCCATGCCGCTGATGATAACGGACAGGGCATATTGTCCGGTCTACCGGGCTAAGGAAGGAATCGGGGCAGGCCGGGAAGAACTTTCCGCCTCTCTGGCTGCGCCGGTATATCCGGAGCCCGACCGGAAGCTTTGCGGCAGGCAGATCCACGGAGGATATGCGTTTTGGATCGAGGATGAAAGCGGGATACGGAACGCCAACCGCAACCTCCAGGAAGCCAATGAACTGCTGGAAAGCGAAAATACGCTGGTTGAATATGAAAACAGGCAGAAAGAACAGAGCGCTTATCTTCGTTCCCGGCACCGTATCTATCACGAGATCGCGGAGATCATGTATCCTTACCAGAAAAGGATCGCGGAACAGCTGAATGAGATGCGCCCCGGGACGAAGGATTTCCGGGACCGTATCGCCGGGATCTCTGTTCTCAATGCCTATGTAAAACGAAAAACCAATCTGCTGTTAATGGCTTCCGAAAAGGAAATGATCCCGACACAGGAGATATTTGCGGCACTTTCTGAATCCTGCAGGTATCTTTCGTATGCCGGAGTCAGAGCTTCTGTGGAAGAGGAGGGATTTCTCAGACCGGAAGGATCCGACGGGCAGGAAAGCGCTATGACGGCCAACCTGGCCATCGCCCTTTATGATGCCTTTGAAATGCTGGCGGAACAGCTTACCGGTCGTGCCTCGTTTCTGATGATATCGTATTCAAAAGAAGGCCTAAGGTTGGCTGCGGATACGGATTTCGTCCCGGATGTGACGGGAATCGCACTTCCGGTCCGGACAGAATATATCGATGATATTCAGTACGTGACGATTCCTGCAGAGGAAAGGCGGTGCCTGGTATGACGATCCGGGAAGCTATGAATGCCCCTCTTCGGGAGATACTGATCACATGGGCGATGCTCCTGCCCTTGTTTCAGGAGTATCTGTGCCTGACCTTCTTCAGGCTCCGTTATGGCAGACGTATCAAAGCGGCTGTGTTCTTTTTATATCCACTTTTATTCCTGCTTCTGTTTCTTCTTTTGGACGGTGTATTTCATTACGGCGAAATGAAATGCCCGAGAACATGGCCTGCGGCTACCACTGGATTCTTTTCTTTGCCGCTCTCTCTATTGATTACATTGGAGGTCCTGTTTACAGCCCTGCTCATCTGGGAGTCCTGTATGCTGATCCGTATTCGGAAGGAGCATCCGACTTCCTGGGCTGTCAAGGAAACCCTGGATCTGCTCCCGGCAGGGGTCGCGTTTGCAGAAGAAGACGGCAGGGTCGTGTTTGCCAACATTACCATGAATGAGATCGCCCGTGTGTTGACCGGAAAGGCGTTTATGAATCTTGGACCGGTTTTGGAAAAGGCGGAAAAAACAGCGGGGATCCAGGGGCCCGATACACTGCAGGCGGTATATCCCGACGGCTCCGAGGTCTGGCAGTTTTCCTCCGGAAGGATCATGGAAGACGGAAAGACATACCTCAGGCTGGTTGCCACAGATATTACAGAACTGGCAAAGATCCACGGGACGCTGCAGGAGAATCATGAAAAACTGAAGGAGATCCGGCGCCGTCTGGACATTTACAGCCGTACTGCAGAAAGAATCATTGTTTCCCAGGAACTGCTGAATGCCAGAATGCAGGTGCATAACGAGACCGGTCATATTCTTCTGGCCAGCCGCCACTATATGGACCAGCCTGGTTCTGTTGATGAAACGGCGCTGCTTGAAATGTTGAAGATAACCAATACACACCTTCTGCGGGAATATGAGGAGGACGATACAGTTCGCGATCCCTTGACGGAAGCGATTGAAATGGCAAAGGCCATCGGCGTGACGGTGAAGCTGCGCGGAATGATCGCGGAGGAAGGCACACACAGAACTGTCCTTGCGGCGGCGATCAGGGAATGCGCGACCAATACCAGAAAGCACGCCGATGGGGATGATCTGGATGTCATGGCAGAAGAAGAGGAAAACCAGATCGAGATCCGGCTGACCAGTAAAGGAAACAGCACGAAATCGCCCAACTCGGAATCCGGGGGACTGGCATCTCTGCGGACTCTTGTGGAGAATGCCGGAGGGAGCATGGAGGTATTCGCTTCGGAGACATTCCTCGTGAAGATAGCCATACCCGGGGAAATAAATGGCTCCTGCGGGTGGTGTATGGGGGGAACCCTGTCAGGTATACTTTTGTCAGAAAGAGATGTCAAGAACAGGAGAAAAACTTGAAAAAGAAACGTATCTGGATTTATATGGCGGCGGCACTGTCTACTTTGCTTCTTCTCGGAGGATGCAGCAGTAAATCTTCCCGGATTTCGGCAGGTACAGCAGCTGTAGAAACGACGACAGATTCTTTGCCGGAGTCTGCACAGACGCTGGATACGAGGCAGGCTGCGTCACTGGCAGAGACTGTGTCACTGCAGGAGACAAAGGTTTCTGAGGAGAGAGGAGAACCGGAAGGAGAGGCGGAGACCGAAGATGCTTCCACTGCAGGGCCTGTGACCGAAAAAGCGGAAAATGTCTCCGTTAAGGTACCTTCTGAGAAACCGGCAGAGATGTTTACGAAGCTGCCGGAAAACTGGGGGAGCGACATACCGGAGAAACTTTACGGACTCTGGGAAGAGAAGGACAGCGAGAATCCATATCTTCTGGATCTTTCCCGTACTGAAAATAATGGCGCTCATGGCCCGGGGCTGATCCGTATCTATCAGATAACGTCCGGCACATCGGACGTGCTGGCGGACGGCGCTTCCGTTTTGCCGGAGGACAGCATTTTTCTGATGGATAAAAATACCGTTTTTGAGCGGGCGGAGGCAACAGGAGAGTGGCTGTTTACCGCGATAGGCGTGGAAAGCAGGAAACAGGATCAGGAGGCTGATATGACGGGTATGGAAAACAATGATAATAAGAAAGTGGCGATGCGGGTCCGGAGTCTGCCGGAAGCATTTCCCGTTGTGGGCAAGAGGCTGGAGGATCTGGGATTTACGAGAGAGGATCTCGAAAGTGAGATGTATCTGCTGATCGAGACGGAATTTCTCGGAGAAATGACCGAGATCATGGGCCTTACGGAAATGTGGAATGACAACCTGATCAAAGAGCTTACGTTTTATAGCGAACAGCATTTTGATGAAGCGAAAGCTTATTTTACGGATCTGTACGGCGAGCCTTTCCGAAATGGCTGGGATCCGTATGCCATGAGCCAGGGCGGCGTCGTGGACTGGTTTATGTATTGGACCGGGGAAGGCATTGTCCAGCTCAGAAAGGGACAGAATTTCAACTGGTTTGAATGTAAATATGAGATTCCGGAGGAGAAGCCGGAGGAGATCCTCAAACAGGAGGCAGGGCTTACCCTGCAGGAATTTGCCTGGTCGTCCGGCTACTATATGAATGATCTGACAGAGGAAGACTTTGACTATCTGAAGATCGAAAAAAAGGAAGAAGACCATCTGACCTGGGACTTCATTTATCAGGGCACGGAGTGCCACTTTGACCTGTACAGGAAAAAGGGTCCTCAGCTTGCAGACTATATGTCGGGAGTCAGTTATGAAACCAGCCGGGTCGGGGACTAGGAGGAAGTACATACTTGTGTGAAGGACGGATGGGGAGAGCAGATCTGGGTCAATCCGGTCAAAGATATCTGGAGGTTGGAGATCCGAAAGGAAGCGACAGCAGAGAAGCTGAATGCGATCAGAGAGCTTCTGGAAACCCATTCCTGGAGATATGATCCCTCAAAAAAAGAGTGACGGGCAGAAATGATAAGAGCATTAACGGGCTTATATTATGAGTGAAAAGATAAAAGTCGTGATCGCGGATGATCAGTATGTTGCGAGGGGCTTCTTTGAGATGTATCTGAAAATGGCCCCGGATTATGAACTGGCGGCATCGGTTGCCACAGCAGAGCAGGCGGTGAATTACTGTCGCAGAAACCCGGCGGACCTGGTCATTATGGATGTCATGATGAGACATGGACTGGACGGGCTGACCTGCGCGGAGATGATAAAAAATAATAATCCCCGTATCCGTATCATCCTGGCAACATCCACCGCCGAATATCAATGGATCGAAAAGGCCAGGAAGGCGGGAATCGAAAGCTTCTGGTTCAAGGAGTACAGTGAGCAGCCTCTGCTGGAGGTCATGAACCGTACCATGCGGGGAGAATCGGTCTATCCGGGAAAGCAGCCGAATCCGGAGTTTGGTGATATTCGCAAGGTCGGCCTGACCAGCCGAGAGCTGGATATCCTGAGGGAACTCACGACGAACCGCACGAACGAGGAGATCGCGGAGAAATACGGGATCTCGCTGAATACGGTGAAACGCCATATCCAGAACATGCTCAACAAGACGGGCTACAGGAACCGGCTGGAACTTGCGGTCGACGCGAAGGCGCTGGGACTGGTCGTCCACGAGGATGACAGAAAAGGAAGAGACGATGAAGATTATCAATAAAAGATCTGTAACATGGATGATCCTGGTCCTGCTCGCGATGGCGCTGCTTGGCGGATGTGTGCCGAAAATGTATTCCGAAAGCCAGGAGGAAGCATTGGTTTCGTCCTGTCTGCCTGCCATAAAAGAATTTCTTGCGGACCGGTACGGAGAATATGAGCTGGGCGAATTCCATCTGCAGAAAGGCCTTATCGAGCCGGAAAAGCCATTGTTTGGAAACTATGGGAGCAATGTCGTCAGGGGAAGCTATACCGTTGATGGGAACAGCTGGGACCTGGTTTATGACAGCGAGACCGGAGAGTTTTATACCAGTGAGCTGATGGAAAAGCTTAAGCAGCAGGAATCAGCGCGCATACTGGATTATCTGGAAGAGGGGCTGCCGGAGGAAGATCTCAGGGAATTCCGGGTGACGGTCCTGGATCTTTATTACCTTGTGCAGTCTCATGATATCGTGATCGACAACCACAAAAATACGGCGGATACCTATGTATATATCAGTTCCGTGCTGCCGGCCGGGATCAGCGCGGAAGATCTGCCGGCATTTGCCGAAAGAGGGTTTGACGGCGGAATCGTCAGCAACATGCGCTGCCACTATTACAGCGACAGGAAAAATGCCCTGACAGATGAGGCCTTTCAGAGTTTCTTTGCCGACAATCCGGCCTATCAGGTGAGGCAGTATCTCCTCATCGAAAATGACAACCCATCTGCCGTGGAGGAAAGTACGAGCGGCAGCGAGGCGGATGCGCAGGATGCGCAGGCGGGCAGCGAAGGTGCTGCCGGACAAGAAGAAAGCACACAGGTAACTGAAGTATGGTTCCGTCCGGAACCTGTCGGAAAAGATTCAGACTGCAAAATCGAATATGAGAACGGCGCAGCCTTGGCCAGGAGACCTTATTTTACGGAATCGGGCGGGGAGGTCACGATGCAGTTCAACGGCATCGACTGGTACAGGGTCAGGGTGATCCGGAGGGAAGATGCGGAGAAATATTTCCATGATGAGAAAATGCTGGCGGAGAGCAGCAATCTGAAGGTATTCCGGTCTTACGGGAATCAGACATACGCGTATTCCTGTTTGTTTGATCCGTCCGACAGTAGCAGGGATGTGTTTTTGTTCGAAACGGACACCTCTCCGGAAGCGGACGATTTCGGATTCGGGTTCGGGGACTATATCCATTATTATACAGACGGCAAAGAGGTATTACCAGATACCGGACTGGACAGAAGTGCTTTGGAAAACAACGGCACGGAAAGGTCTGTTCCGGCAGGAACTCTGTCTGAGGAGGCGATCCCCGGGAACGGCGGACATTTTGTCAGATATGAAGACAGGATCTTCTTCAGGGTCCCCGGCGGGGACAGCATGCGGACTCCCGCGCTATGGGGGCTTTATGACGAGATCCCGGAGGACCGGACCGGAAGGATCATGGCCCTGGATCCGGAAACGATGGACAGTGAAGTCCTTTTCGAGGATGTCTCCCACGGCCCGATCGCCATCTCCGGAGGACGGCTCATCTTAAGCGGAAATGGGAAGAGCGGAATGCAGCCGGTGCGCTCGGCGGCTCTGGACGGATCCAATCAGAGGGAGCTTCCGGGGACCTATCTGTACGGGACGCTGCCTTCCGGCCGGTATTTCATCACCGGAGGCTACGAAGCATCCGATCATAAGCTTCATTTCCTATATCTGCAGTGAAGACGGCTCCTTCCGTGAGGTCGTTTCTTCGGAGCCTCTGTACGACTATGCGGGACTGGGCGAAGGACAACTGTTCTGCATTACGGGCGGGGAGGGCTCCTGCGGCATTTTGGCCGGATATGATCTGGAGACCGGGAAAGAGACCATGTACGGTCCGCTTCCGGAGATTTCGGATCTGGCAGACCGGCCCGGAGAAGCGGAACAGTTATATACAGAGGACGGATATGTCTGGCTGCAGCTGTCTGCCTATGAGGGAACCGGGCATTATTATGCCGGCAGCAGATATGTAGGAGCGAAATGCAGCAGACCGGACAGCCTGGAAGAGGTTTTCCCGGAGGGCACTTCTTTGGGAACGGAGACCCGGAAACGATCCGTATGATGTATAAAGACATGCAGGAATTTATAACAGCCTGCAACAATACCATAAGGAAGAAATGATAAGGTAAAAATGATGATGTAAATGGCTCCCGCGGGTGATGAAAGAAATCCTGTTGTTTCTGTATAATCCCTGTGAAGGGCCTGGGGAAGGGGTCTTTGCGCCCCTTCTTTTCTATTCCAAAAGGTCTTTCATACAGCGCCGGCCAACGGCCGGCTGTGCGGAGCTAAACGGCCGCGATGCGGAGCGAGCGGCCACCCCTAAACTACATTGATTGAGCATTTCTTTATCTCCATACTGATGGATGAAACTGTTGTTGGTATCCATCAAAGGAGGATAAAGAATGCTGGATTACAAAGACATCATCACAAAGCGCTACGCCCTGGGCATGAAAGGAGGCGAGATCGCTGCAGCCCTCGGCAACAGCAGATCAGGGGTCAATGACTTTCTGAGGGCCTTTGAGAAATGCGGGGCCCTTGGCTATCCCTTGCCGGAAGGGATCACGAACTATGGCATTGCAGAGCTTGTCTATGGATCCCCTTCGGCATCAGGCCGTGACCTGAGTTATGAACTGCCGGACTTCAGTTCGGTCAATCATGAGCTACAGACCCGGCAGAACATGACGCTCGTCTATCAGTGGAACAAGTATGTCAAACGATGCCGGGATGAAGACCATAAACCCTATCAGTACCGCCAGTTCTGCGAATTGTATGCCGCCTGGTGTAAAGAGAACTACGAAACGGCCCATTTCACCGCCGTGATCGGCCAGACCATGGAGATCGACTTTGCAGGAAAAACAATGGGGCTGGTTGACCGGACAACAGGAGAAATACAGAAGATCATCATCTTCGTTGCGGTCCTTCCGTATTCGCAGTACATCTATGCGGAGGGCATGATCTCCACAAAGGAGCCACAGTGGATAGAAGTTAACAACCATGCCCTGGCTGCTTTTGGCGGAGTCCCGGCTGTCGTGGTCTGCGACAACTGTAAGCAGGCCGTCACAGCCAACCGCGACTGGATCGCGCCGGAACTGAATAAGGATTTCGCGGAGTGGGCGGAACACAATCATACCGTGATCCTTCCGGCGAAAGTGCGGAAGCCGAAGTACAAAAGCAGCGTTGAAAACGCGGTCGGTATCCTGGAAAGCGGTATCCTTCTGACCCTGGAAGAACGGAAGTATTTCGATCTTTCTGCTTTTAACAGGGATCTTTGGACAGAACTGGACAGGCTCAACCGCCAGCCGTTCAAGAAGAAAGAGCATAACCGATACTATTACTGGGAAGAAGAAAAGGCAGAATTGATGCTGCTCCCCGCCGTGCAGTACCAGTACACAGAGAGAGCGACACCAAAAGTGTCCAGCGACTTCCACGTGCGCTTTGACAATGCTTATTATAGCGTAGACAAAACCTATCTGCACAAAAGAGTATCGATCCGCGCAACCGCGGATACCGTCAGGATCTATTCCGTGGCCGGGACCTTCATCCGTGAATGGCCAAGGGCGCAGTATAAGGGCCAGTGGCAGACGGACCCGTCTGACCTTCCGCCGAATTATAAGGAGTTTTCCGAGTGGAACGCCCCATACTTTACACGCAAGGCTATGACGGTCGGACCGATGACGGTAGAAGTCATTAAACGCGTCCTTAAAAGCCGCAAGATCGAGGTTCAGACTTACCGGCAGTGCATGGGCATCCTTGGTTTCACGAAACGTTACAGCAATAAGGTCCTGGAAGAATGCTGCCGGAGGGCCCTGGAGCTTGACAAGGTGACTTACACGTTCATCAAAAACAGTGTCAGGGCGGTTGCTGATGAGCTTCAGGAAAAGAAGACTGCCATAAACCGTAATGAGGAACGGAACCGCGGCGGGTTTGTCATGGATCCGTCGGCTATGGATCTCGGCCGTCTCCTGTCCCGTACAAAGAATCTGAAAGACCGATCCGGGAAGGAGGCTGACTGATGTACCGCAATGAAAAGATCGCGCCTTTGATCGATGCCCTGAATGAACTCGGTATGCCTATGATGGCCGCAACGCTTGATGGACTCTACCGATCAAAGAACTTTCTGGAGATGGACCATCTGTCGCTCCTTACAGCCATAATCGAGCCGGAATACAGCACCCACGCAACGAAGAAACTGAACAACCGGTTGAAACGCGCAGGACTCATCAGTTTTCCTGGCCAGATCAGCGACTGTGTGGATTCCGGTGAACGTGAGTACTTTCCAACAGGAATCACGGAATCGCTGGGAGAGATGTCATTCATCCGTGATGGTATGAATATCTGCATCCTTGGTCCGTCAGACAGCGGGAAATCCTACCTGGCCAAGTCGTTGGGTATTGCGGCGTGTCATGATTACCGAGTGGCCTACAGCCATTGTGAGAGCCTCCTGGAGGAGCTGGTCAGTCTCAAGGGCCGGGATTACAGTAAGTACCAAAGGAAGGTCAAGTTTCTTGTAAAGCTCGATCTGCTGATCCTGGACGATTTCCTGCTCCACACCATTTCGGATGAGCGTGAGGTCAAGGTCCTTCATGAATTGCTCGAGATGCGTAGCGAATTGTCAAAGAGCGTAATCGTCTGCTCGCAGAGAGAGCCGAAAAGTTGGACGTCTATGATGCTAAACGATGAGGTGTCATCCAACGCGATCCTCAAGCGGGTGACGAAACATTATACAGTAGTTATCAATCCTAAAAACGGCGGTTAAAACGGTCGGCCGTTCCCGCCGCACAGCGGCCGCTGGCTAACGCATCTGCGGCCGCCGGGCGGCGCAAAATGCAAGTCTTTCAGAAAGTCAACGAACGACCAAATTGCAGGAATAAAGGAGGTGTCTGTATGGGATTATTTGGAGGTCTGTTTCAAAAGGAAGCCTGCTGCATCTGTGGTGGGAAGACCGGCATGCTGGACA
>Ga0256405_10010065_pt1 | contig 12648 bp, 8 predicted proteins | sample RumenRJG_02DNA_FD_189096 | JGI IMG/M metagenome (GOLD analysis project Ga0256405, IMG submission 189096) | Bovine rumen microbial communities from Lethbridge, Alberta, Canada - RJG_02 | ecosystem: Host-associated > Mammals > Digestive system > Stomach > Rumen | place: Canada: Alberta | collected...
TGGTCGAAAGTGTTTTAAGATGCCTGGCATTCACAATCTGTTCTTGAATATTAAATTTCAAGAAAAAAATGGTGCCAAAGTCAAATTTAATCAAAATTGTTCTGAAATGTTTATACCGACTTGGAACAGTTCATCGATAAAAACAATTGATTTCACTGGCGCGAATATGTCCAATGTTACTGATATGGGGAGTATGTTTTTGGGTTGCAGAAATTTAACATCCCTAAATCTAAGCAACTTTGATACAAAGAATGTCATTAATATGAAGAGTATGTTTTTTGGTTGCAACAATTTAACATCCCTAGATCTAAGGAACTTTGATACACAAAATGTCACTAGTATGTGGAGTATGTTCGATGGTTGCAAAAGTTTAACATCCCTAGATCTGAGTAACTTTAATACAAAGAATGTCACTAATATGGGGAGTATGTTCGATGGTTGCGAGAATTTAACATCCCTAAATCTAAGTAGCTTTAATACAAAGAACGTTATTTATATGGATAATATGTTTTCTGGTTGCAATAATTTAACATCCCTAGTTCTAAGTAACTTTAATACAAAGAATGTTATTTGTATGAATAATATGTTTTCTGGTTGCAATAATTTAACATCCCTAAATCTAAGTAGCTTTGATACAAAGAATGTCACTGATATGTGGGGTATGTTTTCTGGTTGCAAAAGTTTAACATTCCTAGATCTAAAGAACTTTAATACAGCAAATGTTGTCGATATGGATGATATGTTCCGTAATTGTCATAATTTATTATCACTTAATTTAGACAATTTCAATATAAGGAATGTACCCCCTCTGGATCGGGAGGATATATTCCAAGGTTGCCTTAATTTGTTAAATCAAGAAGAACTTGAGAAAGAGCTAGGTATAAACGGATAACAATCAAACTTTCAATCTAGAAATGCATATCACAAAATGCCGTGATATGCATCGTTTTTGCTAAATAGATGCCCTATCGGCTAGAAGCCGGTAGTTCTATGTCACGCTTGGAAAGCGGATTAAAAGAGTAAACTCTCAGAATTCGGATATTTTGAATGAATTCTGTTTATGATGTTCTTCTTATTCCTCTATATATTTTTGCACTTCTTTTATGCTTATTTGTCCAGATGTTGCAACGAAGTACCCTCGAGCCCATAGATGTTGCCCCCCAATATCTTTTCTTTAATTCTTGGAATTCGCATTGTAATTTTCTGCTACTTTTTCCTTTTATATATTGCACGATTTTCGATACAGATAGATGCGGTGGGGCTGAAATTAGCATGTGCACATGGTCTGGACTCACATTTCCACTGATTATATCGATGTAATTGGCAGAACAGATTTCCCATATCATTACCGTACAACACTCTGTACCTATACTTTGTGTAGAATACTATGTAAACTTCTTCTGTATGTTATACCTCTCATTATACTGAAGTGTTCGCCTAAAGGCGAGGGTTTTCACCCATCCCACGTTTTGGGAATAAAATTGCTAATGTCAGAACTTAGTAAGTTATTGTATAATATTTTTAAAATAACAGTTTTGGATAATATCTGATGGAAAGTAATTTAGCCTCAAAAATTCGTTTTTTTGATGACGAAAAGATTTTAACGGTGACCGAATTATCTCGTGCGATTAAGGGAACTGTTGAAGAGAATTTTCATTCATTGAAAATCCAAGGCGAAGTTTCAGGATTGAAGTTTCATTCATCGGGACACACTTACTTTTCGTTGAAAGATAATGACTCAGTCATAAACGCAGTATGTTGGCGCGGAACAAAGATTAGTATCGCCCTTGAAGAAGGTATGGAAATTGTTGCTAAAGGGCGAGTTACGACGTATCCAGGGCGTTCAACGTATCAATTTATTGTCGAGGAAGCCAATATAGCTGGCGAGGGAGCCTGGCTGAAGATATTCGATGAACGCAAAAAACTTTATGAATCGATGGGGTATTTCGCGAATAATCGTCCTATTCCAAAATTTCCACAACTTATTGGTATTGTCACTTCAAAAACTGGTGCAGTTCTTCACGATATGGAAAATCGCCTAAAAGATCGTTATCCATTTTGCAAAGTTCTTGTTTGGTCAACAAATGTTCAGGGAGCAGGCGCCGCGGAACAGATTGCTTCTGCTGTTCGTGGATTTAATTTTATGACCATAAAGCCGGATGTGCTGATTGTAGCGCGCGGTGGCGGCAGCATAGAAGATTTATGGGCTTTCAATGAGGAGGTTGTTGTAAAATCCGTTTTTGAAAGTAAAATTCCTGTAATTTCCGGAGTCGGTCACGAGCCAGACTGGACACTTATTGACTTCGCTGCGGATCTACGTGCGCCGACACCGACTGCGGCAATTGAGTATGCAACACCTGTCTTGGCAGAAGTGAAATTGCAAATTTCAGATTTTTCTGGTCGCATGAGGCGTTCGATGTTTCGCATAATTCAAGAACAAACTCTCAGGTTGAATTCATTTGCTCGGTATCTATCGTCATCGCAAAATTTCATTATCAGTATTGTGCAGCAGTTTGACGATAAGGCAGATAGATTGATATCGACGATGCAGAATTTTTTGAATAGTGCAAAATTATCCCTTAAGGCTAAACGGCTTATGAATCCGAATAGTTATCTGAATCTTAAATTGCAACAATATGTATCTCTTCAGCAGATTTATAACAAATTGCTGTCCAATTATTTACTTTTGTATCGGGATAAATTAGACTCATTCAGTATTCGACTGGAGCAGGCATCATTTAAGAAAATCCTATCTAAGGGGTTTTGCTTTATAACAGATAATTCAGGCAAGACTATTGAGACAAAGACGCATCTTGAAAGTGTTCACGATGCCGATGTTGCCATACACTTCCAAGATGGCATTTTTCAGTTACATAAGCAGTAACACTCTTATGTTACTTTATGGAATGTTTGCAACGTATTTTGAGGTATGAGAACAATGATTTATGTCAAGTCGTTCAACCTATGTTATTCCTAATCTCTCTGTATACAAAAATAGGTTCTTGGCCAGCATCTTTGAAAGAGATATGGCAAGAGAGTATGAAATATAGGAGTTTGAGCGATTACAAAGTAAAAAAATTATGAAGTGCTTTTGTGACAATAGTATTGCTGGAATTTTATCCATAAATCGAAACGCAATTAATGCGTATTTTGGCGAGTTTTGCATAAAAATTTTGAAAAATTCTATAAGGAAACATAGCAAAGAATTTGGTATTTTTGAGTTAGATGGAAGCTACTTCGGGGTATGCAGAATTCGTGGAAGAACAGAGTTTCTAATCCCCAATTCCTAGCTTACTTAAACAAAATAGAGATGAGCTCATTGCAGTTGTGCAAAATTATTTAAACAAAGAATACGAGGGATGTGGGATTGATGAGAACTATTTTGGTGTGCGTATGGTTCGTAAAAAATAAGACGCACTGCTGGTACTATCCCTTTTGACCTTTTTAAAAAGAAATAGGGATGAGCTCATCACTGTTGCAAAAAATTGTTCAAACAAAGAATACGAGGGATGTGGGATTGGTGATACTTACTTCGGTGTGCATGGATTCGTAGAAAAGGGGGAGGAGCGGTTGACAAACCCCTGTTTTTGGCTTTGCTAAAACGGGAGTAAAAACGTTCATGCCGACTTGTTCAAAAGAGGCTCTGATACCTGTAATTTTAGGCAAGATACTGGAAGATTCGGCAATTCACATCGACTTAATAGATCCCGTATGATTGATTTCGAACAGGTGCGATACCATAGTCAGAACTAATTTGCATGTGGCAAAAGACACAATATAAATGCCATTGAATATCTTTGTAGTTTTTCCGGAAGATAGTATGCAAAAATCAACAGATTGGCGAGCTGATCTTTTGTCTTGCATTTGAAATAATGTGAGTTCAGATTTAATCACAAAGACAAAGATTTGCCAGCAATTTTGCTAAGGATTTGTGGATAGCTTTGAGGCTAGCCGATAATTGCTGTTTTATATTTGATACCGCTGTGTAATGAAGACTTAAAGGAGGCGGAAAGTATTTAACATCCCCCCTTTAAGACATCCATTACTTGCTCTAACGATTTAGTTCATTTATAAATCTGCTAATTCGCGTAATTCAGGATTGAAATACCAGCTGTATAATTTTGTAGCTTCTTCGAGACTTTGGAAGCCTATATGTGTATAATGGCTGGATACTGAGTGACTCAGGCGAACCGTTTTTATAGCGGAACTTTTATCCTTTGTGTAATACACGTCTTTTTCAGCTGTAGCTAGTGCCTCGTTTAATGGATCGAAGTAAAATTCTCCTTTATGATGTAACACTCCATACATGCACATCATTTCCCTAGTATCGTTGTATATGTAATCAAGAGTTTTCGGTATTTGATTGTCAGTAAAGTTTCCTTCTATCTTTCCAATATTAGTTTTGAATTCATCCTTAATTTTATCCAAGATACCTATCTCATCTATTTTTCGTTTTTTAACAATTCGATAGTTGCCGATTATTTTATCTTTAAAGTGTATCAATTCATGTTGTAGTGCATCTAGATGGTGACCCTCTTCGTTTTCCTTTCTACCCGATAATATTTTACATTTTTCTGATATCTTATAGTCCTTGTGATTTTTGCCATTGCTTAGTGTAATTTGATGTTCTTTAGTATAATGATTGTAAAAATAGCAATTTTGACCTGTTTCATAGTTAATATACAATTTACTTATAAACTTTTTTAATGTTTTGCGTCCTTCTTTAAACATGTCATTTAGATCTTCTATAAATTTTCTGCCCGTGTCGCTGTCTATTGGTTTTTCAATAAGACTTTTAGTCCGGCTTATTGCTTCCTCTATTTCCTTCGTATTAGCTGGTTCACCGCTCTCGAAAAGTTGACCAAATTCCTGATAAAGTTTCGTAGGGATGGTTTCTACAAAGAAGGACATCGATTTCCATTTTTCTCTTTCTAACGCGTTAATGGTTTCGTCAATGTTTTTAAGTGGGCTCTCCAACTGCTCCTTTTTCGTATTAAAATACTCCATTTCGTAATCTTCTAATTTGTATTCATAATTGTCTTGCATGCCCATTAGTTTTTCGAGCACTTTATCTGCGTTGTTTTGACCCACTGTTTTTTCTACTATGTCTTTATACAATTCAAATATGTCTTTATTTATTTCATACTTAATTTTAATACTTTTAATCTTTTTGTACTCCTCCTTAATCTTTTTATACTTCTTCTTAATTTCTTCGTATTTCTTTTTATTTTCGATACTCGCATCTGAATTTTCAGTCGCCTTCATTAATTTTTTATCCGCCTGCTTTTGTTTTCTGTATATCTTTTTGTATGACTTTAAAGAGGCGTATTTTTTTTTGAAAGGTGCGTATTCTAATTTGGAATATGCGTATTCTAATTTGGAATATGCGTATTTATATACATCATCTATTTTGTCTTCATCAAGTTTATCTAGTGTTTCTTTGAATATTTTATATGACGCTCGTGTATACTTATCAAAAGACATTATTTCGTCTAGTGTTTGCTTTTTTTTATCAAATAGCCCTTTATCTTCTGAATTTAATACCTTTTTCAATTCTTTATTTATACGATTTAATTTCTTGTGATAATTATGGTATTTTCCTAACCTTTTTAAAATCCATAACTTTTTTACCTTTCTCAATTTTTTATTTATACTCTTTAATTCCTCGTGACACTCATGGTATTTACTTACATTTTCTACAGCTTTGTTTACTTCAGTTTTTTCTCGGGATAATAGAGGATTGTCAAAACAACTTATCTCTAAACTTATTTTGTTAGATTTTAACAACTCATCAACTCGTTCCAGCTCCTTCCTCAATTTCTCGTATGTATCTCTGCGCTCATCAGTTTCCACTCTTATCTCAGGGATCTTTTTTGTTGCATTAAGAAAACCCTCAATATCATAGTTGTATTTATTGCAAAATTCCTTATACTTATCGTATACTTTCATATATTTAGCACTCAGAACTTTTAAAGTGTTTCTTCCCACTTTAGTTGATGCCATCTTCAATAGCGTATCTCGCAATTCGTCTTGCTTTATGCTTGGCGAAGATATTTCAACCACATACTTCAAGACATTATCAACTAATACTTCCGCAGTATCTTCAGCTTCGGTTATTTTGCTATTATAGTAATTAATATCATCTTTGTGAGAAATGACATACATTTCTCCAAACACAGGATGGTCGACTGTCTTATTTGCTAGTTTAATGCCCTTCGGCGCGCAATCTTGAGCTAACTTATATAAGAAGTTGTTATCAAATTCTCCGGATTGCCGCTCATAAGGGGCATTATCATCTGATGATATATCAGACGCATTCACAATTTGTCCTGTAGTTAATATCGTTGTGCTTATTAAAATCGCTTGGTTCAAATTCATGTCAAAAACCTCCAAAAAAAATTTTTGCGACAAGACCTATTCTTACCGCTTCATTGTAATGCCTATTATAAAACAACAAGTTTGTTTTCTGCAACAAAAAAGTTTTTCTATACTATTTTTTCTTAATCTATTTACAATAAATTTATTATAAATTTTATTTATACAATATGAGATGAGTCTCTACCATTCATCGCTAGATGAAATACGGTTTCAGAAGAAGCTCACATATTGTATACAATATGGAGTATCATATGGTATTCGTATATGAGTTATGTCAAAAAAATTGATATAAACTTCAAATGCGCCTATAATGAGACCCAGATGTTGTAAATCTGAGCATTAAAACGGGATATGACGAAAAGCAAAGAATTGGGTTTTATATCGCTAGTTTCGATTGTTATTGGAAGCCAGCTTGGCTCTGCTGCATTCGTGTTGCCGGCTCAGTTAGCTCCTTTCAAAACCATTGGTATACTAGGATGGATTGTTTCTGTTGCCGGTGCGATATCGCTTGCTTTGATATTTTCTGATTTATCGTCGCATATCACAAAAAGCGGCGGCCCTCACGTGTATGTTTCGGTAGCATTTGGAAGAGTAGCCGGTTTTTTTACAGCTTGGCTCTACTGGATAATCTCGTGGTCTAGCAACTCAATTTTACTGGTAACCGCCGTCGGATATTTAACCATAATTACGGGAAAATTATCACCGACAGAGATATTCGCGATAGAGGCTACATTGCTGCTTACTATCTCTTGGATCAATATTGTTGGAATGAAATTTTCTGGGATGGTAGAAACCATTCTAACAGCTATGAAAATTTTGCCTTTATTATTTCTGCCAGTTGTATTTTTTATGTTCTTTGAACCATCCTTTTTTAAGGTATCGTTGAAGGAAGTCGCGAATGGTAGTGATGTTGTAAGCACAATATCACAAACAGCACTGCTTACTTTTTGGGGATTTATTGGCGTTGAATGTGCCACAACACCAGCAGAAAGTGTCAAAAATCCGAAGCAAACAATTCCAAGGGCGATTATTACCGGCACATCGACAGTTGCATTGATATACCTCATGAATACAATTTCAATAACTGGAGTTGTTGGCTTCGAAAAATTAGAGGCAACATCCGCTCCGTATGCTGTTGTCATGAACTCAATATTCTCACACTATAGCGATATTGCTATTTCAGTTATGGCCGTAATAGTTTGTATTGGGACATTAAACGCATGGACATTAACAAGCGGACAGATCGCTTATGGAGCATATAAAGACGGTCTCTTTCCAAGAATTTTTGGAAAAATAAATAAATCTGGAGCTCCAAAGGCTGCTATTATGATTGCTGCAACTGGAACGTTGCCATTCTTACTGCTAGAACAATTGCATCAAGGCGGATTAGGAAAGTTGATTGATATGCTTGTTAGCATATTTTTGTATGTGTATTTAGCATGTTGCATCTCATATATGAAACTCATTCGAGAATGGTATAAAACGAGGAAGGAACGCGTAAAAGCGCTCATATTAGCTCAATTTGCCATACTTTTCTGTATATTTACTCTTTCTCAGGACTTAATTTCGTCAATCATAGTCCTAGTAACATTTATTGTGGTTGGAATACCAGTCTTTCTACGTCACAGACAGACAATAAGAAGCTTAATAAACTAATTTTGTTGTTGTACTCAGGAAGTGTTTGAAACATAGTGCTATATGTCAATTTTGGTCACGTTTTGAAAATATTGAAAAAATAACAGAATTAGTGCAGAATTTTAGTATGTGTATCGTGTTGACGAGATTTTTTTGGCAAAAATCGATTTGAATAAAAAAACCGAGAAAGTAGAATCGGAATTGGATAACTCTTCTTCAGTAAGACTGATAGGGGCTAATGGCGAGCCGGTTGGAATAGTATCGCTATCTGAGGCTCAAAAAGCTGCAGAGAAAGCAGGATTGGATTTAGTTATAGTCTCAAAGGATTCAAATCCGCCTGTGTGCAAAATTCTTGATTATGGAAAATATAAATACGAACAACAGAAAAAGAAAAGTGAGTCCAGAAAAAAACAAAAAATAATTGACTTAAAGGAAGTTCAGATAAGACCATTTATCGGAGAAAATGACCTTATGGTAAAATGTAAGGCAATAAAACGCTTTATCGAAGCTGGAAATAAGGTTAAACTGGTGATGAGATTTCGTGGACGAGAAATGAGCAGGCAGGATATTGGTAAGGAAGTTGTCAACAAGGTTTTGGAATTTTGCCAGGATTTTGCAAAGACAGAAAATCCTCCCAAGCTCGAAGGCACGATGATGATGACAATTCTTTCAGGAAAGTAGGAGATGGATATATGGGAATATTACTCGCGATACATGTTTTAGTGACAATATTTTTGATACTTATTGTACTTATTCAAAAAACAGAAGGTGGAAGTTCGTTGTTTGCGAGCGGAGGCAGTGGAAATTTATTTAATGCAAGAGGTGCTTCAAATATGTTAACGAAAACGACTTGGGCTTTGGCTTCGATATTTTTGATAAATTGCATCGCAATGGCAGCTATAGATTCTTCACACATACGAAGTACTCAGACGATAATCGATAAATCTGAAAAATCAGCCGAAGATTCTTCTGTTCAACAACCTCAGCAAAGTGATATCCCTGAAGATGAGGAGACGGAATGATTGAGAACAAAATTCTCGGTGCGGAAGATATCAAGCAGATAATTCCGCACAGGTATCCATTTTTAATGGTTGATAGGATAGAAAATTTAAATGTTGGACAATCATGCACTGCATACAAAAACGTTTCGAATAATGAGTGGTTTTTTCAAGGACATTTTCCTCAGTATCCGGTTTTTCCTGGGGTTTTGATTATAGAGGCAATGGCTCAATCTGCTGGAGTATTGGCATTTAAGACGCTGATAGATGAAAATGTTACTGAGCCTGGTAAATCAGACTTTGTGTATTTCACATCGATAGAAAATGCAAAGTTTAGAAAGCCCATTATGCCTGGAGATGTTATACGTATGGAAATAACGATAGAACAGCGTCATGGAAATAAGTTTTGGCGCTTTTCTGGGAAGGCATACGTGGCAGACACGCTGGTGAGTGAAGCAGAGTTTAAGGCCATGATACCGGAAAGTAAGTGATGTCAATAAGCGCAAGTGCAAAGATACATCCATCTGCGATAATTGAACCTGGTGCAGCAATTGGTGAAAATGCCGAAATAGGAGCTTATTGTTGCGTTGGTGAACGCGTAGTCATCGGTCGTGGGACGAAATTGCAGTCACACGTAGTCGTAATGGAGAACACCATAATAGGTGATGGGGTAACCGTATATCCATTTGCATCCTTGGGGCAGAAACCTCAAGACTTGAAATATAATGGGGAAAGATCAAGATTAGAGATCGGCGACAATACGGTAATCCGGGAATATGTCACTGCTAATATTGGCACCTCAGGTGGAGGCATGGTGACGAAGATCGGTAAAAATTGCCTAATTATGGCTTATTGCCATATAGCTCATGATTGCATCATTGAAGACAATGTCATATTGGTCAATGGCGTGAACTTAGCCGGTCATGTAACAGTCGGGAATAATGCTATTATTGGCGGAATGTCTGCGGTAAAACAATTCATCCGTATAGGTAAACATGCTATGATTGGTGGTTGCAGTGGAATTGATAGAGATGTAATCCCATATGGAGTTGTCAGAAGTGACAGGGTAACCACCCTAAAAGGACTAAACATAATAGGATTGCGACGTCGCGGATTTTCAAATGAAGAGATTAAATTGATGCAATCTGTATACAATGAGATATTTACCCCAGATAGCAGAACTACAATTGCGTCAGATAAACTTAAGGCGTTAAAACAGCGACACTGTTCCGATGAGCATATTACAGAGATAATAGATTTTCTCCTAGCACATTCAAAAAATCCGATCTGCACAACGATTCCGACAGATGGGAATAGCTCAAATTAACTGTATTAGCTTTTATGCGTAGACGATTTGTAAGTTATTGCAATCCCTAAAGAGGTTTTTATCTTTTTTTAACAAAAGATTAAGAGTAGTCTGTTTTATTTTTACTTCTTGTAATTTTTTGCAACCTGCAAACATATCAGTTATTGTTTCTACATTTGATACATCAAAATTACTCAAATCTAGTGTCTGTAACTCTTTGCATTTATAAAACAGTCTAGACATATCTTCTACATCTTTTGTATTGAAGTTACTCAGATCTAGCTTTTTTAAACTCTTACAAGAACGAAACATTTGTGCCATATTTACAACATTGCTTGTATCAAAATTACTGATATTGAGTGTTTGAAGCTTTATGCATTTACTAAACATCTGCTCCATGTGTTCTACTGAACTTGTATCAAAATTATTTAAATCCAATTGTGTTAAATTCCTGCAATTTCTGAACATAGCGGACATATCATATATCGGCTCAGGAAAATATACTCCGCTGAAATCAATAGCAACAACTTTTAAGCCATTTGCTTCGTATTGGAAGTCATCAAACATATTGGACAAGTCACTTGGAAAAACAACTTTTTGCCCATCGACTTGCTTAAATATAAGCTTTATTCGTATGTTTTCTATCAATTGTTCATTGCAATGAAATAGTCTAAAAAATGCATGCGTTCCTACTTGGACAGAACGACCGCCAACGCTCCCAGGAATGACTATAGCGAGTTTGGTTTTCTTATTTAAATATTTTCTAGGAAGAATACTCTCTATCTTATAAGAATCTTTTTCCTGAGCAGGATTATCTCCTATAAATATAAAATATTCATTAGAATTTCCGAAACACTCACCAAATTTTTCTTTAGTGCATAAACATTGGTTTTCTATTTTATCTATTTTTTGTTTATCATCATTTATTGGATTCTCGTTTGCAAACATGGATTTGAGTAGAGCAAGTATTCTTCCCAGGTTTTGTTCATCCAGTAGCTCGTGTAGTGTCTGCACATTTTGTCTCAACATGTCTTCAGCTGGAGTTATATTTATTTCATTATCTATTTTGTTTTGAAAATCTAAAAATTGTTTCTCAAGCTCTGTATCTATTAATTGGGTTGCTATGCTCATGCATATCTTTGGTAAAAGCTCGAGCATATAAAATTTTTCCGCTTGACTATCCCAATCTCTCATATTTTGTTGAACAAAAGCATTTTTCTCTTGTCGCAAATTTTGGATCATGTTTTCTTTTTCGGCTTTTGCTATAAATAGTTCTTGTTCTATCGCTAATATATTTTTATTGCACACATCATCAGCTAATTTATTTACTTCTTCGTTATATTTTTTCCTTGGTTCTGAATTATAGTTGTATGATGCGGCTATTGTTCTTGTTAGTTGCTTTCCTCCAAACATTTCTATACTTCTCATAGTCAGTGCTTTGCACTTAGCAAAATACTCTCTGGAAATAATATTATCGCTGATATCATTTCCAATAAATTGCACCACTTCAAAACTATTATTCATAGTTGCTGCTTCAAACATAGCGTCTGTTTTAAATGCGCATGAGGCAACTAATACAAATAACTTCGTTACATTTTTCACAAAAATTTTCATCTGGGTACATAGAACAATTCTATGCAAATAGAATATCAAACGATATAATTTTTTTTGAAAATTTATAACTTTTTATTGAAAACTTTGTTCTTAAATTTCCTATTTTTATAGGAATTCACAAAGATTTGCTCGATAATCCATTGAATTTTGCATACTACCCTCCAGCAAAACTCCCAAAATATTCGATCCCATTTACGTGATTTGACGCATTGTGTATGGCTTTTTACTGGCAATCTCGAAATCTTTGAGAATTACGTCATTTTGGCATATATTTTTCATATTAAGAAAATTATTGTGGAATTTATTACGAATGAGAACTTACATAATTTTTAGGATTGACGAATATATAAATAAAGAATACATCCTAACTTTTCATACAAAACGCGATTGAATTAGTAACAAAGTATTTTTGGGGCGCGATGTGGTATGCTTTTATTTTACCACATCGCGCCCCGAGGCCTGTCAAGGTACGCATACGCTCAGCAACCTTCGGTCACCGACCGCTGGTCGCTGACCTTGACAGGCGGGATACTCTTCGGCTGAAAATAATTTGCTTAGCCATAAAAAATATGTTAGAATGTTTATAGGAGGGTATTGATACCCGTGATTTATTTTGAGGTGTATAGAAATGTTTAAAAAGAAGTGTTTATTCGGGGGGGGCTAGGCTTAGGTAGTACTATAGCTATATTTGCTTCCATTTCGAGCGATGTTATAGCT
>Ga0256405_10010068_pt1 | contig 12646 bp, 16 predicted proteins | sample RumenRJG_02DNA_FD_189096 | JGI IMG/M metagenome (GOLD analysis project Ga0256405, IMG submission 189096) | Bovine rumen microbial communities from Lethbridge, Alberta, Canada - RJG_02 | ecosystem: Host-associated > Mammals > Digestive system > Stomach > Rumen | place: Canada: Alberta...
AGTTTGTCTGCGTCAGATACATGACTTCACCTCCTTTCCGCTTAAATTATACGGTAACAGCGGCCTTTCATCCCATGGCTGAAGCACATGGGTTTTCTCGGCCGTTTTTTATAACGAAAAAAAGCACTGTGTGCTGAGGTTCCTGTACGGCATCCATCCTCGCGCTTGAAGGTTGCATATCCAACCATTCGCACCGTTGATTTTTTCCGCCTGCGGCATTTTTCTTCATCAGCGCGATTCGTCCAGAAGCACCCCTGCACTGGACGATATCCTGTGCCCACTGGACGATGCGATGATGGACATTTCTGCGCCAATCCGCAGTTTTGTCCACTAGCGCAGGCGAATGAAATGCGCAGATTTGCGAAATTTTGCGGTTTTAAAACCTACAAACCTGCGAAGGCACATGGTTTTAGAAAAGCGGGTGGTGCTCTTTAAAAATAAAACGGGGCGTCAGGCCCCTAATCTAATTGCTTGCTAACATCTCTGCCGCCATACAGAATGCGGGAAACGAAAACAGTATCGTCTTTTGCGTAAACCGTGTAGAAAACCAGATATTTTCTAACAGGCAGGTAGCGAACACCCCGACTGTACCATGGTTCATCGCGATAGAGAGGATTGCGCTCCGGCATGGAATCGAGAGTATTTACTTTCTGAATGATTTCATTAATCAGCTTTTCAGCGGCTTCCGGGCAAGCAGCGTATAAGTAATATACGCATATATATTCTTCAGATCTTGCCTTGCCTGAAAGGTATAAACGACCTTCATCGTCCATGCATACTCTGCATTTCATTCTCGACATCAGCCGCAGAAACAACGCGCCCTGCAGCAATATCGTCAATGCCCTTCTGCATTTCTTCGTTAAATTGTTCTTTCGTTAAGGCACCAGCTGCGATTGGCTTGGTATCAGGGAGCGTCATGTCGAACGGAATACCTCTATGAAGAACAACCTGCTTCAAGAACATGCCAATAGCATTGGACATCGGTATCCCGAGCTGGGTTAGAATCATTTCTGCCTGTGCTTTTGTTTCCGGATCGACGCGAGTATAAACATTTGATGTTTTTGAATTGGCTCTTGTCATAGCTCAGCTCTCCTCCTAGCCAGTATATGCAAAACGCATGCGTTAAGCAATCTCATAGCAATCTAATCAACTTGCTTGACCAGAGTCCAGGATCGTGAAGATGGCTGATTCCGCCTTCTACGAAAAGGGCTTTTTCTTCGTTGGCAGTTCTGATGGTTGCACTCCCTTTGCCTTTGCATAAGCAATCAGCCCCGCCAGTCAGCTTTTGCTGTGCAGAGTGGACGATCTTTCATAAAAACAGGTCCGTTCATATGTGCCAAGCGCTCCCTGTACGCTTTCCAGTCAGAGGGGCAGAAATGCCCATACAATGGCAACGATCAGTCCCGGCAACATATTTGCGACCGAGATCTTATTGGGAAACAGAAGATTGACGCCGACGCAGGCAATCAGAATATTGCCCACATAGGAAAGATTGGCCATTGCGGCATCGGTCATTAAAGGCGCCGCAATCGATGCGAGAATCGTAACGGTTCCCTGCAGAATTCCGACCGGAATGGCGGAGAAGATGGCACCGGATCCAAGCGCTGCCGCCATGGCAAAGATGATGATGAAGTCAAGAATGGCCTTGGTAAAGAGGATGGTATGGTTGCCATAGATCCCGTCTTCAATGGATCCGATGATAGCCATTGCTCCGATACATACGGTCAGAGAAGCTGTCACAAAGGCGGTGACGAATCCGGAATTGTTGGCGTTGCCTGTCCTGTTGCGAAGCCATACGCCAAAGGAAACGAGTTTTCCCTCAATATCAAGCAGCTCTCCTACGACGGTTCCAATCAGTAGGGAAAAGATCATCATCATGGAGCCCTGCGTCGAAAGGACGCCGCTGTCGATCTTGAGCATCTGGGCCATGGCGCCGCCGACGCCAAGGAAGAACGTCATGACACCGCAGGTCCCCATGATGCCTTCCTGATTCTTTTTCGAAAGAAGCTTACCGCACAGGCGCCCCAGGATGCCTCCCAGGGCGATGGCGGCCATATTTACAATCGTACCTAAACCCGGCATATGTCCCATTCTAGCGCGTTTAGGAGATGGCTGTGGAAACGGGAAATGAGGAGCGAATTTGCGGCTGCCTGTGCCGTTTTTCACATGAGAATGCTATAGTAGGAAAGGTTCGAATGGAAGAGGAGAACAAACATGTCAAAACCTGTAGTACTGGTAGTAATGGATGGTGTCGGCTGGACGGATGTGGATCATGGCAATGCCGTGATGCATGCCTACAAGCCGCAGATTGATGAACTGATGACGAAGTGGCCGCATACAACAATCAAGGCAAGCGGTACCGCGGTAGGTCTGCCGAGTGATAAGGATATGGGCAACTCGGAAGTCGGCCATAACGCTCTTGGCTGCGGCCAGATCTATGCCCAGGGCGCGAAGCTCGTCAATGAGTCGATCGCTTCCGGTGCAATTTATCAGTCGGATGCGTGGAAGAAGGCGGTTGCCTATGCCAAGGAACACGACGGGAAGCTGCATTTCCTTGGCCTTCTGTCGGACGGTAATGTTCATTCCAATATTTCCCACCTCATTGCGATGATGGGTGAAGCGAAGAAGGAAGGGATCCATGAAGTCCGCGTCCACGCGCTGCTCGATGGCCGTGATGTTCCGGAGACGAGTGCACTTCAGTATGTCGATCAGCTTGAGGACACGATCAAGGGCCTCAACGATGATGCGTTCCACGCATGCATCGCTTCGGGAGGCGGACGTATGGTCATCACCATGGACCGCTACGAAGCTGACTGGTCGATGGTTGAGAAGGGCTGGCACATTCATGTGATGGGTGACGGTCGTCAGTTTGGTTCTGCTCGTGAGGCGATTGAGACGCTGCGCAAGGAAGGCGGCTATACGGATCAGTATCTGCCGGGCTTCGTGATTGCCAAGGACGGTAAGCCGGTCGGTACGATTGATGATGGTGATTCTGTCATCCTCTTCAACTTCCGCGGTGACCGTGCAGTTGAGATTTCCAAGGCCTTCGATTATATGGACAAGGGCTTTGACAAGTTCCCGATGCCGAAGAAGCCGAAGGTCTTCTACTGCGGCATGCTGCAGTATGACGGTGATCTGAAGCTGCCGGCAAACTTCCTGGTGGAACCGCCGCATATTGAGCATACGCTGTCGGAGTATCTGGTCAAGAAGGGCGTTAAGAGCTATGCCTGCTCGGAGACGCAGAAGTTCGGTCATATGACCTACTTCTGGAACGGCAACCGTTCCGAGAAGTTCTCGGAAGAGCTTGAGGACTGGGAAGAGGTACCGTCCGATATCATTCCGTTTGATCAGAAGCCGTGGATGAAGGCGACAGAAGTTACGGAGAAGATGATTTCTGCGATTGAGAGCGGGAAGTATCAGTTCCTGCGCTGCAACTATCCGAACGGTGATATGGTCGGCCATACGGGCAACTATGAGGCAACAATTATCGGTGTCGAAAGCGTCGACCTGAATCTGCGCCGTCTGATGGACGCATGCAAGAAGGCAGACTATGCGCTGATGGTGATGGCGGATCATGGCAACTCGGATGAGATGCTGGATGGCAAGGGCAATCCGAAGACGTCACACTCGCTGGCCCGTGTTCCGTTTGCCATTTACAACGGACCGGAAGGCGTTGAGATCAAGGATGGTGACTTTGGTCTCGCCAATGTTGCGGCTACAGTTGCGAAGCTGCTGGGCTTCAATGATGTGCCTGAGCAGTGGCTCGAATCGATCATTAAGTAAGCAGGACGCAGGAACAATCTGTGGGAAGGGGACTGTTGATGAGACAGTTCCTTTTTTATGAATACGATGGCAGCCTCATCATCCTGCTACAATCATGGCATGACTTTTGAACCAAAGGATGAGGAGCGCTGCGGCGTCATCTATACGATTGAGTTTGATAAGGACGGCAATCTGGTTCGCTGGGACAGTCGGCCGGTTTTAAATGCGGATCCGCATCATCTTCATGAAGGCAGTTCACGAAAAGCAGTCAGATTTCTGTTTTCAATTGCAAGCGTACTGGCTGTTGTGTTTTTGGTACTGAAATTTGGTGTAACGGTGCCGCTGGCGGTACGGATCATGGTGCTGGCCAGCGCCGTCGTCTTCTTTCTTTGCGGCATCATCATTTTGATTCGAACGATGAATGCGGATGGAAAATGGGAGAGCAGTCAGGAGTTTCTTTCCCACTGGATTATCGACGCCAGGAAACATAAAGGTTATAAGTACCATGACTGTCCAGGTTGTTATGTCATTGCGACATACCGTGATCCGCTCAATGATTTCGATGATCTGCTGCATTATGACAATGTCTATGTCGGCCAGTCGCTGACCGTGTATCAGCGGGTGTATAACCATTTCGCCGGCCGCGGCAATGGGAAGGTGTATGGGGATCTGAAATATGGCATGTATGCCTATGTACGCATCGTTCCCTGCAAACGCAAAGAGCTGAATACGATGGAGAAAAAACTGATTCACCTTTATCATGCGACGCATTCGTACAATATGACAAAGGGCGGTGCCTCGAACTGGAAATAGTTATGAGAAGCACAAAGCTTCAAAATCAACAAATTGTTGCCAAACAAAAGAATAAAAAAGGGATATAAAGATCAGGTCGCGATTACAAGCGGGATTATGGAGGAACACGATGAAGATTGGAATGATCGATGTTGGCGGCGGAATGCGCGGCGCCTTTGGCTGCGGCGTCATGGACCGGTGCCTGGATGATGGAATCATGGTGGATTATGGCATCGGCGTATCGGCAGGAAGCGCAAATCTCGTTACTTACTTTGCGCATCAGAAAGGACGCTGCCGCCAGTTTTATACTGATTTTGCCTTCCGCAAAGAGTACATGAGTTTTTCCAATATCCTTCATGGAAGAAGCTATTTGGACCTGGATTATATTTATGGAACATTGTCAAATTCCAACGGTGAATATCCACTGGACTTTGCCCGGGCAAAAGCGGAAAACAAAGAGTTTTATATTGTCGCCTGTAATGCCGTTACCGGTGCGCCGAAGTACTTTACGCTCGCTGACGGGATGGCTGCGGATCATTATGATGCTCTGAAGGCGTCCAGCTGCGTACCCATTGCGTCGAAACCGTTTGTGATTGATGGTGTTCCCTATGTGGATGGCAGTCTTGCGGATCCGATTCCGCTGGATAAGGCACTTGCGGATGGTTGCGACAAGGTGATTCTGATTCTGACGAAGCCGAAGGAACATATTACTCAGTCCACGGCCTACCGTCTCAGTGAGAAATGGCTCCGTCGCAAAGGCTATCCGAAGGCCGCGGAAGGTATGCATGAAAAGAGCGAGCGCTATAATACGGCGCTCGATAAGGCGATGCAGCTGGAGAAGGAGGGAAGGGTACTGATTGTCGCTCCCAGCTCCATCGAAGGCATGCAGACACTGAAGAAGGATCATGCAGCGATTGATAACCTGTATTGTCATGGATATGAGGAGGGAGAAACGGTGAAGCAGTTTCTTTCAAAGTGATGAATGATCAGGATACGAATGCTGAGACCATTGACCGCTGGTTCCCATCCTTTTTCAAACTGCCAGGTCAGGGAAGTGAAGCTGATCTTCCGGGAATGTTTTTGTATTCTTCGTAAAGACGGTATTTTCCTGGGGACTATGATCCTGGCATCCATCGTCTGCCTTTGATTCGTTAAAGAACCCGGATCAAAGAAAGCGACTGGAAAGAAGCGACAGCAGCATGCAGTTTTCACATATGCAGAGAAACAGATCGATGGGCAGTTGGAAGCCGGTTTCGTTTTGACAGATTTGTTTGAAGACTATAATGAGGATGGTAAGCTGGCAGAGTGTCATGTACTGTCTTTTATCGCTGCCAGAGCAGTGAAGCCACAGAAATAAAAAGAAAGTGAGAAACTGATCATGACAAATGAAAACGATATTTTGTGGGTGTTGAAAAGCCGCCGTTCTGTCCGCAAATATAGAACGGAGCCGGTGGCGGAAGATCTGCTGGATCGGATCGTTGAAGCGGGACTGTATGCGCCGACGGGGATGAACCGCCAGGCTGTCATCATCCTGAAGATTACGGATCAGGCAACGGTGCGTCAGCTTGGACACATCAACGGGACGATCATGGGGACAGGAAACGATGCATTCTATGGGGCTCCGGCAGTGCTGTGTGTGCTGGCAAGGAGAGATAATCCAACCGGTCTTTATGATGGGTGCGCCGTTATTACGAATATGCTCAATGAGGCAGAATCTCTTGGCCTTGGCTCCTGCTGGATCCACCGTGGGAAAGAGCAGTTTGAGACAGAAGAAGGAAAGAGTATTCTGAAGCGTGCTGGCATCGATCCGGATACCTATATTGGCATTGATAATGTAATTGTCGGATATCAGGATGGTGAAAAAATGACAGCACCGGCAAGGAAAGAAAACCGTGTCTACTCCATTCCGGCGGCCGGAAAATAGCGATTCTTCAATTGTTGAAATACTTTCTGTATCCTCTATACTAAAGATGGAAAAAGGGTCACCAGTGACGGCTGCCCTTTCCAGTTTGCTAAAATGACTGCTAACTTTCAAGGGCTAGGCGGTCATTTTTTTGAACCACGTCCAACCCGATAACCAAGGCTGAACGCAGAGAGAACGTTTCCAATCAGTGAAACAATCAGACCCATTTCATCAATTGTCATTGGATACCTCCTTACCGGAAATTCAATAAGGGAGGCCCGGTACAATGTTCTAACCTTCCTGATGCCTTATACTGCACACCGGAAGGACAGCCGCCACCGTATAGTGACCGATGCAGAGATTTCTCTCCACACTAATTACTTAGACGGAGGAATCGAAAGTTCCCAAAAAGGTCCTGTGAGCTATTGGGACAATTCGGCTCATTCGTCAATTGAAATTATCTCTATATCATTTATACTAAAGCTGGAAAAAGGGTCACCAGTGACGGCTGCCCTTTCCGGTAAGCTATGATGACCGCTAACTTTCAAGTGCTAGGCGGTCATTTTTTTGAACCACGTCCAACCCGATAACCTAGGCTGAACGCAGAGAGAATGATTCCAATCAATGAAACAATCAGACCCATTTCCTCAATTGTCATTGGATACCTCCTTACCGGAAATTCAATAAGGGAGGCCCGGTACAATGTTCTCACCTCCCTGATGCCTTATACTGCACACCGGAAGGACAGCCGCCACCGTATAGTGACCGATGTAGAGATTTCTCTCCACACTTATTACTTAGACGGAGAAATCGAAAGTTCCCAATTCGTTATTATTGATGAGGTTAAATACGTGATGATGAAAATACTGTTTGTATGCCACGGCACGACCTGCCACAATATGCGAAAACCCTTGTAAATAAAGGATTTCTGAGACTTCAACCTTCAAAAAAACCAACATTTTACCAACATTGAAAACGGGTTTTTAGGCTTGGTAAATGACATATTTACCAACAATCGAACAACAACAGCACAACGTAAGTTGGCATAAGATGGCATAACGTAGTATGAATAAGAAAACCAAGAAGATTTTATTTATATGCTGGGGGAGCATAGGTAACAATATGCCAAGAACAGCATAAACTATAGGTTTTCCGACACTACGAGCAGCAATTTTACCAACAAAAAACCAATGTTGAGCCATTTGTATTGATAGGAAAACGATTTTCTCGTTTTTGAGGATGTTACTGAGGTAGCATCCTTTTTTGTTACTCAAAAAAGGAGGAAAAGCATGGGCACATTCAGAGTACATAAAACCAAGGATTATACGGTGATGTCGAATCATCACTTCAGAAATAAAGAAATGACATTAAAGGCTAAGGGATTGCTCTCGCAGATGCTTTCCTTGCCTGATGACTGGAATTATACGATTGAGGGATTAGCTTCTATCAACAAAGAAGGTGTTGATTGTATAAGCGATACGCTAACAGAGCTTGAGAAGTTTGGCTATGTTACAAGGAAAAGGATCAGAGATGAAAAAGGCAGGCTCAGAGGTACAGAATATGATATCTATGAAGAACCTATCCGGGAAAACCTAATCTTGGATAATCCAGTCTTGGAAAAACCTGAACAGGAAAAACCCGGACTATTAAATACTAATAAACAAATTACTGAAGAAGAAAATATTGATTACATAAATAACTCATCCAATCCTATCCCATCCTTAGAGTCCTTCCCGTGTGAAAGTGGAAATGTGGACAACACTAAAACAGGAAGGGAAAGGAAAGGACAGAAAATCAATAATTATGATTTATGGGAAAGGCAAATTAAAACCAACATCGACTATGAATCCTTGAAGATCAATTATCCATACGAGCTTCAACTCATCGATGAGATTGTTGCAATCATGGTTGAGACAGTCATGTCCAATAGAGCGCTGATCCGGATAGCAGGAGATGATTATCCGTTTTCTGTGGTCAAAGAGAAGTTCTTGCAGATTGACTATAGCCATATGCAATTCATCATCGATTGCTTTAACGAAGGAGCTAGAAATACGGAGATCAAGAATATCAAGCAGTACATGAAAGCTGTAATTTTCAATGCTCCAACAACGATTGATAGCTATTATACTGCGAAAGTACGCCATGATATGCCGTGGCTGGGGCAAAAATAGGATGAACAGTGATGTTATTTAGAGTATAATGATTCCTGATACGCTTAGGAAATGATATAATAAATTATATATGGATGGTGCAGAAACAAGAAAGCGAAAAGCAATGATTTGTTCTATAGTGGCTATTGGGATACTAGGAGTATCTCAAGTAGCCGCACAGTTAATAGCAAGTCTTCTTGAGATGATCGGTGTTCCTGCTGGTGTTTGCAACATATTGGCTGGAATTCTATACATAGCTGGAACACTTCTGATTGCAAAATATATCTTTGAAAGATTGTTTCATTTTGATTTATCTGAGCTGGGTATAAGCAAATTTTCATTAAAATGGAAATGGATAATTATTTCTATCCTTTTACCAATTGCAGTAATAGCTGCATATGTTCTATTTATCCCGGGCGAATGGGTGTCTTCAGATCTAAGCGTTAAGCAGAAATTTGAATTGCTTTCAGCAGGAATCTTTTACATTGGATTTGGCGCAGGCTTTGTAGAAGAGATTATATTTAGAGGCGCGATATTCCATTTATTAAAAAAGGCGTGGAATATCAAAATTGCGGTTCTTGTTCCTTCTATACTGTTTGGTATTCTTCACATACTTGGAATGCAATTCTCGTTGGGAAGTTCTATTCTTGTAATACTTGCCGGAACAGCTGTAGGTATCATGTTTTCTATGATAACAATTGAAAGTGGTTCAGTATGGTGTAGTGGTCTGGTTCATGCAATGTGGAATGCCATCATTAGTGGTGGAGGACTCACAATTGCTGGACAGCCTGAAGAATCATCTATTGTAACGTATGTGTTAAAGACGAATGCTTTTGCCATATCGGGTGGAGAATTTGGAATCGAGTCATCCATTATTTCGTTGATGGGGTATGTTGTAGTCGCACTACTGGCACTACTGACGATAAAGAGAAGGGGCTCAATAAACTCATAAACAGCAAAGGCATCCATTAGACAAACATTTTGGAGTAGTGAAATTCACTGCTCTTTTTTATTGCAAGAAAGGGGAACTTATGCAGGAAGATAATGAAAACAACACTATAGGACATCGTATTGAAATAGCACGTGAGTATCGAAAGATGTCTAAAACTGAACTTGGTATAGCTTTGGGATTCACACCGAAAAGTGCTTATAGACGAGTCTTAAGCTATGAAAAGGGAGAACGTGTTCCAAAAGAATTTACTCTCCAAAGGATCGCAAAGACTCTTATGATTGATGCTTATTGGTTTGGCTTGCCTGATGAAGTTCAAATAGATAATGTATTCTGCTTTGAAGACGGAGCAGATTCAGAAAGAAAGAAGAGTATCAAAGAAAGACTGATTGTTGAGAAGGAAATCTATAGCAATCTCTATAAGCTTACAGATGATGAACTTCAAAAAGTCATAGATATGATTCACGCCAACGGAAAGGAGGAAATCTTATGCAAGAAGATGTTGAACAGAGAACGATAGCTTTATCGGTTAGAACAGCACGCATGACATCCATCGTGCTTCAACAAGCTCTAAGAAGGTTTCTGGATTCTCAGAAGCATAAATCTAAAGAGCTGCCGCATGGTAAACAGACTCTAAAGGATTTGATGAAGCAGAATACGGGTGTCTCCAGCCTTGAAGTCAATTATGACAATATCAAAGACTTTGAAGTTACAGCGAAGAAGTATGGAATCGACTTTGCTCTTAAGAAAGACGCAATGGAGAATCCACCAAGATATATTGTCTTCTTCAAAGGCAGAGATGCTGATGTGATGACACAAGCATTCAAGGAGTACACCGCTAAGAGCTTAAACAAAGAGAAGAAGCCTTCTATCAAAAAGACGCTTGCTGCTCTTAAGGAACAAGCCGAGAAGGTTGTTCCGCATAAAGAGAAAGTCAAAGTGAAAGAGCGAGGTATGGAATTATGAGTGATTTGAAAAAACAGTTGATCCTCAATTCTCCATATCTGATATTCGTTTATATCTTTGATAAGCTTTCGCAATCATTCAGAATCATCAATGGAGACATGCTGCCGTTTTTCTTCTTTGCGATGTATGAGAAGAATGGAATGCCATTAGAAGTTTGCAAACTATTTTCAAAAGTTGCATAGAAAACACTTGGAATTCCAGTTGTTCCAAGAAATCCTATCAGAATACCCACATAAGCAAGAAGAAATGATGCTTTAGAATCAAAATTGCTTATCCACGTATTCACTTCGGAAAGTCTATATTTTGCGTTTTCCAATTTCCTTCCAATATCTTTTATCATAATGACTCCAGCTTACACAAAATCCTTCAAGGACTTCAATTCCTTAACCACTTCGTATTTGATATCCGTATCGATAACTTCAAAGTGTTTTCTTCCACAGAATATCTTCTTCTGTTCTGTTCCCTTCAAATCTGCAACCACATCTGTTCCTTTTGTTTCAGCAACAAAGTAAAGTTTCTCTCCAGCATCGGTGTTTAATACGACAGCCCAGTCTGGATTATAACTTCCGATTGGCGTGTCAATCTTGAATGCTGCCGGGATCTTAGCATACAGAAGAACATCTTCATCAAACTCTGCATCTTCAGCAAGGCTAAGACGAAAGAAGAGCTGGATTAGTGTCCAGCTCATTTGCAATTCTCGTTATACCATTTTTCCATACTTGTTATTATTGCACTTGATAAACTTGGTGTTAATCATGTGCTTTAGATAAGAGCAATAGAGAACCGTGCAGCAGAAATCAAAAGGAAGAACAAGAAACGTTGGGAGAATGAATACTATTTTGAGGATTTGTCACCGTATGACCAAGAAAGGATTCAGATGGTGGAGGAATTCTTCGAAGAGGAACCAACGTATTACTTGGTTGGGGGACAAGTTGTTCCGCAGTTCGTTCTGCATAAAGCGATAGAAAGTCTTCCTGAGAACGGACGCACTGTCGTCAATCTTTATTACTTTGATAATCTTTCTGACCATGAGATTTCGCAAAAGCTCAATGTGCCAAGGAGGAGCATCAATCACAGAAGAAACAGTGCGCTCGAAAAAATCAAAAAATATTTGGAGGAACACAAGCATGACAGAGATGAGTAATGACTCCAAGGAAAGAGGCTTACTTCCATTCGATGTCATCGTGGCTGCAAATGCCGGTGATCCAGAGGCGATGCTGAAAGTGATTAAGCATTACGAAAGCTTCATGCTCTATCAAGCAAGAAGACTATTCGTGAAGCCAAATGGGGAATCCATGCACAATCCGGAAAAACGGAACGGCTGTTCCGCTTCATCGGTGCGCCGTTCCGCTTTAGCGGAACGCTAGTTAAAGAGACGGGTTCCGCATATTCTTGCCATTAAATTGTAGTCTGAATGCTCTGTTGACCAATCGGTCCAGACAGGCATCTGCGTAAGTGTTGTCCTTGAACAGCTCATACCATGAGGAGACTGGAAGCTGCGATATCACAATAATGGATTTTCTTCCTTCTCTGGCGTCTATCAGTTCAAAGAGATTTCTGCACTTATCTGGATCGAGGTCCATGAGTCCAAAGTCGTCCAGCACAACCAGATCCAGCTTTACTAGTTTGGATATGTATTCCAGGTGAGTCTTCTCAAGATCCGCCTTTTCAAGTTCGTATATGAGCGTGCTGGTTTTACTATAGCGAACGGTCTTGAACTGTCGTAACGCACATATGCACAACGCATTGGCAATGTATGATTTACCGCTGCCGGAGGCCCCTGTAACGAGAAGGTTTCTTCCTTCCTCAATCCAGGAACACTTGGACAGGCGTTCAATGGTATCGGTATCCAGCTGACGGGCGGGATCATAAATAGCGTCGTCAAGGTCAGCTTCAGGATATCGGAGAGTGGCTTTCTTGATGAAGCGGTTGAGCTTCTTGTTATATCTAAGATTCCACTCAGCGTTGATAATGCCGTTCAAGCGTTCATCAAATGAAACAAGGTCGTGATTAGGGTCATTATTCTGACGCTCAAGTTCATCAGCCATGCCCGATAGCTTCATGTGTCTTAACTTCATGCAAAGCTCTTCAGTACTTTCAAGAATTCTGCGGTCGGTCATTTGT
>Ga0256405_10010069_pt1 | contig 12646 bp, 15 predicted proteins | sample RumenRJG_02DNA_FD_189096 | JGI IMG/M metagenome (GOLD analysis project Ga0256405, IMG submission 189096) | Bovine rumen microbial communities from Lethbridge, Alberta, Canada - RJG_02 | ecosystem: Host-associated > Mammals > Digestive system > Stomach > Rumen | place: Canada: Alberta...
GGTTTTTAGTTCTCCAATGGTATATGGTCTGTCAAATCTAAAAATAACACTATGATCTCTAGTTTTATTATCTAAATCATAAGTATTTGTAAGTCTAACTGCCTCTGCACTACCACAAAGTGTGCCTGTTTCTTGTGTGGCATTAAAATACAAAAGATTATCTTGATCTACATTTCCAATCAATGCAAAATCCGAGTCTTCTTCGAAATCCCAGGTTGGAACTGTAAAACCAATACTATTACTGGTATTTAATGTATCATCATATACCCATGTGGCATATGCAGCGCCACAAGACATTCCCGCAATAATAACACAAAGTATAACTACAATAAAGGCTATTTTAAACTTGTTCATATATTATACCTCCAAGTCTATCAAGCCTTTGATTATTAAGCTTTTGTATTTTGCGTAGAACAACATCTGAGCTAATGATAATGCCAAGCACACAAATCAAACACCAGATACCAAAATAGGACTGAGCGAATAAGATGAAATTGCCAATAACTGGTATTTTCTTTCCAGTATAATGATACAAAATCTTATCTGCTGAAACTAGCGTTTGATCTTGTGATGGATTGTTATCACCTCTAAAAATATAGTATGTTTGTACTAAATGTCCTTCACTATCTACTACATCCTCTGTGCCAACCAATCTATGAGTTATAATAACATTATTGTAAGAATATGCGTATACTTCGCCTACTTTAAGTTCATTGTTGGTTTTTTCAAAAAAGCATATATCACCAACACCAAATTGCAGATCTTTATTATATCCCTGTTCTTCATATTTTTCCGCAAGACCATTGTCATAATAGCCTGACATAGATCCAGACTTTATAACTAATGTCGTGTTGCCGTTGATAGAAAAACTATTATTATTGGATTTAAAAACAATACCTGTAATAAATAGACCAAATAAAGCTATTATTAATACAAAAACCATAGTGTAGCCAATTGCCTTGACTACAACTTTTTTGTGTTTGTTATTATATAGCTCGTTGCACAGCTCCATATCGTGCTTGCCTTGTTCTAGTTCCGCCTTATATTTTTTAATACAAGATGAATACCAAAGCCAGGCCAAGCCGAATATGGTTCCTGCTAGTATTGCAACTACGACTATTGTGATAATCGTAATTGAACTCATTGACTACCTCTTATGCTGCTGTTACAGATTTAACACTGAAAGTAAATGTAATTGTAATATTGATTGCATTTACTTCTGTTTGTAATGCATTAACTTGTGCTACACTATTTGGAACTTGTTTATATGATAATGCTGGTAATGTATATAAATATTCAACATTTGCATCTTTACTTGTAGATTCAACATCTGCGTTTAAAGTTGCAAAAGATGCAATATTGATCCAAGTAGTTGATTCTGGTGCACCTGTAACAGATGAAGTAAATGTTCCAGTATATTTTGTGAAATCAACGAAATCGTTATCATCTTCATTTACTGAACCAATTAGGTTTACTTGTGTAATTTGATTGCTTCCATCAGCAGTTGTTGACCAATAGATGCCATTTGCTGCTTGTGAAGAACAAATGATATAAAGATTTGTAACATCTGCGGTTCCTTCAGCATTTTTTACTTCAACGCTTTGAGCTTCAATAGCTGCAGCTACATTGCCTGAAATAGCAGCGCTATCATTTACAGAATTTGTAAATGTGAAAGTTGCAAAACCAACTCCAACAAGAGCTACAATAGCAACTAATGTAATAATAACAATTTTACCTTTTAAATTCATTTTTGTTTCTCCTTATAAAAAATATCTTATATTTTATATACTTATGTGTTCGTTGCTCTTTTATTATTCTTCGAATTTACTTGCACTTAAGGGCAAAAACGCGAAGATTTTCATCGCACAAGTCCTATCATAGCATCCAAAGTGCAACAAAGTTGCCACAAAAATACTGTTTAAAAGTCAAAATTTGTAAAAATGTCATGTTTTTTGCGAAAACATAAAAAAATAGAGGTCTTTTGGACCCCTATTCTTTATTATGTTAAGTAAACCATTAAAATATTATGCGAGTACAACTCCTTCCATACTGTATCTAATGGTATAACTTTCAAACGTACAATAACACATTCGAGGACATTGATATGTCCACGAATATGAGGTTACTAGCTCCGAAAACGTCATACCATCACAAGCCATATATTTGTATTGATCGCTTGTACTCTTTGTATAACCGGTGGACGCTACTACAACCACGTGAAACTTAACATTCAAAGAAACATCTAATCTTTTTATTGTTACTCCATTTTTTGGAACAACTTTTATTTTGAATGGCATTCGAGCATCGTCACGTCGTTCACCATAGTGTATTTTACTACCATCAGAACGACAAACATCACCGCATTCAACTTGAATAGAAAAATAATCTTCGTAATTGGAAGAATTAACGCTTATTTCTTTTTTATCTTGCGATGTTGAACATGCTGTCAAAACAAATAATAAACACATTATTAACAAAAAAAATATAAGTTTTTTCATATTTTTAACCCTTCCTATCTTATATGCCATAATAAATATATCTCAATTCTATCCGCATAGAAACATACTGTCAACATAACACTTTTCAGTAATAAACATATTATATTTTTATTAATCAAAGATTAATAACTTCTTTAAAATTGTCAAATTTGACAATCCTCTTCCTTAAAATCGTCTCTTAAACTCATTTTTTATGTCAATTTTAACAACAAAATATAAAAAAGCAGGAGAAAAACCATCTCCCACTTTTCAATAATATCGTAAATAAATAATATGAAATATTATTTAAAATATCTGTCTAAGAGACCTTTTAATGCTTTACCATGTCTTGCTTCATCTCTTGCCATCTCATGGACTGTATCATGGATTGCATCTAATCCTTCTTCCTTTGCTCTCTTTGCTAAATCTGTCTTGCCTTTTGTTGCACCATTCTCTGCTGCTACTCTCATTTCTAGATTCTTCTTTGTTGAATCTGTTACTACTTCACCAAGTAATTCTGCAAATTTTGCTGCATGCTCTGCTTCTTCAAAAGCTGCTTTTTCCCAGTATAATCCAATCTCTGGATATCCTTCTCTATATGCAACTCTTGCCATTGCTAAATACATACCTACTTCTGTACATTCTCCAGTAAAATTATCCTTTAATCCTTGATAAATGTCTGCTGGTACACCTTTTGCAATACCAACTACATGTTCTGCTGCCCATGTCATCTCTGTTGATTCTTCTTTATAGAAGTTTGTTCCTGGTGTTTTACATTGTGGACATTGCGCTGGTGGCTCATCACCTTCATGAACGTATCCACATACTTTACATACCCATTTTGCCATTTTTGTATCTCCTTTATCTATAATTTTTTCTTCTTTCTTTATTTCTGCCGTTACTGGCTTGCTTTCTTGTTTTTCAAAATCTGCTGCCCCATGTTTACATATTGGACAAACAAAATCTTTTGGAAGTGGTCCTTTGTGTACATATCCACAAACCTTACATACCCAAACCTCCTCTTCACTCTTTATAACTTGTGGTTTTGGTTTAATGTTGGATTGATAATATGAATATGTTACAGCTTCACCATCTTTGATCTCTTTTGTTCCTTTGCTCTCTACAACGAACATAATGTGTGAATTCATGTCTATTTCATCCACAACATCATATTCAAAGAAACCAATTACGCCTTCTGTAGGGACTTTAATTCCACATTCGCTTGTTTCATAAGTTTTCCCTTGTAATTTATCGCAATCGCGTCCAGAACGCATTCCATAGTCTTTAAAGACGTCGAAAGGTGCTTCTTGAGATAAAATTGCAACACAACACTTCTTTGTTTTAGAAATAATTTGTGTTGTTAAATTGGCTTTATTTAGTGTAACACTAAATCTTTCTGGATTTGAGGACTGTTGCATGAGTGTATTACAGACACATACATTGTCCTTATCTCCATCCTTAGAACACACTAAAAATAAGCCATATGTGATTTTAAATAATAGGTTCATTTTTCACCTCACTATCAATAATACAATTCTACACTAAAACAGGATAAATTAAAAGAGTGATTTTTCTGCAAAAGAAAAATGGCGGCAGGATTTCTCCTTTCCGCCACTTTAATCGCATTAAAATCTAATAATTTAATTATTTGATTTCGACTGTTGCGCCAGCTTCCTTTAATTCTGCTGCTAACTTTTCTGCATCTGCCTTTGCAATGCCTTCTCTGATAGCTTTTGGAGCTGCTTCTACAACTGCTTTTGCTTCCATTAATGATAAGTCTGTTGCTGCCTTTACAACTTTGATAACTGCAACTTTCTTGGATGCATCTGCGAGTCCTGTTAAAACTACGTCAAATTCTGTCTTTTCTTCTTCTGCTGCTGCTGGAGCTGCACCACCTGCAACTGGAGCTGCTGCTACTGCTACTGGAGCTGCTGCGCTTACACCGAATTCTTCTTCGATTGCTTTTACTAATTGATTGAGTTCGACAACTGTCATACCCTTGATTTCTTCTAACATTTTATTGATATCTGCCATTTTTAGATTCCTCCAAATAATTTTTTCCTAATAATTTTTTATGCTTTTTGTTCTGCCACTTTTCCAAGTGCGATTGCTAGACCTGCTACGATTGAGTTCAATGAACCTGCAAGTCCTGTGATAGGTGCTTGTAATGCACCAAGTAACATAGCAAGAATAACTTCTCTTGATGGTAAATCTGCTAATTGTTTTACACCCTTTGCATCAATGTAGCTACCTTCTAATAATCCACACTTAACTTCCATCTTCTTTAATTCTTTGATTTTGTCTGAAAGAACTTTAGCTGGAGCTGCTGGATCTGTAGTAGATAATGCAATAGCTGTAGGGCCATTTAATGCCTCATCAAAATCTGTATATCCCAACTCGTTGAATGCACGTTTTGCTAAACGGTTCTTATATACTGTGTAGTCAACACCTGCAGCTCTCATAGCTCTACGAAGATCTGTGTCTTGTGCAACTGTTAAACCGGCATAGTTAATAAGAATAACGCTCTTAGCACTTTCAATCTTGGATTTGATTTCCTCGACTTGTGCAGCTTTCATCTTAATAATTTCTTGAGATGCCATTATTTGCCTCCTGTATAAAAATTTGACGTCGCTTCCGAATAGAGAAACGACGCCTAATCTAAAAATAATAAACTATTTAAATGATTGTGTGTCATCCCTCGGTAAGCACGCTACTGCGAATTACGTCTTTCGACACTTACTGTCTTCGGAATATTTTGCTTGGTTATTGTAAATAACCTAATTGGTGTTTGTCAACCAAAATTAATCGATTGACAAACTTTTTATATTAGTTTTGTTGTACCTTGGTTGTTACCTTGATACTTGGACCCATAGTTGAGGTTACATAGATTGATTTTAAATATGTTCCCTTTGCAGCTACTGGTTTTGCTTTGATGATAGCTTCCATTAATGCTTGGTAGTTTTCTGTTAACTTTTCTACACCGAAAGATTTCTTTCCGATGATGACGTGTACGATAGCTTGTTTGTCTACTCTGTACTCAACTTTACCAGCTTTAATTTCTTTGATAGCTTTTTCAAAGTCCATAGAAACTGTACCCGATTTTGGTGATGGCATTAAGCCCTTTGGACCTAAAACTTTACCTAATCTACCAACTTGACCCATCATGTCTGGTGTTGTTACGATTACATCGTAATCGAACCAGTTTTCAGTTTGGATCTTTTGTACCATTTCTTCGGATCCTGCAAAGTCTGCACCAGCTGCAAGAGCTGCGTCAACCTTGTCACCCTTAACGATTGCTAAAACTCTTAATGATTTACCAGTTCCATTTGGAAGAACTACTACACCACGAACTTGTTGGTCTGCGTGTCTTGGATCAACACCTAAACGTGCGTGTACTTCGATAGTTTCATCAAAGTTGCATTTTGCTGTTTCAATTGCAAGTGCTAATGCATCTGCTACTTCGTATACTTTTCCAGCTTCGATTAATTTAGCTGATTCTACATATTTCTTTCCGCGTTTCATAATTAATCCTCCACTGTGATGCCCATACTACGAGCTGTGCCTGCGATCATGCTCATTGCAGCTTCTAATGAACCTGCGTTAAGATCTGGCATTTTAATCTTTGCAATTTCTTCAACTTGTGCTTTTGTGATCTTTCCAACTTTTTGCTTATTTGGAACACCAGATGCTTTTTCTAATCCAGCTGCCTTTAAGATTAATACTGGCGCTGGTGGTGTCTTCATAATGAAAGTAAAGGAGTGATCTTGATAAATTGTAATGATAACTGGAATAATCATTCCTACTTGCTTTTCTGTCTTTGCGTTAAAATCTTTAACGAAAGCAGCAATATTGATACCTTGAGGTCCTAAAGATGAACCTACTGGTGGTCCTGGGGTAGCCTTTCCCGCAGGTAACTGTAGTTTTACTACAGCTGTTATCTTTTTAGCCATATTCTACCTCCTAATGACTAACGGCGGTCTTCCGGGCGTTATACGTCCTCCCGCTTGTTATTTGACTTTCTCAACGTTTGAGAACTCAACTTCAACCGGAGTTAATCTTCCGAACATTGGAACTGTAACTTTGACTTTTTCACGATCTGCATGAATTTCATCAACTGTTCCAACAAATCCGGCAAGTGCTCCAGAAATGATTTCGACGTTGTCTCCGACTTTAATGTTAAAGTCTTCAATTTTGATAGCTTCTAATCCGTTCTTCTTAACCTCTTCTGGGGTTAGTGGCATTGGTCTGCCTTGTGGACCTACGAAGCCTGTTACTCCATTTGTAGATGTGACATAGTACCAAACTTGGTTGCTATATATCATCTTAATAAAAACGTATGATGGGTAAATATTCTTTAATACTACCTTACGCTTTCCATCTTCCTTCTCAACGATTTCTTCTCTTTTCAAAACCTTGATGTCGAAAATTTGGTCTTGTAAACCATTGTTTTCAATCATGTTTCTAAGGCTTTCTTCGACAACATCTTCGTGTCCAGTGTAAGTATGGATTATATACCATAATGGTTGATCTGAATGTTTCATCATATTTCCCCTCCTGGATTTATCTTATGAGATAAATAATGTTGCCCATTTACCATTAATTAACAAGCTTAATAATCCTGCTAATACATAGTCAATTGCGAATAAGAGAATAAAGAATACTACAACAACTATAACAACAACTGCTGTGTTTTTAGAAACATCTTTTGCAGTTGGCCATGTGACCTTCTTTAACTCGGAGAATAATTCCTTGAACCATTTTCCAATAGCCTTGAAGAATCCTCTCTTCTTTTTGCCTTGTTGTGCTTGAGTAGGAGTTTTCTTTGCCTTAGCTTTTGGTGCGTTTGTATTGTCTTCTACGTTGACAGCAGCAACTTCTTGAGTTTCGGTTGCTTCTACTTCTTGTGTGTTGACTTCTTTAGCACTTACGCTTTGAGCTTGGTTTTTCTTAGCCATGATACCCTCCTGGGTTTAGATTACTTAGTTTCTTTGTGTATTGTATGCTTCTTGCAGAATGGACAGTATTTTTGAACTTCAATACGGTCTGGATTCTTTTGTTTGTTTTTGGAAGTCATATAATTACGTTGCTTACATTCTTGGCAAGCAAGTGTAATCTTTATTCTTGTTTCTTTGGATTTGGATGCCATTTTGCACCTCCCTTTGTTTTGTTACATTTTTTGTTCTTCACACACATAACCCCGTGCGAGGTTTTAATTTCCTCGCACAAAGGTCTGTTTTATTATTTTTGAAAGAACACTAACTTATTATTCGATGATTGATGTAACAACACCGGAACCAACAGTTCTACCACCTTCACGAATAGCGAAACGAAGTCCTTCTTCGATAGCGATAGGTGTGATTAATTTGATTGTCATCTTGGTGTTGTCGCCTGGTCTTACAACTTCAACTCCTGCTGGAAGTGAGATTGTACCTGTAACGTCTGTTGTTCTGAAGTAGAATTGTGGTCTGTATCCGTTTAAGAATGGAGTATGACGGCCACCTTCTTCTTTCTTAAGAACGTAAACTTGTCCTTCGAAGTGTGTGTGTGGATGAATTGTGCCTGGTTTTGCTAAAACTTGTCCACGTTCGATTTCATCACGGTTAATACCTCTTAAGAGAACACCGATGTTATCTCCACCTTGTGCGAAGTCAAGGAGCTTACGGAACATTTCGATACCTGTTGCAACTGTTTCTTTCTTTTCTTCAGAGAGACCAACGATTTCAACTTTGTCGTTGAGCTTTAAGATACCTCTTTCTACTCTACCTGTAGCAACTGTTCCACGACCTGTGATTGTGAAGACGTCTTCTACTGGCATTAAGAATGGCTTATCTGTATCACGAACTGGATCTGGGAAGTATGAATCACATGCATCTAATAATTTTTGAATTGGTTCGAATGCTGGATTGTCCCAATCTCCTGCTAAACCTGCTTCCATAGCCTTTAATGCAGAACCTCTGATGATTGGTGTGTCTGCGCCTGGGAATTGGTATTCGCTTAATAAGTCTCTTACTTCTTCTTCAACTAAGTCAAGAAGGTCTGGATCGTCCATTTGGTCTGTTTTGTTTAAGAAAACGATGATGTATGGAACACCTACTTGTCTTGCTAATAAGATGTGCTCACGTGTTTGTGGCATTGGACCATCTGTTGCTGCTACGACTAAGATAGCTCCGTCCATTTGTGCAGCACCTGTGATCATGTTCTTAACATAGTCAGCGTGTCCTGGGCAGTCTACGTGTGCGTAGTGTCTTGATTCTGTTTGGTACTCAACGTGTGCTGTGTTGATTGTGATTCCTCTTGCTTTCTCTTCTGGGGCTTTATCGATTTGATCATATTTCATTTCTTGAGCAAGTCCCTTGTGTGCGCAATACATTGTGATTGCTGCAGTAAGAGTGGTTTTACCATGGTCAACGTGTCCGATTGTACCAATGTTAATGTGTGTTTTGTTTCTTTCAAACTTAGCTTTTGCCATAATCTTTTCAACTCCTTTTTTTAAATTGAAATTTTTGTTTTTTATTTATATATAATGCGTGTGCATATATATTCTTTTGTGTTGTTGCGCGTATACGCTTAATAATAGTAGTTCAATATCTTGTCTGATATTGCCTTTGGAACCTGTGCATAATGATCAAACAACATTGTGAAGGTTCCCCTTCCTTGAGTGATTGTTCTTAAATCTTTTGAATATCCGAACATCTCACCCAATGGAGCATATGCATCTATGACATATACATCGTTTCTGATTTCCTGTCCTTTAACAGTTCCTCTCTTTGAAGTAATGTGGCTTAATATTCCGCCTACATACTCTTGTGGTGCAAATATCTCTACATGCATAATAGGTTCTAGCAATACTGGTTTAGCGGCCTCTGCAGCTTTCTTGAATGCAAGTGATCCACAGATTTCGAATGCATTTTCAGATGAGTCTACCTCGTGAGTACTACCATCTAAAACTGTAATCTTGAAATCTACTGCTTCGTATCCAGCTAAGATACCAGATTTTGCTGCATCCTGAATTCCCTTGTCCAAAGCCTTCATAAATTCCTTTGGAATTACTCCGCCCTTAGTTTGATCTTCGAAGACATATCCGCCATCTGGATTTGGTTCAATTGTTAATACGCAATGTGCATATTGACCCTTGCCACCTGTTTGACGAACAAATCTTTCTTCCGCTTGTGCTTTTGTAGTGACTGTCTCACGGTAACTTACCTGTGGCTTACCTACATTAGCTTCAACGTGGAATTCACGGAACATACGGTCTACTATAATTTCAAGGTGCAACTCTCCCATTCCAGCGATGATGATTTGTCCAGTTTCCTTGTCTGTATAAGACTTGAATGTTGGATCCTCTTCGCTTAAACGTTGGATTGCTGTGACCATACGTTCTTGGGAAGCTTTTGATTTTGGTTCGATAGCAACTTTGATGACAGGCTCAGGGAACTCTATGTTTTCTAGAATTATCTGATGTGACCTATCACAAAGCGTATCGCCCGTTGTTGATTTTTTCAAACCAACGATTGCTATGATCTCACCGGCTCCAGCCTCTTCAATGTCTATTCTTTCGTCTGAGAACATACGAACTATACGTCCAATACGCTCATTCTCATTTTTTCCAACATTGAATACCAAATCTCCAACTTTTAATTTGCCAGAATAAATTCTTACAAACTCTAGTTTTCCGATAAATGGATCTGCTACAACCTTGAATACCAACCCACTGAATGGTTCTGATTCGCTTGCTTTTCTGATTTCCTCTTTATCTGTTCTTGGATTCTTTCCTACTGTTGGTGGGATATCCAATGGAGATGGAAGGAAGTCTACGATAGCATCTAGCAATTCTTGTATACCCTTGTTCTTAAATGAGCTTCCACAAAGAACTGGGTTGATCTTCATTCCTATTGTACCCTTACGGATTGCGGCTTTGATTTCATCTGCTGTGATGCTATCTGCCTCTTCCATAATGAGTTTCTCGGCTATATCATCGCTGAATTCCGAGATTTGATCTAGCATTGTATTTCTTGCATCCTTTGCCTCATCTAAAAGATCTGTTGGTATATCTCTAATATCTAGGTTTACACCGAGGTCTTCATCTGAGTAGTAAATAGCTTTCATTTCAATTAAGTCTATACAACCCTTGAAATCTGCTTCTTTACCAATTGGCAACTCTATAGCAACTGGATTAGCGTTCAACCTATCTCTCATCATGGCCAAAACATTCATGAAGTTTGCACCATTGATGTCCATCTTATTAACGTATGCGATACGTGGTACCTTATAAGTATTCGCTTGTCTCCATACGTTTTCGGATTGAGGTTCTACTCCTCCTCTTGCACAGAACACTGCGACTGCTCCATCTAAAACTCTTAAACTTCTTTCTACCTCTACGGTGAAGTCTACGTGTCCTGGGGTATCAATAATATTTATTTGATGGCCCTTCCAGATTGTAGTAACTGCAGCGGATGCAATTGTGATTCCTCTCTCACGTTCTTGTTCCATGGAATCGGTTACTGTGTTACCAGAGTCAACATTACCGAGTCTTCTAATTTTGCCTGAATAGAACAAAATTCTTTCGGTAGTGGTTGTCTTACCGGCATCGATGTGAGCCATTATACCTATATTTCTTAGCTTATCGAGCGCAATACCTTTTTCCATAAAACTATTTTTAAGACTCTATTACCATCTGAAATGTGCAAATGCTTTGTTTGCTTCTGCAGCACGGTGCATTTCATCTTTTCTCTTTACTGCTCCGCCTGTTAAGTTACTTGCATCTACAAATTCTCCTGCGAGTCTTTCTTCCATTGTTCTTTCACTACGTTTTCTAGCAAAGTCTACTATCCAACGAATTGCTAATGTTTGGCGACGTTCTGGACGAATTTCCATTGGTACTTGATATGTAGCACCACCTACACGTCTTGCCTTAACCTCGAGTTGAGGTTTAACATTTTCCATAACCTTATCTAAGAGCTCCATTGGCTCCATTGAGGTTTTGGCTGTTGCTATATCTATTGCGCCATAAACGATTTCTTCAGCAATTCCCTTCTTTCCATCTAACATAACTTGGTTGATAATCTTTGTTACCAACACGCTGTTGTATTTAGAATCTGGGAGTACTTGTCTCTTTGGCACACCACTTCTTCTTGGCATTTTTATCCTCCTAAAAATGTTACACTTCTAACATTCGAAAAAATTTTATTTTGATTATCTCTTTGGGCGTTTTGCACCGTACTTGCTTCTAGATTGACAACGTTTTGCAACACCTGCTGCATCTAAAGCACCACGTACGATATGATAACGCACACCTGGTAGGTCCTTTACACGTCCGCCTCTAATAAGAACAACAGAGTGCTCTTGTAAGTTGTGGCCGATTCCTGGAATGTAAACAGTACCTTCTTGTCCATTGACTAAACGAACTCTTGCAATTTTACGAAGCGCTGAATTAGGCTTCTTTGGAGTTGTTGTTGTTACAGAAACACAAATACCTCTCTTTTGTGGGCATTGGTCCATAATAGGAGTCATAGACTTCTTGGTTTGTTTCTTTCTACCATTCTTTATCAATTGATTAATGGTTGGCATTATGTATCCTCCTTAGATTTTCGAATGCGTCATGCAACCCTACACGGCGCACTATATTTCTGTGTCTCCACCATCTCAGTTTCCTTTCCTTAACTCCTGCGTTTCGATACAACCCATTGGTTTACGCGATCTGTTAATTCAATTTCGTTACCATCCGGCTTTGACGTTCACGGAAATAAGATTTCACACCTTATCCTTTTCTATGAACACGCCCTTCCACTAAGTTTGGAAATTCCCTAGCTTCCGAGCTCTTCAGTCTAACAATGTTCAGCCTTTCAAATTAGTTCTATATAAATTATTCTAATTTAAAAGTGCCTGCAATTTTTGCAAGCGTGATTATAATAACAACTCGAGAGATTAAATGTCAAACGAAAATTTATAAAAATATTAAATAATATTTATATATTGGGCCAAATAACTAGATATTGTGGATTTTGCCTCATGCGCACCACAAGACGCACGATTTACGTATGTATAATTGCATAAAAATGGGCGTGGATGTGATGTATGCGTTTAAAATATAAAAAGAGGCGGTTAGAATGCTGATTTATCTAAGTGGAACGGTGGCTTTCGCATCTAAAGACAAGTCACTTGGTGCTGCG
>Ga0256405_10010070_pt1 | contig 12643 bp, 14 predicted proteins | sample RumenRJG_02DNA_FD_189096 | JGI IMG/M metagenome (GOLD analysis project Ga0256405, IMG submission 189096) | Bovine rumen microbial communities from Lethbridge, Alberta, Canada - RJG_02 | ecosystem: Host-associated > Mammals > Digestive system > Stomach > Rumen | place: Canada: Alberta...
GGAAGGTACACAAATCGGTTGCAAAGGTACACATTTTTTATGAAATATGCAAGAAATTAACCCCAAAAATTAAAATTTTCTTTCATTTTGGATAATTTTATACTTTTATTGTTGCTCTATTATTTCCAAGTGACCGCCTCTGTCCGGTCCGACACGACGGAATTTGTGGATTATTCTGGATAGCCGATAGAATTTTCTCCGTAGTTTTCTCCGCAGTTTTTGGGGGTGTCTCTTTTTGGGGGCCTGTGAGAGTTGTCTTCCCGCTTTCTGCAGCCCCCATAGCCATTTCTGCTTGTTTGGACTCGGCAATGTTCAGACGGATACGGAACATATCATCGTCGGTGATGGGTTGTTTGGTAATCTGTTTCAGTTCCTCGAATGTCATACATCAAATTTGCCTGCAAAAGTACTACTTTTCTTTGACATATGCAAGATTGAAAGGATTTTTATGCCAAATATTTTTCGTTTAGCCTTCATTCTGCATCTATTTAGCCTTCGTTTAGCCTTCATTTACATTCGCATCTCGTTACCATTACGGACGTCTCTGTAGAATGTCTTTCCCGTCTGTAATTGCCGATTATTAAGATTCGCAAATTATGCATTCGATTAACAGCATTCCTTATATCCCTTATTTTCAATAACTTACAATATGCTTATCGGAGGCAAGTAAGAGTAATCTGCGAGTAAAGTCGGAGGCAAGTGCTGTACACTATTTACTTATTCGCCAAAAACGAATATCCGATTATTAAGATTCCACAAATTGCGCCGAACAAATGTTATAATAGGTAGTAATTGTTCCGCATAAATATACGGATAAGTAGTAATCGTTCCGTAGTCATCTACGGATAAGAACAGGACCATCACGGGACCATGTCCCGAGAACGATATAAGAATAGTACAATCAGAACAATAGCGGAGTATATTCCATACCCCTCCATATATAGTCACAAAAGAGGCAAAATCTATCACTCTTATGCAATTTTTTTTCGTTTAGTAAAGTAAATTAGGAGTTTATTCTGTCACCACAATAATCTTTTCTGCCACATTTAGCGCAGAAAGTGCCTTCCCAGACTTGGTCGAAGTGGCTCATAGCGGAGTCAATGAATCCCGGTTCGTCGGTAAGGATGCCTGCTTCGAAATTGCGGTTAGCTGCGGATTTCATGCCCATGCCCGCTCCCGTCATGTTCGCAGAACCAATATAAACGATTTCGCTGTCGATGGCGATAATCTTCATGTGAACACGCGGACAAAGCCGACGTTCCAGACGTTTCCAAAGTAGTGGGTATTTGTCGAAATCCTCACGAAAAGCCGTTCCCGGTTCTTTGGCATGAAGCAAACGCACCTCTACACCGCGTTTCAGCATGTCGCGGAGTACTTGCAGAAACGGCACAGCATCATCCTTACCCTGCATGACATACAGGTCTTTGAGGTCAGCGGTAGCTATCCATAGCAAGCGGCGGGCTTTGCACATCCGCGAAACAACTTCCAAATAATGTTCCGTATCGGCTATATAAGTGGTCATGGTTGTGCCAATAATTACACTTTCACATTGATGGAAAAATGACGTGGAATGAGTTCGGATATACATCCGGCTATCTCCTCATCTTCCAAACCAACCTCATGACCATAACGATAAATAAAGTGGAGTTTGTTTTCTGTGAATGCGCCATCTATAAAAGCAATACTAAGAAGATAATCTAACATGAGTACTTTATTATCCTCATCATGTTCGACCAGAAGTTTTATGGAGTGGTGATACAACTGTTCCAAATCGTGCTCATCCAAAACTTTTTGGACAAATTCTTTTGGGAACCAACACCTCCTTCCGACATTATTGAGTATTTGCTGATATTGAATGTCAGTAATCTCTCCGTCTGTATTCCCTAAAAGCCAACCCGCTGCCACATAGAAAAAGTTGAACGTGGCATCTTCTTCGCTTAGTTGGTAGAATCGGTCTTCAATCTTCTCCATCGCCTTGTCCAATTGTTTTTGCGTCTTGCATGTAGCGTACAAGTGAAGACAATAGACTCTTATTGGATGCACGGGGTGAGTATCACCTATAAACTTATCGCTCTTTAAGAAGTAGTCCAGATGTTTTTTGTTTTCCTCAATGAGTGCTTGGAGTTGGACGTGCATTTTGCTGATGTCAATACCGGAAGATAACTTGTATTCGGTTGTAATAGCAGCTTCTTCATCTCCCCCGCAAGCTATATAGCCGTATCTATCGGCACTCAGTTCCGATAGTAACCGATAGAGATTCAGGCGGCTTGTAATAAAATCAGGCACCTCATCTTCCTCTTTATAAATGAAATTCCGTAATTTTCTAAGTTGTGCATCGCCGTTGATCAAGTGTCCTATTTCGTGTCCGACTACAAAGAGTAGTTCCTTTTCAGACATCAATTGTACCAAGCCGGAGTTTAATTCGATGACATGTGGTTGCTTGTCCGGTTTGTTGGTGGCTATGGAAGCGGCATTGATAGAAGAATCCGCCGTGACATAGAAATCAATATCCTGTTCAAAGCCGATAGCCTGTTTGGCTTGCATACAGATACGAAAGAGGTCAGGAAAAGTTTTCTCCTCAATCATTAAATTATTATATTCCTGCAATTCCTTTGTCCTGTCGTCGGATGACTCAGCGACACTTTCTTGGCGTATGTATTCTACAACAGGGCCATTCAACGCCTCGTAGATTTGATCGCCAATAACCTTTTGCAGGGTAATAGTCGGATCTAAGAATGTCTTCATCTTCTATTGAGTTTAATCTCCTCATCGGAGCAGAGTTTATACACGCGGTTTTGGATAAAATCGCTAAGGTTTTGCACGTTGCGCTGACTTTGAGGCAGACCGAAGATGTTGATGAAGATCTTGTTCTTGCTCTCAATAATCACATCGGTAGTCTGCGTGCTTTTGGCGACTACCCGGATTTTGATGTTCTGACCTGTGGGAATCAAACTCCAGCCGTGTGAAGCTGTGAGGACAAAATTATCCTCATCGTACTCCACACGCTTGAACTCATCCGTAGTCTGCAAGACGTGCTTCACCGCAGTAAACACACGTCTTGCAGGCTGATTGAAGGTTAGTGTGTTGGTCATGACATTTTTTGTACTTTATCATTCAACTGTTGACCTAACTGTGTTTGTGGTAAAAGGACTGTAGCGATTGCTGCTGCAACGACTAAAGCACCTCTTGTAATTCTTTGTTTAGTTGATGCTTTCATAATAATATATATTTTAAAGTTTACAAATTTGACTAATCCATATATCATATATTTGAGGGATATCTTCCTTATAATATTCAATAACATGTTTGATGTTAGCATTGTTTATTACTCTTTCCATCAAATTATTAAATTTCTGATTGTGTAAGTTTCTAACACTTTCATCAGTTGGATTTTGTTCTATCAATATGAGTTCTGCAGATAAAAGCAGTTGTTTATAACGCAATAATGCATATATGAATTCAGTAATTGTTTTAATCTGTTCTCCAACCACATCCACAAAGACCTTTCTTATACTCTGTATAATGAGTTCTTTGTCCATTTGTGGAAACAAGCATATCTTTTGATACATTCTGTCAATAGCAAAATGGGTTTGAACTAAGCCTTCTTGCATTTTTATATAACACTCTCGTCGCAAATCCTCTTGATTATTCTTTTGTGTATTAATCTTTAGGATTGTATACGATTCAAATGCCGCAATGCATTTTGCCTCTCTATCATCCATTTGCCCCTTCAAAACATCATCAATTTTTTCACCAACAGATTCAATAGCTGATGATATTTCTACAATTAAAGCAATAATGACAATATATGGCGCGACTTTAGCAATTTTATCTGCCGAAACGCTTATTTCTTTTACTGGAATTTTAGCAAGCACGTCGCCATATTTATCTTTTAGAGTAACTAACTTATTTGCTATGTCTTTGTCCTCTATTTTATCTGCTAATTTTGTCAAATTTTCAGGCAGGTTAATAACTAATTTACCCGCAGATAGAAGTTTATCTACATTCACTTTAATGTTATTACCTATTTTAGACCAATCTAATTGTTCTAAAAAAGTTTGCATAGAATCCTTATATGCCTGCTGAGCATAATATTCTAAGCCAAAATCAGAATAAACATTCTTCTCTACCATATCTATTGATATATTATTTTAACATTATTTCAATCTCTTTGGCTCGTTCTTCGGAGATTTTGTTTATTTTCATTAGTTTGTCAAGAAGGCGGCGTTCTTTTTCGGAAATAACACCATCTTCCATGGCATCTTGATATGCCTCCAAGTATTCTTGCTCTTCCTCAGTTAACTGTGGCTTTTGCAAACTTGCTTCCAATTCTGCAGCACGTTCTTCTGAGATACCTAATTTAATGCGCAACTTATTCAGCAAGCGACGCTCACTACCGCCTATTTCACTATCAGTAAGGCACTCTTTGGCTTCATCCAAATACTCTTGTTCTTCTTCTGAAACTTGTATTACATCTTCAATAGCGGGCGTTAATGCTTGCTTTTGATTTAGTAGTCCGCTTAATTGACTCATCGGAGCAAATTTTACTTTAATCGAAAGAACAGCATTTTCCTGCATCTGATACTTTAGTTCCTCTGTTTTACTCCATTCCAAACCAGCAGATGAAAATATTGATTTAACTTCTCCTTTAATCTCTTTCATTTCATTGCTTTCAACCATTTGGCTTTTACGAGTTTCTATTCTTTCTTCATGTGTAAGAAGTGAGCCTTCCATCCGTTGCGCGTACAGTCTTTGCCAAGAAGGTTCATTTTTGTACCATACCATTCCTTCTGGAAGAATAGGTGCTTGAGTTGGCGTAAAAGTTTGGTGCATATTTATTGAATGAGTGAGTTCCTCTATTAAGTGCCGGCTATATTCTCTATTTCCAGAGACATTGCCATCTACTACTTTATGTTGGGCACTTGCATTTCCGCTTATTTTACCAGAAATAGTTCCATCCGATGAGGAAGCGTTGAGACATTCAATAGTAATTTCTGTGGCTCCTAATTTCTGAACTAACGAACAGAACTCGCGTACTTTGTCTTCTATAAGTTCCAGTTGATAATTCTCAAATGGTATATACTTGTGATGTAAAAATGGATGCCCAATATACAATTGATTTGCTACAGGATGTCCTATAGGGAATTCAATCTCAGGGAGATTGTCTACATTTAATACATTTATAACTTCTTGGCTTAAATCGGTATATTGTTTTACAGGTAATAAAAGTTTGCGTTTGTTATAAGGTTGATCAAGGAATTTATCTCTAAATATATCATCTATTACATAAAAGTCGCTTGTTGCATCTTGTTTGAGAGTTTTGTCTTCTCCTGTGTCTGAAGTGTATTCTATTTTTTCGTCGTTTCCGTTTATTGCTGCATACAATGATAATTTTCTCAACTCGTTAAAATCTAATTCTGTATCCGTATTTTTTGAATTTGAATAATATGCATTATATAAACGATATGCAATGTTAGCAATCCATTCTGTATTTTCTGAGTCTGCTTCATTCAATGCGCTGCGAAATGCTTTAATGGCATTGGGATAGTCCTTTAAGCAAAAATAGTATATTCGGCCTAACCATTCATTCCAGGCGTCTGCATTTTCAGGCTGTCCTTGTGCACATTGACGCAATCTGCTTACAGCTTCTGTATATTTTTGTTTATCAATAAGCGTGTTGATTTCTTCATTCCATCTTTCAATATCAGAAACTTGTGGTTCTACAGCTTTTGCCATTTTTGTAAACAAGGAAGCCAAAAGCCGTCCGACTTTAGCCGCATTGCGTTCATCATCATCATTTAGAAAATAAGAAATATGAATAGGTGCACTATTACCTTCGTAATCGTGAAAGTACAACGCCAATTCTTGATATTCGACTTTGGAAATTATTTCCCATGACCAGCTAATGGTAGTTTCCTCGTTAATGTTATCACTATCAGTAATAACATAAATACCTTTATCCGTCAAAACAAGACCTTGTTTGAATGGGTCTCTTAAGAATATTCCTGTTGTAGTATCACGTACAATTAAAATTTCTTCATCACGGTTAATTCCAAAATAATTACGAACGAGGGAGCGTATAGATTCCTGTATCGGATATACATACAAATCAGTTCCCGTACTATAAATATTGTAACATTCGCGGCATCCCTCCTTGAAGATTTGGAAAGGAGTCTTACCCGATGGCTGATTAAGTTTAGTACCACAATTTGGGCAGAAGGATGCTCCGTCCTTCACATTTGCCCCACATTTCGGACATTTCATATTAAAATTAGAATTTAGTTCCGCAAGATTCGCAGAATTTATTGTTAATATCATTCTCGGCACCACAGTTAGGGCACTTTTTAGTTGCATTTTTTACTTCTTCAACATCTTCTACATCTGGCAAAAATCTGTTCTTGCGTTTGTAAGAATTATCGGTATTTTGCCCTCGATATTCCTGTTGTACATTTTTTAAGAAAGAATCTGTTGAAGAAGTTCCAGAACTATACTTCTTTTGAAACTCTGTATCACTCATAAATAGATACATAATACATTCAACAAATGCGATGATTGCAGGTACATATGTCCAAAAGAATACAAGGTATATTATTCCCTGCATAGTTTTACCTAAATAAAACTTATGAACGCCCAAACCACCCAAGAAAAAAGCAAGGGCAGCTGCAACATATCTATTTTTCATACTTTTCAATAATTAAGATTACATTCTATATGCTTCCATATATGCTGTACTGATATAATTCATCGCACGACTCATGTCAAGTCCGCATTGCTGCAAAAAGGCTTGTGCAATACGTTGTTTGCCTGCTGTGGAGGTGAGAGGGCTGGACATTTGATCATAAGGAACTCGGACGGAAAGTCCTGCGGGAAGGCGCAAAGAGCCTGCTACTGTGTCGCGCTTGACGACTACTTCGTACATGTACGTCATGATGGTTGTTATTTAAAGTTATTATTTGTGTCTTTCTAACAAAAAAGCGCAGAGTAGTACTCAACTTTGTTGCAAACAAGGCTCTGGTAAACCCATCGGGAAACAAAGAGAAATAATGCTCCACGCTATATATGAGATCTGCTTGAGATTCATATATGCGGAAACGGTTACTCTCTGCCCCTCCCTTGAAATGTACCAGATTTCTGTTTGTCGGGTCAAAAGTAAATTCGCTTCAAGTTTTGGGTTTCTCTCCAAAACGGTTGCAAAGATACAACAAAATTTTGAAAGTGCCAAATCTTGGAGCATTATTTCTGTTTTTTTTGCAAAGATACTGCAAAATCACTCCGAACGCAAACAAACTGCACTATAACTTATAAATCCGTACCAAAATAATCTTTTTTGATACAAAAACACCACAAAGTTACAAAAATATTTGCTCATATGCCGGAAAAGCAGTACTTTTGCAGGCGATAGAACTTCAACGCACTTACATCTATGAACGGAAAGGGAAACATCTTACAGGAACTGATGGCGCGCAATTTCTTTGCTGCCAGTTCAACACGCATAGCCACAGAATTGGGTATCAACGGCAAGATGGTGTTTACCCGTCTGGCACAAGGTACTGCCGGAGAAAAGGCGATAGACCGTTTGTGGGAACAAATCCTGTATTCCTATAATATGACTGACGCACGTCTGCGTATGATGCCGGAGATACTGAATATATCCGACTGTCTGGCGCAAGACTATCAGGCGGAGCAGTTGCCTGAATGGCTAAAACACGATGCGGACACCTTGCCAGAACTGGAGCAGTTGCACCGGAAAGACGCATTGGCTTATTGTTTTGTGTTGGCATTGTTCTATGCCAAAGCGCTGCGTCTTTCGCCTGATACGGAAAACGGCTCCAGTGCCCTGATTGAAACGCTCCAGCAAGCAGACGCCTTGTTGCAACGCCATTTCCCGGACGCGCAAACGGCACATCTTGTAGCGGTAGATAGTATCAACCAAGCGCGTGAAGTCCCCATTCATGGCTGGTGCCATCTGATGAATATGGTCGGCAAAGTTATCTGCTATTATGCGTATCCGTTATACATGGACGCGCAAACCATAGATGACTTCCGCACACAGCTTTGGCACGGGATGAAATGGTGGGTGGCTGTGCAAGACGGAGAAACTACATTGTGGGTTATGGACCCGCACGAGGAAGGAACAGCCATTTATCACGCTTTGCAAATCCCCGTGCAGCCGGATAGAGCCCCGGTCTTGGAAGAGGTCATGTATCAGCGGTGGGCTTTTATCGTCCGGTATGATTTGGTACGTGTCATGTCTTTGAAAAACGGCAAGTTGGTACGTCATGGCTATTATGAGTACCGGATAGACGAAGCGCAGAAGGAACTCCGCATGCAACCTATTCCGCAGATGCCTTCACGCCATCCGTGGAAACTTCCCCAAACGATGCAGAGCGCAGACGATTCGCCTGTCTGGAGCGAATGGATTAAACAATACAGCCTCCTCATTGACGAATGGATGCTGACCAAAGTAGCAGAGGCTATGGGACAAGAAGAAACCGATTACGAGGTGAAGAATGTGACCATGAGTCGCCATCAATGCGTGCTGACAATCTCCGGACCGAATGAGCCGCTGCGAACGGTCGCACTGAGTATAGAGCAGCACCCTGTCTTGCGCAACGTGACTGTCTGGGACGAGGTGTTTATCATGCGAGGCATTGCAGATGGCAAACTCTATGCTTGTTGGGAAAATAATATCATGGTGGAAATTACTACATAGGACGGACAAAAGGTGTCCGAGGTGCAAAAAAAATGTCGGTCTTGTGCCGCCCTTCTCCCGCTCATCGGTCGGTGATGAGGATAATCCTTTCGTCCCCCCAAAAACGAAAAGCGGTAACCGCTTTGGATTACCGCTTGTAAATGGATTTGTTATAAGGATTAGTAGAGCAGGCCGAACATCCATAGGGGGATTTTGTTTTCAAACCCCATGTCAATGCCATCAGCAACTACATAACTATTCGGTATGTTGGCTATCTGACCATAACCCTTGTTTTTGCCACCCACTTCAAACAGATACAGTTTGTCTGCTACAATATCTCCTTTCTCAGGCATGGCAATCTTGTGTCCCTTCGCCAACATGGAGGCGCAGAATGTCTCACGCATAGTGCCGGTATCGGCATTAGGAGACAAAGCATACATCAGGTTCGTGTTGTTGAACAAAATCTTCTCCGGCTTATTGATCTGTTCCCAATCTTCAGAAGCCGCATATAACCGGCGAATCAAGGCCGCTTGATCCAATAGTTCGATTAGTTTAAGCAGCACATTCCGCGAAGCGTTCAGCGATTTGCCCAATGCGGAAATGTTTAGCGTATATGGATTTTGCTGCGCCAAGACAGCCAACAGAGGCTTGATTTTATATACTGATTCGTATTCCAAATTAGAGACTGCAGGTATCTCATTGAAGATAATCGTGTCAATGACTTGGCTTAATCGTTCTCCGAAGTTCATGGACTCATCACGGTAGAACGGATAATACCCTTCTTTGATATAGCGCTCAAAATGCAGCAATACTTTGACATTCTGCTTAATCGTGATGTCCCGACTGATTTCTAAATGATGGTTAACCAGTTCCTCCAATGACACAACCGGCAAATCTGCAACATCTTCCATCTTGAGATACTCGCGGAAACTCATGCCTTGCATTGTATATACGCGGCAGCGACGGGACAAATCGTACATCTGATGAATAATATCCAAGGCATTACTGCCAGTTACTACCACATGTAATTTAGGGTAGCCATCATAGATGTTTTTGAGTTCTTGCGCCCAATTCCCATACTTGTGTATCTCGTCCAAAAACAGATGTGTTATATCATGCGTGTACGCATATTCCGCCAGATCTAACAGTGTGTGAGACGCAAACCAAAAATGATCTACAGAGCAATACAGCACTTTACTTTTATCCGGGAATGTATGCAGAATATGCTGCATCAGCATGGTCGTTTTTCCGGAACCTTTCGGTCCGCGAATCAGAATAAGTTGGTTATTCCAATTAATCTCGTTATACAAATAACGCATCTGCGTGAATCCGGAATAACGATCCAATAATCTGTAAAAGAAATTAACTAATTGCTCCATATATTTACTTTATAAGGGTGAATAATCAGTCTATTTTATACTCTCTAAAGTAACATCACAGACGTATATATTACTTTCAAAAGTTAAAAAATCGGTGCAAAGGTAGTAAAAATAATTGAAATACGCAAATGTTTTAGAAAAAAGTCGGTGATTTTTCTTCTCTCGGTCATCGCTTGGTTCTAAGGGATTCTTATTTCACTACGTTCGAACGATTATTCCTATGTTCGCCTTGCGAACTCGCGCGGCGCACTTACTCCTTGATTGTCCACTGGACACTCTGCGGTGCGCCTTAACCGCTTCACAGTCATCGCTCGGTCCGGGAGGAATTCAAACTCAAACTGATCTGGACAGGAAAGGACGGAGATTCTCATAAACCTCTTCGCCGGAAAGATTGTCGTTCTCTATTTGGTCAAAAGCCGTTTCCAATGCAAACTGCTGGCGGTCGCATTTCTCGCGGGTCTTGAGCACAATATCGCGCACCTCATCTTCCGCCATCCGGATGTCCTCGTGCGCCAGATACCTCTGGGCTAATTGAATTAGATACTCATCCGTGTTTGTTTCGGAAAAATGAACCAAGATGAACCCGACGAGAGACACATACCGCTCGTCATTGGGATCCATTTGTAACTTCGCTAACGCGTTTCTGGATACTTTGTCCAACACGAATTCGAAAGCCTCGTCTTTCTCTTTTTCTGTCATAGTTTTATTGTTCTAAATCGTACATCAGTCACTTTGTACTGGATTCTCGGTCGTTCTCAATCAGTTTGAGTAGTTGCTCCACTGCTTCTTCCTGCGGGATGTTCTTCAGCACGCACTCTTTGCCGCGGTACAGACTCACTTTGCCTCGACCGGCACCCACATAACCGTAATCGGCGTCCGCCATCTCGCCCGGACCGTTTACTATACAGCCCATCACGGCAATCTTCAGAGCACCTCTCTCCGGCTCTCCCCCAAGGGGAGAGTGTTTCATCATTTCTGCATCGATGGCTTTCTTGACTTCAGCGATGGTTTTCTGGAGGTCAAAGAGGGTTCTTCCGCAACCCGGGCAGGAGATATACTCCGTTTTATATATACGCACGCGCGCGGCTTGCAGGATATCTTTGCTCAAGAAATTCAGCTTCGTCTCCGAGAAATGCGGATTGACCATCGTCAGTTCCTGGGCCTTATAGTCCCATAACAACCGACCGCACTCTGCTGCGGCTTGCAGACAGAACGTCTCCCAGTCTTCCTCCATGGATGTATAGCGCACCTCGGCATAACCGCCGATGTTATCCAGCACTTCTGCGGTTACGCTGCCGTCGTATCGTACCGACTCCTCATCCGCAAAATAATCCACCAGTTGTTGGGCAACGGGAATCTCGTTCTCCGGTGCTTCGCTCAGACTCACGCGGATGGTGTCGCCTATACCGTCTGCCAGCAACGCACCGATACCCACAGCGGACTTGATACGCCCGTCCTCGCCTTCGCCGGCTTCCGTCACGCCCAAGTGCAGCGGGAAAGCCATGTGCTCGTGGTGCATCTGTTTGACTAACAGCCGGACGGTCTCGACCATCACGCGTGTGTTGCTCGCCTTGATGGAAATGACGATATTGCCGAACCCATACCGCACCGCCACACGCAGAAACTCCATCACGCTCTCCACCATTCCTTCCGGCGTGTCGCCGTAGCGCGACATGATACGGTCGCTCAGCGAACCGTGGTTCACACCCAGACGGATAGCCGTCTCATGCGCCTTGCAGATGTCCAACAGCCGCACAAAACGCTCCTCCAGTCGCACTAACTCCGCGCGGTATTCCTCGTCCGTATAGTCGATATGCTTGAACTTGCGCGCCGGGTCGATATAATTGCCCGGATTGATACGCACCGCCTCCACCACTTGCGCCGCAGCATCGGCTACGTCCGCCTGAAAATGCACATCCGCTACCAGCGGCACAGCCGTCAGCACTTGTGCGTGAATCTCTTTGAGACTCTCCACCTCGCGCAGACCCTGCGTCGTAAACCGCAGCAACTCTGCGCCCGCCTCGATACACCGCCGTGCCTGCTCCACCGAACCGTCAATATCGTTGGTCGAAGTGTTCGCCATGGTCTGTACCCGAATAGGGAAATCCGAACCGATAAAAATGTTTCCGACCTGCACTTGGCTGGTCTCTCTACGTTGATATTCTAACTTTATTTCCATATAGAAGATAAATCTATGTTTTTCTAATAATTTTCTTTAATTTTTGATAATTTTGGACTAAAAACCAACTTTCTTTCACCTTAAAAGCCCCCAAATAGCACTTTTTTGATAAAAATCTTCAAAAAAATTTGGTCATGTCAAAAAAAAGCAGTACCTTTGTCGTCGATTTCGCCAATAAACGACTTCGTTGCCCTGCAACTCGTATGGTTTTTGGGAAATCTCCTCTCCGATTAAAATGGCATTTTAATCGGTTTAATTTGAAAGGAGAATCAGTAGCTCAGCAGGTAGAGCACATCCCTTTTAAGGATGGGGTCCTGGGTTCGAGCCCCAGCTGGTTCACAGAAAGAGAGTTTCGGCTCTCTTTTTTGTTTTCTGTTCTCCTTTCTCATTCTT